>Ga0256845_1002318_pt1 | contig 13924 bp, 13 predicted proteins | sample RiftiametaG_FD_189101 | JGI IMG/M metagenome (GOLD analysis project Ga0256845, IMG submission 189101) | Tube worm associated microbial communities from hydrothermal vent at the East Pacific Rise, Pacific Ocean - Riftia | ecosystem: Host-associated > Annelida > Integument > Unclassified ...
AGCTGTATCTTTGTATAGTTTCCATAATCTTAACCCTTCCTGGCTTTAGGTTTAAGTTTTTGTAAAAAATATCCGATATTTTTATTAAAGAAAAAAATTTAAATGGAGGGTATTTTATGATTTCAATGCAGACAAATGTATCTGTTTTATCAGGTATTAAGTACAGCTCTTTCAAAAGCACAGGGCAGGTTGTGGGGAAAAACAATATACTGGATTATTCAGAAAAAAGTATGTTTTTTTCATTCAGTTCCCAAATCAAAACTGATACCAGGCTGAATTTAAGTGATCAAAATGCCATCTTCCATTTTGATCAATTAAATAACAAAGATAAAAGCTCTCTGTTTTATAATGATACTCCCATTTCAGAACTCTCTTCTGATGAGGCAAAAGAACTCATAGGCGCTGATGGTTATTTTGGAATTGATAAAACAGCCCAGCGTATTCTTGATTTTGTTGTTATGGGAGCAGGCGATGATATTGATAGATTACGAGCAGGGCGTGAAGGTGTCCTGCGTGGATTTGCCGCTGCAAAAAAAGCATGGGGCGGAGGTCTTCCTGATATTTGTTGTCAAACAATCGATAAAACTATTCAAGCAATAGATGATAAAATTGCAAAACTTGGTGAGAATATTATGGAAGTAACTGCTTAAATTTTAATAGAGGGAATCCTGGGCACCAGCAGAACCAAGGTAAATATTTATTACTATTTATCTGCATCCCATTTTCCCTTGCTTCTCAACTCTTCAACAATAGAACTGGCAAGCTCTGCTAATTTGAGTTTGTCGACTTTTGTACTTCTTGTCAAAGGCAGTTCCCTGGCAGAAGGCCATATTTCAACATGTTGGGGTCTTTTATAAGAAGCTATGGACCTGCAGTGTTCCATCACATCTGCACTATTAAGGCTGCTGCCTGCCAAGGGGCGTACAAAAGCAAATATCCCTTCGTCAAAAAGTTGATGTTTCATACCTATTACTTCCACAACATCAACCCCTTTCATCTGGGCAATATGCTCTTCAACCTCTCCGGGGAATACATTGTAACCTTTTTGTTTGATAATAAATTTTTTTCGCCCGGAAAGATACAAGGCTTTATATCCATCCATTTGTTTAAAATACCCTAGATCTCCAGTATAGAGAATCCCTTCTTTTGAAATAGCTTTTTTTGTCTCTTCGGGCTGGTTATAATATCCTAAAAATACAATGGGAGGATGATAACAAATTTCTCCGATTTCCTCGTCAGCAACTTCTTTTCCTGCTGCTCCATCTTTTCCCATGGGTTTTCGAACAGATACCTGGGCTAAATCAGGAAAGGCTTGACCCACTTGCCCTGCCATCTCTTTGTGAGGTATATTTGAAGGTGTAAAAGTTGCAAAACCTGCATTTTCTGTCATACCAATACCTGTCCCGAATTTTGGTGCCATTGTTGAAAGTTTTGTAAGGAAAGTTGTATCAACTGCTGCTCCGGCATATGCCACAAACTCAAGGCTTGAAAGATCATATGTTTTGTATTCAGGAAAATTCCAGAGCATTCGGAACATGGTTGGTATTTGTCCAATTACCTTGACTTTATGACGTTCAATGGCTTCCAGAGTAGCTCTGGTGTCAAATATTCTTAAAAGGACGGCTTTGCCCCCAATAAACATTGTGGTCATAAATGTCTCTGTGACACATCCAACATGACTTGGTGGAAGATTAACAAGAATTGAAAAATCTTTATTGCTGCCTTTATAGTTAATGCCTCTTTCCAATATCTGGTTTTGAACAATAATGTTTTCATGGCATAATACTGCAGGTTTTGGCTCTCCTGTTGTACCGGTTGTAAAGATAATTAATGCCGGGGTTCTTTTGTCCACTAATTGATATATTTTATTAAGTTTTCCTGTAAAGATATCTGTTAGTTTCAACCATACCAAGCGTATTTTATTCATAAGGTCAGAAATACTTACAGCTCCCTTAATAATATCTCCAGGTTTTGGATTTGGAGTAAACTGCACCAGTTGCTTTACAGAAGCGCATCCCTTTTGCACAGCTTTGCCAACTTTCCTGAAATCACGAACAGGGGTTTTTCCCAAAAAGAAAAAGGCTTTAGGCTCAATTTTGTTAATGTCCCGTACAACTTCGTTCTCACTTAAGCGTAAGTCCAGGGGAGCAACTATAGCTCCAATTTTAAAACAGGCATACATAAGTGCCATGTGTTCCGGGAGCAAGACCAGTTGGGTTGCTACCCTGTCTCCTTTTCCAATATCCATATCAAGTAATTTAAGTGCAAAAAAATCAATTAATGATCCAAATTTTTTATATGTAATCTTTCGACCATCTTCATGTTGAACCATGGCAATGGAATCAGGTTGTTCTTTTGCCCATTTATCAATATAAGAATTAACAGTCAGCAATCTTTCAGTATTATTCATTTGAATCACCCTTTTATTATTTTTAGATATCCATTACTAATTGCCTTTTTCTTATCACAATTTTGAACTTCAAAAAAAACAGTGGTAAAATCTTTATAAGACTTTTTCCCTGTGCAGAGCACTTTAATATAAGTTCCGGGCAGAACCATGCCGGTAAACCTGCATGCAATCTCGGAAATTCTTGCAGGGTCTTTATCAGCTTCATTGTTAACCAGTTCACGAACTGCATATGCAAGGGTTGCAGTTCCCTGTAAAATAATGCCTGGCAGACCCACCATTTTTGCAAAACTCGGTGAAGTATGAATCGGGAATTCAATATTGCTGCATCCATCATAAATATAGGGGCGCTCAGGATCAATATAAATATCAGATGTCCAAAGGATATTGCCTCCTGTATCATTTTTTGGAACTAGGGGGATTTGTCCTTTTTTATCTCCTTTTCCACAATCTACGCCTCTTAACATGGCACCAATATATTCAGTAAAAACAGGCTTTCCATCTTGATTTTCTGCTTTAAGGCAAATAATTGCATGGGTTCCAGCGCGATGTGGTAAAAAAGCTTCTAGATTTCCTGAAATTGACAATTTGTCTTCAGGCTGGATCAAACGATGTAAAACAAGGTGTTCAGTGTAATGCACCTGGGTCATCAAAACATCTTTGGGAAAATCATTGGACTCAATAAATTCTCCTAACCTACTTAGAATCGGCCAGGTGACTGAAACTGGAAACATTGGATGCGATACAATCTGCTGACCTTCCAAATCATTGAAATACCTATCATTATTGTCTTGAATCGCTGCAGCAAAATTGGTAGTTTGGCGCCAGTTGATCTCAGTTTGATAATTCTTAAGCAGTGTACCCACAAGATCAGAATTTAATTTCATATTATAACTCCATTTAAATATTATTCATTTTTCTTCTCTTTCCAGAAGTCAGCAATGATTCTGCAAGCTTCCCGGATAAATATCTCATTTCTTCTTGATAAAAGAAAAGCTATATTAATAGATGTTTTAATCTTGTATTTATCCCAGATAATAACATTGTGATTCTTAATAAGGCTCTCTGCTTCATCCATGCGCATCAGCCCTATTCCCTGCCCGGATTTAACAAGCTCAAACACAATACCCTCTGCCACTGCATATGTTTTTTTGTTGGGGGTAAGGCTTCTCTTGTCAAATTCCTTTTGCAATGCCACATGAAAGGGACAGGGAAGATCCTTATAGACCCAAATCCATGGGAGGTTGCACAACTCAATCCAACCAGGTTTTTTATTGTTTTTCAAAAGCTTTTCAGGAATAACAATTGCTATATCCACGTCAAATAAAGTTATGTATGAAATTTCTTTTTCCCTAATACTATTATAAAGAAAGGCAATATCAATCTCTCCCCGGCGCAGCATCCCAGGTGTCTGTAGTGTGTCAGAATTTAAAAATACTATTTCAGCTTCTGGAAGTTGCTTTTCAAATTGTTTGTTCAATAAATATGTTTTTAAAAAATCTGAGTCTGTATTTAAACCAAGTTTCAAAGTTCCTTTTATATTTTGTTTTAAATCCTTGGCTTTTTGAAGAAGCATATCTGATTCATGCAATACCTGTTTTGCCTGACTAAAAAGCTCATTACCCTGAACAGTCAAAGCCATGCCCCTGGAACTCCTCTGAAATAAAATAATTTTCAACTCCTCTTCCAGAGATTTAATTTGTGAACTTAATGCTGATTTGCTGATATTCAATTTTTCAGCAGATTTTGTAAGGTTCTTTATCTGACCAACAGTCAAAAAAGATCTTAATTGATATAGTTCCATAATTATAAGTGTTCATCCTAATCGAACGCTTTGTTCTAATGTTTGTGATTGCTTTTTAAAGCTTCTGTCCTTAATATTTTAACAAAAAATAACCCTAACTTTAAAAGGTATTGAAATGCAACAAAAAAATTTTTATCCATTGTGAAATGAATATGCGGGTATCAGTTTTTATGTCATTATATTTTATGGTGATTGAAAACTTACCATATAAAGATGCTTTGGAATTGATTCATAAAGTATGGCAACCAGATGAAGTTTGGGAAAAGTTCATGAAAGATGTAATGACCAAATATAGTATTAGGGGAGATAAATAATTGAAAATACAACTTATCAGAAATGCAACAATGAAAATAGCATATAATGGAAAGACTTTTTTAACTGACCCCATGTTGTCAGAAAAATTTAATATTGAATCTTTTGCAGGCAACTCACGAAATCCAACCACTGATTTGCCCTTAAGTATTGAAGAAATTCTTCAGGGTGTTGATGCGGTGCTTTCTTCCCATACCCATCAAGACCATTTTGATTCTATTGCAATGGATGCTATCCCATCAGATATAACTATTTTTTGCCAGCCTGAAGACATACAGAAACTGACTGATAATAATTTCACCAGTTTAAAACCTGTAACAAAGAAAACAAGTTTTAATAACACCACAATAATCAGAACAGAAGGACACCATGGAACAGGAGAAATTGAAAAAACAATGGGCAAGGTTTCAGGATATGTATTACAGGCTGAAAATGAACCTGTTGTTTACTGGGCTGGGGATACTATCTACTGCGATGAGGTAAAAAAGGTTATCGCAGAATATAATCCGGATTATATTATAACCCATTCCTGTGGAGCTACACTGGACAAGTCAGGTCCAATAATAATGGATGCGAAACAGACCATTGGTGTTTGTAAGAATTCTAAAAATTCGATCGTAATAGCTGTTCACATGGAGGCTTTGGACCATGCAACTGTGACGAGAAATGACCTTCAAAAACTTGCTGATAAAGAGGGAATACTTGAAGAAAGACTCTTGATTCCAAAGGATGGAGATATCCTTTTATTTGACATTGGAAGCCCTGTGTGATCGAAGGTTAGTGAAATTATTCTTGGTTCGTCGAGGTTGAGTTTAAAAAAAAATAATTTTTAGTTTTTATCAGAATCACAACTATTTACTATCAGAGAAGATACTACTTGAAAAACCAGTTCTACATTTACCATATTGCCTAATACACGGAATGAAGATGTTTGGGTTGGCGGAAGTTTTATATCATTAGGCAAAGATTGGGCTTTTGCACCTTCTTCGGGTAACAAGTAGCGTTTATACTTTCCAACTATTGGAATTTGTGTTTTAACAGTAACAAGTGACGGTAAGTAATCATTATGTTTAATGCGTACACCAGAACCACGAAATTGAATTAGCTTATCGTTGTAACACCTATCACCTTCAGGGCAGTTCCATTCAAATTTTTTCCAACTTTCACGATCAAAGCAGCTGATTTTTTTTATTGTTTTAGGATTAATATAATCTGAATAATCATCGTAAAATTTTCGATTATTTCTAATGAATCGTTGCTTCCACTCTGGGGCAATTCCTTTTTGCCTCTTTACATAGTTTGGCAAGTGTTTATGTATATCTTCAATATTTTCGCATTCTGATAAAGGATAGCCATAACAACCACTGTATTTTCTCCACTCACTTACCGACAATGCTTCCCAGTCAATATCAAGTGGATATGTTGCGCCAAACTCCATTGACCACAGTGGTCTATATGGACTAATACCTTCAGGTAAATCACTTAAAAAATCTAGCCATATATCTAATACATTTTGCTTTACTACTTCAAGATTAGCTTCATTTTTATGATGTGACAATATGTTATTGACAGAATAGTCAGGTTTCTGTGTTTCAGGCCATTCCATTGCCCTAATGTCACGCTTTTTTAGGCTACCGGTGATAAATAGACGTTCACGGTGTTGTGGGATATTAATAAAATGAGGTGAAAGGATTTTTTTGTCTACAAAATATCCAAGTTTGTGAAGTTCTTTTTCAATGTATTGCCAAGTCATTCCAGAATCGTGCGTTAATAGGTTGCGTACATTTTCCAAAACAATATATCGAGGTTTATGATACTCAAGGATTTTAAGGATTTCATCGAAAAGCTTACCGCGAGCTTCTTGCATACCTTTTTGTTTGCCAGCTTTTGAAAAACTCTGACACGGAAAACCACCACATAAAATGTCATGAGGCGGAATATCTTTTGTTTCAATTTTAGTAATGTCACCATGACACGGTATCCCATGATTCTCCTTATATAAATCTCTTAGCTCTCCACTTAATTCTGATGCAAAAACACACTCGTGCCCTAAACGGCTTAGAGCGCTATGGAATCCTCCAATCCCTGCAAAGAGATCAATGAATTTCACTTATTCATCCTCACTAATATTCTCTTTGATCCAAGATTGAATTTCAACATTTAATGCAGTCTCTGAAGAATCATAATAACGCATAATTCTGCCACGATCAAATACTATTGAATTTCCAAATTGTGAATGAATTTTTTTTAACTCAGTTGAATCAAGATAAGAAACAACACTAAGTAATGTTATTGGTGGTTTAACAGCATAAGTTATATACTCATCTTTCCAGCGTTGATATATTTCTTTTTTATTTTGATAATGTGTTCCTACACAAGCTTGACCTAAAATAATAACATTGCCAATATCTCTATCATCAAAAGGTTTATAAACAATAAAATCCACACCATCATCTTGAGCACGAGTTGGTAAGTTATTGAACACACCTGAGTTTTCATTTAACTCAAGTGCTATTTGCTGTAATACATCTTCAGTTAAACGTTCACGACCCTCGCCAACTTGAATTATTTGTGAGCCATCACCTAAATAATTTCTTACAGCATTGGCAGAAATTTTTTCAAACAATATAGCTGAGCCATCAGCATTAGCACCAGTTCCTCCTGTTTTGTTCTTATAAGTTAAAAACCGATGGAGATATTTTTTTGCTGTAACATCCTTGTTAGTAGATAAGCTCAGGGTACAAAAACCATTCTCAGGTGTTATTATATTAAAATCATAAATATCTGCAAACCTTTCGATAATACTGGTAGCTTTATCTGTTCTGAATTCAACAGGATTTATATCAATTCCGTCTTCACCATAATCTAAGCCATTTTCACTTAAGTATTCGTCAATAATTTCTTCAAAATCAATAACGTCATCAAGTAGGCTAATTCCATTCTCAATTCTATCTATTTCATTCATATGCTATACACCAACAGTGTCATTAACCTGATTAACTTTTTCAACTACTCTAAGTTGATATTCTTTTAATAATTCATCTTTACTATCGGGTGAAATATTTACCCAGTTAGTTTTAATATCGGTAAGGCTTTTGTGCACACTTTTACAAGATTTACGAATAATATTATCATAGGTATCTGACAATAATAATGCAGAATCTTTATCTTCACCCTTTTCAAAAGCAATTCTAGATGTTTCGTTTTTTAGAATTGGTTTTAGATATTTGTTTATCTCTCTACTTTCTGCAATAGGAGGATTTGTTGAGAATACCCATCTAATAAAATTTTTAGTTTGTTTTTCATGATCTTCATCTATAATATCTTCATAATCTTCTGGATCTAATCGTTTATAACTATCAATTCCAATATACTTAGCAATAGAAGTTTTTCCAGTCTTACCAAAGGCAACATCAAGGAATGAAAATTTATTGTCAATAATAGCATTCAGAGAAGAATCCATTTCAATTAGTCCTTGCATATACTTGTAAATAGAGTATTTATAAAAATGACTCAATACATCATTCTCCTTATTACTTGTCTCTTTAATGAATAAATCAATTGATTCCTGAACAGTGGATTTATTTGTCTTTTTCTTGGAAATTATCTGATTATATACATATTTAGACTGAGCCAATGGCTCCCATCTTAAAACACCACCCAGGTGGCGTACGCCTAAATAGGCAGTTACAGCTTGTCGATCTTTTGCTATAACTACTGGAATTTCTTGTAATGATGCTACTTTTTCTTCAGGTGCCGTATAATCTTCTAAAAGCCCTATTGAGATAGCTTTTTCTCTATATTTTTCCATACATAGAATTTTTATTGTTGTTAAACGCCTGTTACCTTCAACAACAGTAAACTTATCAGATCCATTCTCAGCGGGGATTGCAATCATAGGCTCAACAGGAAAGTATCCATTTTTTAAAATTGAATCTTTAAGGTCTGAAATACCAAAATTTTTGTATATATAAACAGCAAGTTCTTCTTGGGTTATATTCTCTGAAATTTTTCCATGTATTCGAGGATTTTCTACATCCAAGAAGAGATCACTAATAGGTATATTTTTTAATTCTTGCATATTCTACAACCCCTTTCAAGTAAGGAAAATGCCAATAAGAATGTACTATAATACATACTCTTTTCTATTGCAAATAAACTGTTATTTATAAAAATTAAAAGAAAAAAGTCAGATATCAAATCAACCGCAAACAAACCCCAAAAGATGTCAAAAAGGGGGCTGCTACCTGAGGAGACGCAAACTGACAAGGTTCGGAGCCTCCAGTTGAAGAGATGCATGGCGTGGACTCAAGGGTAATCCTGTCCTTAAAATATTTTTACAATTCAGTTTTATACATAATAAAGTGAGTAATTAATATCTGACTACTGTCAGGTATGGTCACGATTAATACACTCTATATTAGCTTAATTGAAACATATCAGGGTTTCTTGCAGTGGCCCATTCATGGTATAAATCAGGAATGTAGGTGATAAGTTCCTTTTCATCTATAAATGATGGGACTATCAAATCATTTGCAGGGCGGCTCTTGCTATCATTCCCTAATATAGGGTTTTCAGGATTAATATCAAATCCTGCGTAAAATGCTTCTCCCCCAAGCTCCTGTTAACACAATAGCTCTTGGCAGGTCGTGTTTCAATTCATCTTCCATCCTAAAAGTCTCTGATCAGATACTTTTTAGTGTGATTTTGGTCTTTACCATATGTCTGGTAATGTGTGGGGATGGTGCAGGGAAGCAATAGCATGGAGAAACAACCTTGACTTTGCTTGAAACTTTTAAAGTGCAGTCAGAAATACTTGAATCATTTCAGGATGATTTTTCAAAGTACAAACCCAGTGTTGATCCTTTATGCCTTAATGCAGTTTTTTTAAATGCAGCAAAGAGAGTTGGTGAGCAGATAAAATATACAAAACTCAACCAGGGTCATTCCGGTCAGACAAACCGCAAAGCTTTTGCCCTCAAGAAATTACTAAAATATAAGGAAACCAGGGGTCTGTCTATAAATCTTCCATTTTGATCACTTCAAAAGCAACCTCTTCATAGGGATGAACTTTTTTTAAAGTCTCTACAGCTTTTTTAATTATAGAATTATCACAAACCATCTCCACTTTATATTCCTCAACATATTCCAATATATTGTTTTTTCCAATGTGAGGGTTTGCTTTATCAAGGGGTCTGAACTGACCCGTACCAATAGATTCAAAAGCGCACATATCGTAAGCTTCATACCTACCAGCACCAATATCAAAAAGCGCTTGTTTAACAGCTTCTTTATTTTCCGAGGGTACAAAAAAATTCAGTTTATACATTGTCTTCCTCACTATTTATATCTTCTATTCATCTCCTGATATCTTTTTAGCCCATTCAGGTAAAGAAGATATTAATTCTTTACATTAAGGATCATCCTGCAAAGAATTGTCTAAAAGTCTGACAATATGTTGCATTGTGCGAGGAATGCGGCTGTGTATTTTCGTAAGAGGAACACCAGGACCACTTCTGATACACGCTGGTGAACACATGCCTCATTTACGCACTAATTGCAGAATTGGTTGTTGCAGGAGTAGCATGTAAAATGTGCTTTTTGTGTGGAGTGATATTTACAATATTGAGTTATACTTTTCAGCACACTACAAGCCTAGCAAGATAATTGGCTATAATATGAGATAAGACTCTTTTGTTCTTTGCAGGTTTGTTTGATTCTTTTCATGGCAGCAATTTGTTGCTTTTTTAATTTTTTCATATCTTCATTGGACTGTTTTTCTGCAAGTTTATAATCTTTTTGGATTTGACGGTTTCTGCTAACCATTTCAGAGTGTAGCTCTTCGCATTTTCTATCATCCAGACTTCCAAAATTGTAAAACCCTCTTTTTTTCATAAATCATACCCCTTTAAAAGTAAAAGTGTTATAAATATCTTTTATTAAATATTATTTACTAATTTAGTTTATTTATGTCAAGAATAGTTTGAATGTTTTGGAGGATTAAAAAAAATGAAGCCTGTTGTTGCACTCCTTGGCAGACCCAATGTAGGCAAATCAACATTTTTTAACAGAATAACCAGCTCAAGGCAGGCTCTGGTGGATGATATGCCAGGTGTTACAAGGGACAGGCAATATTGTGAAACTTCCTGGGATGATGTTGTTTTTACACTTGTTGATACAGGCGGCTTTTTAAGTACAGATGGTGATTATTTTGCTGAAGATATAAAAGAGCAGATTGATATCGTGGTTATGCAGGCTGATGTCCTGGTTTTTATACTGGATGGTAAGCAAGGGCTGACTCCTTATGATAAAGAGCTTGCAATCCAGTTAAGAAAAGTATCCAAGCCTATATTTTATCTTGTGAATAAAACTGAGAGTGGAAAACAACAAAATGAGCTTTATCAGTTTTATTCTCTTGGCATTGATAAATTTTACCCGGTTTCTGCTGAGCATGGTATTGGAATACCGGATTTCCTTGATGATATGATTAAAGCTTTGCCAAAAGAGACAGCACAAGAGAGTGATATTGATAAAGGCATAAAAATTGCTGTGGTTGGAAGACCCAATGTTGGTAAATCCTCGCTGGTAAATAAACTGTTTGGTGAGAAAAGAGTTATTGTAAATAAACTTGCTGGAACCACAAGGGATTCAGTGGAACTTGCTGTGGAATATGATAATAAGAGGTTCACACTTATTGATACTGCTGGTATCAGGCGCAAAGGAAAAGTAAAACAAAAAATAGAAAAATTTTCAATTATAAAATCTTTGGGCAGCATGGATGAGTGTGATGTTGCTTTGATAGTTATTGATGTCAAAGAGGGTGTGACAGACCAGGATATAACCATTGCAGGGTATGCTGAAAAAAAAGGATGCGGAGTTCTTTTTCTTTTAAATAAATGGGATTTGCTTACTAAAGAGGATAAAAAAGAGAAAAAGTTTATGGAGGATTTGCGATATAAAGCAAAATTTTTATCCCATGCTCCGGTTGTAACAATATCTGCTTTAACAGGTCTTCGCACAAATAAGATTTTCAAAATGGTTGAAAAAATTTATGAAGAATACTCTTACAGAATAAATACAGGTCTGCTTAATAGAATTGTTGAAGATGCAGTACTAAGGGTTGAACCATCCCTGCATAAAGGTAGAAGGCTTAAGTTTTTTTACTCAGCCCAGGTTTCTGTCAAACCGCCAAGTTTTGTATGCTTTGTTAATTATCCCGATGCAGTACATTTCTCTTACAAAAGGTATCTTTTAAATCAGATAAGAGAGATATCTGAGCTTGAGATGACACCATTAAGATTATATTTCAGGGAGCGGTCAGGAAAAAGAGAATTTAATAAACCTTCAAGGCAAATGGATTTTTATCTTAAAAAAAAGCAGAAAATTAATACGAAAAGGCGGAAAAAAAGAAAAGAACAAAGTTTGAGCAAACAAAAACGGGATGAGAAATAGAGAAAAACAGGTGGAAAATTTTAAGCCAAATATTAAAGAAGCTGATCCTGCCTCTCCCCTGGCAGACAGAATGCGACCCCAAACCCTTGAACAACTTGCAGGACAGGAGCATATCACAAAAAAAGGCGAGCTTCTTCAAAGGGCGATTGAGAATGACAACCTTTTTTCAATTATTTTGTGGGGACCTCCTGGGTGTGGGAAAACAACCATTGCAACGATTATTGCAAATGAAACCAAGGCTAACTTTATCCATATTTCAGCAGTGCTATCCAGTGTTAAAGATGTAAGAGAAATTATTAAAGATGCTGAAAAAAATAGAGAACTTCATAAAAAGAAGACAATTCTTTTTGTTGATGAGATACATAGATTCAATAAAGCCCAGCAGGATGCGTTTTTACACCATGTTGAAAACGGAGTAATCACCCTTGTGGGGGCAACCACTGAAAACCCTTCCTTTGAGGTTATCCCGGCACTGGTATCAAGGTGCAGAGTCTTGAGTTTAAAAGCTCTTAACAAAAAAAGTATTACAACAATTTTAAAGGGTGCGCTTAAGGACCAGGAGAGGGGGCTTGGGTATCGCAACTTGAGGCTTTCTGATAAAGCTTTTGAGCATATATCTGATATCTCCCAGGGGGATGCAAGGGTTGCTCTCTCTAACCTTGAAATCATAACAACACATTTTAAGGATAAATCATCCATTGAAATCAAAGATGTTGAAGAGTCTCTCCAGAAAAAAGCAATCATGTATGATAAGGCAGGCGAAGAGCATTTCAATCTGATCTCTGCACTGCATAAAAGCCTGCGTGGAAGTGATCCTGATGCTGCAATATATTGGCTTGCAAGGATGCTTAAGGGCGGTGAAGACCCGATTTATATTTTAAGAAGAATGGTTAGATTTGCAACTGAGGATATTGGTATTGCCGATCCTGGTGCCCTGAGCGTTGCCTTGAATGCAATGGAGTCATTCAGATTTTTAGGACATCCCGAAGGCGATGAAGCGATTTTCCAGGCAGCAATTTATCTTGCAACAGCACCTAAGAGCAACGCTGTCTATATGGCAGCAAGAAAAGTTAGAGAAGAGATTAAAAAGACAGGATATCTTCCAGTACCGTTTCACATAAGAAATGCTCCCACAGGCTTGATGAAAGATATGGGATATGGCAAAGGGTATAAGTATTCCCATGATTTTAAAAAAGCGTATGTTCCCCAGGATTATCTTCCTGATGATATTTCAAATAAAAGGTTTTACTCACCAACTGACCGAGGATATGAAAATATTGTAAAAAAAAGATTAGAGGGCTGGCTTAAGATCAAAAATAGATAGAGGTATGGAAAAGGTTATTTCTGAAAGGCCTGATTGACTATATCCTGTATATTCAGAGCTTTTTGTTCTTTTTTGTTCAGATTTTTCCTAATAAAATTCAGTAAAGGTCCAAGGTCGCTTCTGCACAAATTGTTTTTTGTCAGACCCATGACATTATAAGCTTCATCCACCATAACCTTTGCAATGGGACCTGTTATGCCAGACAAGGTTTTACTGAGTATTTTAAAGAAATGATCACTTTTTTCAATGGATATTAACTTATGGGGTTTAACCACCTTTGTAAAATCCATCTCTACAAATCGTGATATAATCATGAGCATTTCCAATTCAGTTAATTCAGAATCAATCAAAATTTCAAGGACTGTTTTTGACCCGTCCATAGCAGTGGCAACTCTGAGATCATCTTCAGTAAAATACTTTGTTTCACCCATGGCAGCTTTGTCAAACCTTAATACAGTTTCGCACCCCGATATATATTTTTTTATATTTACAACTTTTTTATTAATTCTGGAAAGATGGGTCATGATTTTTTTGGTCTGTCTGGCACTATTGGGAGTGCCTGGCGGAATATTTAATTTTTTGTTTTTAAATTGAGCAAGAAAGCTTACCCATGAAAAGATTTCTC
>Ga0256845_1002319_pt1 | contig 13923 bp, 7 predicted proteins | sample RiftiametaG_FD_189101 | JGI IMG/M metagenome (GOLD analysis project Ga0256845, IMG submission 189101) | Tube worm associated microbial communities from hydrothermal vent at the East Pacific Rise, Pacific Ocean - Riftia | ecosystem: Host-associated > Annelida > Integument > Unclassified ...
ATTTGTCTTGGCTGTAGCAACAATACCAGCCTTGGCTTGTGCTGTTGCCTTATACCCTCCTATCTCTGCTTCTAGATACAGTGCAGCTACTCTGGTTACAATGTTGCCCCTGAGGGTAACTATGGCATTGTAATACTCTAGTACACCAGCAGACTTCTCGTTATCTTTGCTTGGTGTTACTCCATTAGAGTAGGCGAATCTGGTAGCCTCGGCATCAACAGAGTTATTGCCAACTAAGCTTTTCTTGGCATTCTCAGCATTATCCATAGCGACTTGTGCCAAACCTACTTGAGTGGTTATAGCAGTAAGATAGCTATTTATACTTCCTACAGTGGCTGTTTGTGCGAGAGATTCTGTGTTAAATGCACTTTTGTATGCATTCCAAGCCTGTGTTCTTGCCTCTTGAGCGAGAAGCAGTTTTGCACGAACAACGCCGCCTGCTACTCTGACACTAGTTGCATAAGCAAAGGCTTTATCTTTTTCAACTAAGGCCATTGCTGTTAATTGTGTAGCTCCTTTAGCGTCCACACGCTCATTACTGTAAAAGTTTTCGACTGCCACCACATTGTTCTTGGCTGTATCAAATAAAGTAGTTGGATCAAAATCATCAGGAGAGCCAATCACTGGAACTATTTCCAATGCTACAACTTCGTTATATACTTTTTTGACAATATCGAAGGCAACCATTGCAATATCATAAGCAGTCTTGGCCTCGTTTGCTGGAGTAACCACATTCTCAGTAGCGGCTAAAGCAGCGGTTACTTTTGCAACCACAAGTTCAACATTGGCTTTTACATTAGTCCATGCCGCCCCTGCAACAACCTTTCGAATGTGTGTATAAGCATTAAAGTATGAGGCTGCGGCTTTGTTTGCTGAAATTACAGCAGCATCATAGGCGGCCTTGGCGGCTGCTACATTGGCGGCGTCATCAGAGGCGTTAGAAGCGGCGTCATTGGCGGAAAAAATGGGGTTTTCGTTATCAGACTCAGCTTCACTTGTAATTCTTACTGCCTCTTTCCATGCTTGCATTGCCATAAGTAGTGCATTTGCGGCCTTAAAGCTTTCATCTTTTACCATTATTTCTTGGTCGGTTACTTCTTTTGTAACTTCCTTGCTATTTGTAAAACTGCTTAAGATAGTAGAGGCGGTAGTTTCAGCATTTTCTGCAGCCTTTGTGGCAATGACATTAGCTGCTTTTGCAGCCTGTGATGCCGTAGCAGAAGAACTGTATATTTCAGCACCAGGTTTCGGTGTGCTTGAGTCTCCGCCCCCATCCGAACCACATCCTGCTAAAAATGCGACTGTAAATAGCATACCCATTGCTTTATTTAGTTTTTTCATAATGTTTTTTCCGTTAATTTTTTAAAAACGCCATCATTGACACCTGAAAACCCCCAATTAAGGGGGTAAAAAACTACTAAAGTTAGGGTCATGGAGTAATAAGGGCTATAAGTTTGCCCCAGTCTCTAGAGAAGGTGCCTCAGTTTGAATTATTACGATTGTTATATATTGTTGCGTAGATTAGTGGCAGTATTTGCACTATCGTAAAAACCTGAAGAGTCATTTTTATGCGTAGTAACTGAAACAGCATCAGTGACTCATAAGTTTTTGCAGAATTCCAAATGGCATTCGCAACATTCTTTGTGGTTTTAGTGCTTCTAAACCCTCGGCGGGGTCTTTTTAGATTGAGCAGATGGGTGTCAATCATTTTAAACTTACTGTTAGCATATTCCAAGGCACCTCTGCATTGATTGCCTGTTGACCATCTGAGTTATCCCCATTTTGGGTGCTAGTGGCCAAAGTGTTGTTCTTTGCAGTTTTTGCATTAACCGCTAAATCGTACAAACAAGCACCTTCAAAACTTCCAATTCTGGAAACGGCATTATACTGCGCTATACCAGTGTAAAAATCTAACGCTTTTAACTTCCTGATTAACCCATTGAATTTGTATTTTTCTTGTCTTGCCATGTGCTTATTTCTTCGTTTGAACAACTAATTTTATATGCAAAAGATAGTTTAACAATGATACCATTAAACCAACCTTAAAAATTTATTATTCATATTTTAGTAGCACTGCACTTGATTTAAGTGCAATATATTGCATCTAACACACGACATTACCCAAACTTTAGCACTAATGAAACCACTGCATAAGCCAAAAAAAATCACCAAAACTTCAAAAGCCCTACCTTTCTAAGAAACTCAAAAAATCTGCAAAAAAAAACACCTATATTATTGCCTTTCATCTCTTATTTTTGCATCTTTTTGTTAAAAAAAACGCAATAACCCCAGAGACCCCTGCATTAAACATAAATATCAACCAAAGACTAAATTTTATTCAACATCCATATCTGATACAAAGGCCTGATAAAAGAATGGTTGCCAAATTACACCTAAATCTTGATCTATCCATAATTTTTCAGTGTGGCATTGACATTACTATAAACACCATAAGTAACACCATCCTTTGTTTCTGCAGAGCCCTTAATAAAGGCATTATTACTATCCACTTTATCGCCTGACTTTAAGAACATTGGTACTCGCTTAAAGGACATACTGAAAATTGTTTAGATGCCTCTAAAAAATTAAAGTATTTGAACGCCTTGTTGAATCCAAAGTTCAATATCAGATGACATTGCCATCTCCGGAGTGCCAGCGCCATAATGATGAACGCTATAAGTATAGTCATTTATGATTTGGACTTCGCTTACTTGACTAAATCCAATGGCATGAACACTATCAAGACGACTACCTTGAACTAGAAGGGTATTGGTTTCATCAGAAAGGCTTAATAAATCACGCAGAGTGAGTGTTAATTTGTTGCCTCGCTTGTCACCCCCACTTGAAATGTTAATCATCTCAATACCTTGAATACGATTATCATTTATTGCTCTCAAATCTAAATGCAAACCTTCGCCAGCCAAATGCAAAGTATCACAACCACCACCGCCATTGATGCTGGTGAGTAAATTACTACTAAGAGTATCACTACTAAGTCTGTTAAGATTGTCCGCATTAATGGTGATCCCATCGTCGCCATTACCTGCATAAAAAACATCATTTCCACCATTGCCTACTAAGACATCATTACTCATGCCAGTAACAAATAACTCATCATTTGCACTGCCTATAAATGTATTGCCAGTTCCTTTCTCTTGAAAATCAATTACATGGGCGCTGATTCCATATTGGGCAACATCTGCCAAATCAACAGCTGTGGTATCTTTTTTGCCAAATATTACATAAGATTTTCCTGCCCCTTTTCCCTGGACTGTGTTCACCTTATGGGTGCCAACAATCAAGTCATCTAAACCATCGCCATTGATATCACCTGCTGAGGAGACTGAAATACCGCTGTTATCACCAGCATTCTCACCATTAATAACAAAGCCACCTGTGCCGATACCAGATGCCAAGGAAATGTCTGATAAATTAACAGCAGTGCTACTCGTTTTGCCAAATATCACGAAAGTTTTACCTGCATTAGATCTTCCATCAGGATTCGCCTTATTGGCACCAACAATTAAATCATCTAAGCCATCACCGTTGACATCACCTGCTGAGGAGACTGAAATGCCACTATTATCATTATTATTTTTACCGTTAATGACAAAGCCTGCTGCACTCGCGCTAGTTGCTGCGCTAATATCTGATAAATTGATAGCAGCACCACTTTTTTTACCAAATACCACATAAGCCCTACCTGTCGCACCATTTTGTTCTATATTGGGGGCACCAATAATCAAATCATCTAAGCCATCGCCATTCACATCACCTGCTGAAGAGACTGAATGACCGCTATAATCATTACTCGTCTCGCCATTAATAACAAAGCCACCTGTGCCAATATTCGACGATAAAGCAACATCTGATAAATTAACAGTGGTATTGCTTTTTTTACCAAACACCACATAAGATTTACCCACTTGTTCTCCATTGACAGTGCCTGCACTAGGAGTGCCAACAATCAAATCACCCAACCCATCACCATTCACATCACCTGCTGAGGAGACGGATGTTATGGTGCCACCGTCTACTACTGATACACCACTAATGGTAAAGCCGTCTGTGCCAATTTCGTTGCTAATGTCCGATAAATCAATAGCAGCAAAAATTTCGTCGCCACCAAACACCACAAAAGCTTTACCAGCGGCTACCTTTGACCCTTGAGAGCTAATAATCAAATCAGCAAGACCGTCGCCGTTAACATCGCCTGCTGAGGAGACTGCATTGCCACTATAATCATGAGAATCTTCGCCATTAATAACAAAGCCACCTGTGTTATATGGTGAGGCAATATCTGCTAAATTAACAGCCTCAATGTCTCCTTTGCCATACACTACATAAGTTTTGCCTGAATATTCTTTTTGACCAGACTTTGCAAGCCAAGAGCCAATAATCAAATCATCAAAGCCATCGCCATTCACATCGCCTGCTGAAGAAATTGAACGACTGTTCCCATCACCATTACTTTCGCCATTGATCACAAAACCGTTCACACCAAATTTTGCATTAATATCTGATAAATTAATAGGGGTGCCATTCGTCCTGCCAAACACCACATAAGTTTTTCCTTGTAAAGATTTGAGCATATTAGCAGGCGAGCCAATAATCAAATCATCTAAGCCATCGCCATTCACATCGCCTGCTGAAGAAACGGAGATGCCAGTCTCATAATCAGCCTTTTCGCCGTTAACAACAAAACCTTTTGCTACAGGAATAACAATATCAGCAATATCTATACGGGAGAATCTTTCGTAAAGTGTTGTATCTAACCTATCTCTTAAAGCCTCCTTGTCAATACTGACTTCCCCATTTTCACCGAGTTTCATTGTATAACTCAGTGTTCTTATGTTGGTATCGTCTTCACCTGACCAAAAAGAGAATACTTTCGCGCCATCCATTTTAAAAATTTTACGGTTCATAAAACCTGTTTGCAAGCCATCGACTTTTCTATCAAAAGTAAGTTCAAGAACAATGGTGGTACCATCTTTAACGAAGACAGTAACGGACACATCTAACATTACACGAAAATTCGCACCTTGCTCTATCCATAATTTTGCCGTTGGCGCATTCTCGTGAAAATAAACAACATAGGTAACACCATCAGCAGATTCTACCGTGTTTGATTTGTGAAATCCAATAGCTTTAATGATGCTACTCGGACCTCTGATCTTAAGAATGTTAGTTTCATTGGAGAGGTTTAAAACATCATACAAATCGCACGATAGCGTATTAAACAAATCCTTCTCCATTTTGGGCCCAGACAAAACAATAGTTTCAATGCCTTGAATACGACCATCACTTATTTTTGAAAGATCTAAAGTTAGATTATAACCAACCAACTTCAAAGTATCATGCCCGCTACCACCATTAATACTAGCCAGTAAATGACTACTAAGGGTATTGCGACTAAGTTTAGCAAGGTTGTCAGCATTGATGATAATTGTGTCATCACCTGCACCTGCATTGAAGACATCAGCACCGCCATTGCCCGTTAGAGTGTCATTACCTCTACCAGCAACAAACAATTCATCCTTTGAACTGCCTGTAAATTTTTCATCACTATCATTGCCCTTAAAATCAATTGCATGGGCAATACCGTCAACACCATCAACGCCGTTATTAAAATCCGTCAAATTGATGGCCGCTGTGTCGGTTTTGCCGAATATTACATAAGATTTACCTGCATCCCTCAATTTGGCAGGACCTGCTCCAGATGCGCCAATAATCAAATCATCTAAGCCATCGCCATTCACATCACCTGCTGAGGAGACTGAATCGCCGCTATAATCACAGCTCTTATCGCCGTTAATAACAAAGCCACCTGTACCCAATTCAATATCTGATAAATTAATGGGAGTATTGCTTCTTTTACCAAATACGACATAAGCTTTTCCTGCGTATGTTCTCGCAAAAGGATGTGCTGCATGCGCACTAATAACCAAATCGCTTAAGCCATCGCCGTTGACATCGCCTGCTGAGGAAACTGACCAGCCACTAAGATTAGAAATTTTCGCACCGTTGATGACAAAGCCATCTGTGCTGTCTCTGTTTGCTATGTCTGATAAATCAATGGCGGTCGTATTCATTTTGCCAAATACTACATAAGATTTTCCCGCATTAACGCCTCCAACAGAGTCTGCATAAAGCGCACCAATAATTACATCATTTAAACCATCGCCATTCACATCACCTGCTGAGGAGACTGAACAACCGCTATAATCACCCTCTTTCTCGCCATTAATAACAAAGCCACCTGTGCCTGTGCCAGACGCAGAAGCAATGTCTGATAAATTAACAGCAGTAACATTTGCTTTACCAAACACCACATAAGATTTACCAGAATTAACTTTTCCAAGAAAAATCGCATACCGAGAACCAATAATCAAATCATCGAAACCATCGCCATTCACATCGCCTGCTGAGGAGACTGTCCAGCCACTGAACTCGTTAGAATTTGCACCGATTATAGTAAAGCCACCCACGCCTTTGTCAATGACTGATAAATCAATAGCGCTGGTGCTATTTTTTTTGCCAAACACTACAAAAATTTTACTTAATTGATGATCCTTAGGCTCTGATGCCAACATGCCACCAATAATTAAATCATCTAAGCCATCGCCATTCACATCGCCTGCTGAGGAGATTGAATAACCACTAAGATCGCCAATTTTCTCACCATTAATAACAAAGCCACCCGTGCCAACACCAGATGCTGGATCAATATTCGATAAATCAACAGCAGTGCCATCCACTTTACCAAACACCACAAAAGATTTACCCGAATTTTCTTTTCCAGCAGAACCTTCCGCATAAACACCAACAATCAAATCATCTAAACCATCGCCGTTAACATCGCCTGCTGAAGAGATTGAATAACCATTGGTATCACCAATTTTATTACCGCCAATAGAAAAACCCCCTTTGTTAGAGGAGGCAATATTTGACAAATCAACAGCAGTGCCATTCACCTTGCCAAACACCACAAAAGATGTGCTGGTAAATTTATTGTCTGAACCAGCAGGACTTACCAGCCAAGTATTAACAAACAAATCGTCCAGACCATCGCCATTCACATCGCCTGCTGAGGAGGCTATATATCCACCGTCAATCACAAAGCCTTGTTTAAAATGAGACTTTGTGTTTTCATTTGTTGCCCTCCGAAACCTTATCTTTTCATCTATTGCCTTTGTGTTTCCATCTGTTGCACCTATTGCATCTATTTTGAATGTGGTTTGCATGGCTATTTCTCCAGAAGTTAAATAAAAATTTACCTATATAATACCACGGAATTAAAAAGTTGGATTAATTATTTTTAACAAAATTCAAAAGCAAAAATCATTCTTTTTCAGCCTCCCTTGAGAACGACAAACCCAGTGTCACTCACCCTATTTAAAAAAAAGCAAACCAACCCAACCCGAAGCCCACTTTACCACCACCCAAAACAACCCAAACAAAGATGCCTTTCACTGTCTCAAACCCATTTTCAAAAATAAAATGAATATAGTGCTGATAATCGCCCCAGTATTAGTAAAAATACCTATTATACTTATGGACATAAAGGCTATTTTTTACTACCAATACTTGGGATGAACACTAGATTGTTTAGTTTGTTTTTTGAAAATGATATTTTGCCGATAACCAAGTCAATTTCCCAATCACCAATACGAATGCGAGTATCAATATCAATCCTACTTAGTATGATGCCTTGATAGTCATTTTTACCGTAGCGTTTTCGATATGTTTTATATGAATGGCGTAGGCACTTGCAATTGGCTAGAAATTGTTAGTGTTAAAACTGATAAAAGCGCAATTCTTACAAACACCGAGTTTATAACAACAAAGAGAGGCGCTACATCAAAGTTCGTGCAGCTGTATAAACAATGATTCCGACAAAAAACTATGCAAACTTAACTATCCATGCAATGGCGTTTTGCAGAGTTTAAAAGATGGAGATTGCGACAGCAAGCCGTTGGTTGTAAACAATCTGCTATTTGTTGATTCATTTACCTCAAGATACAACACAACAAATGCCACCACCTACTTTGGCAGCAAGTTCCACAGTGCAAACAAGATTCTAATCGATGAAGGCATACATCCCATAAATACCCAAGGGATTACTAATCATAGCAGAGCAGAATCAACCAAAATATATCATCCATTATTCAAAGTGAATCGCACACCACCCTCCTGACAACTTTTTCAAATTTCTTATATACCCAATTCGTGGCGTGATATTAATTTCAATGAAAAAATTTATCCTTAGATGTCAAGTATTCAAAAAATAAAAAGAATAATTTGATACCTATTAACGATATTTTGATTGAACACTTTTCAACACTCAGGGGGGAATCAAACCATCCAAAGCAATCAAAAACAAGTTTTTAATATCACAACATTTTTAAACAGTTACAAAGCAGAACAAATAAACGAAGATCAAATCTCAAGACTATTCACAAAGTGGTCGAAAAAAAATTGGCGCACTTGTCTCTCCCCACAGATTGAGACACACAACAGCGACAAAAATTGCCAATAGCAAATGTCATTTAAAATCACTGCAATAACTACTCGGTCATTCTGACATTAAAACAACTTTAGGTTATGTTGAAACGAATATTAACGATTTGAGAAAGATTTAGTTGTCCATAGATAATGTAAAAACTATTGATTGAGATATGGTTTCAAGTTGTAAAAATTGGATATAAAATCACCATTATATTTTGCATAAAAACGCATTGCAATACGGAGAGGGGGAAGCAATTCCTTTTCATAAGTTCATTGTGCAAATAAGAAATTAAATTCAAGCGCTACTTTCTACAGGTAAGTGTTACTTTTTTAAAATTCTTGTTTAAATAATTTACCCCCATAAGACTCATCTGAAAGTGTAAGACATATTTCATCATTTGTAATACTAAAAGCGCCTTTTAACTGATTGATTTCTGACTCAATTGTTGTAATGATATATTGAACATTGAACTCTTTTACTAAGTTTCTCACGAATTCAATATAATTTTCTTTTTTTCTAATGTCAAGAGAATCTAAAACCCCATCGTGATAAGTAAATCTATAAAACGATTTATCGTAATAACGCTGTAAAAGAGATACGTCAAATGCGGCACATAATATTTTTTTATATGTATTTCCACTTGCTAAATCTGACGAAGAAAAGCTATCTTTACTTTGATATTCTACTTCAAATTCAATGTTATTTTCTTTATTTGTTTTTACTGATAATATGGCAGGAGTATTTAAAATCTTAGTTGTAAATTGATTAAATAGCTTTCTTATCTCTTTATGATGTTGTTGAGATATAGCCAGATTCAATTCAAAAACTTTTGCTTTAATAATATCCGAAAAACTACTTAGTTTACCCTCCATTTGAGAAATTTCGCTTATATTACGGAGTTTATCTTCAAAAATTATAACTTCCACTTCTATTTTTGAAAGTTGTTTTTGATATTTCTTAAATTTTGCATAAGAGTCTTTATCTGTTAAATCCACAAGCATAGTTGATTTAGTTTCCTCAAGTCTAGTCAATGAGGCCTCCAACCCTATGTTTTCAACTTGTAAGACACTTAAGTTTTCTTGTAAAAATTGGTTTCTTTCATGCGTGATACTTTTATTGAACTCTATCACTTTTTCAAATTCGGTTAAAAGTTTATTCGGAAGAAAAATTTCAACTTCTTTGTATATGGAGCTGATTTCTTTCATATTGATATTATCTACACCAATTTCTAGTGATTTTTCTATTTTTGAGATTTCATATTTTATAGCATAATGACGGGTATTAAGGACTCTAATACTATTTTCAATTTCATCTACAAGTATAGTTTTTTCTTTATTATCGCTCTCATTAAAATTAAACTTATCAACTTGTAAAGATACACTCAGTAATTCATCTTTTTTTATGTCAATCAAACCTCTAATTTTATCTTCATCATTTTTAGAAACTTTATTTTCAGTTTCAAGTATTTCAATTTTGTCTTTAAGTTTTTGACGACTTTCTTCAAGTTTAAATTTTTCCTTAAGCAACAAACCATTAAAACCAAGTAAATCAAAAACCATTGGCTTCCAATACCTATGAGGCCCCTGAAATTTACTAAGTTTAAATACATCTGTAAAATCTTCTTGATGCCTCATAAAATAGTTTAATGACTGCCTGTATTCCCAAACAGGTAACACATTAAAGGCTAACGAAGTATTCAGATAGTTTTTTGCTTTTCTTAAGCTTAATTCCACTTTATCCCAATTGCCTATATTTGTGTCAAAATTTTTAAGCTTCGTTTTGCTTATCTTGAACGATATTTTTGTATTGTTCTCTACCGCTCTTCTTATAATTAAAAACTGCCCACTATTTAATTCAATTTCTGCGAAAAATATGTAGTCAAAAAAGATTTCATTTTTAGTTAAAAAAAACTTCCTTTTATTCTTAACCTCTTTTAATAGTAGAAAATCAATAACTTCAAGTAAAAGTGATTTTCCTAAATTATGTGCATCTTTTTCATGGTCATTACGATTAGACATACTTCCAATTATTACATTTAATCCATTTGAAAAACTTACATCATGGAATGCTTTATTTGAATATATTTTACATAACTTCATTATTCAACCTTAGTGAGTCCAATTCTTCTATGTACTCAATTTTTTTCATTATATACAAGAATGTTAAACTCAATAAAAAGACTTCATTCACATCATTGCCAATTTTAATTTTTAAAATATCAAGTAATTCTATATATTTTATTATTCCATTCTCTTTTAGAATTTTTAGAATGTTGGCTGATATATTTACGACCGAATAACGAAGATTTGTATGCTTTGATGGCTTCAAGATACTCATTTCATGACTCCAATATCACAATGAAAATACATATAATGTAGAAATGTTCTTATTAGCCTTCTGCTATCCTTTAGTTCACTTGAATTCCTATGAAAAACAAAATCATAGAGGTGCTCTATAATCTCTTCAAAAGTTCTAAATTCATTTCTTTTTACAATTATTTTAGACTGTATGTCGTCTATTGTATTGTCATAAAAATTTTTTATTTTTTTATTCTTGGGGTCTTTTATGAAGGCTTCTATTTTACTGAAATCATTGATTGATTTTGTAAACACCTCATTAAAGTATTCTTCGCTTAGTTTATTTAAGTTATTCTTTTCACTCATTGGTATTCTACTATTAATTCTTATAATTTTTTGTATCTTTTCGCTATTAAAATCTATTTTAGAAAATTGCGTAATCAACACCTTTAAATCATCTTCATAAAATTCTAATGGCAGTAATAATTTACTAAGATTGTGTTTCCTGACAATGGAAGGGTAATCTTGAAGCCATTGTTGTATTTTTTCTTCTCCAATAACAATATTTTCAACTCCTGATTCTTTTATCAAATCCGCTATCTTGGGTTGTTGAACTCCCGAAAGTTTCCTATTGGTAAAAATTATATAGTAATCTAACTTGTCGTTATCTTTTAAAGCCTTAATACTTGGCACTTCTTTTCTTACTATAGCAGAAAAATCACTCTCAGAACAACTTGCTCCATTTTTTACAGTATGCTTAGCTTGTATAATAATTTTACCTTCCCAAGGTGAGGCAATACTCGGAAAAGAGTTTGCTCTTCCACTGAATATAGCATCTCTCCCACCATCTTTTCCCTCTGAAAATATTAATGTTCCAATGCCTAGTATTTCTTCACATATAGAAGCAACAACATTTTCAAACTCTCTTGAATTTAAATTATTTAATGGGTATTGCATTTATTTATCTTTTATAGCGTCTTGTTGTAAAGTTTTTTTGCATAATTAAAATCTTGCAATGTTTGCCTTTCTTATTAAAATATTTATTTTGATATTCTTGCCTACAATTAAAGAAGCATCATTCTTTTTATTGAAATAATTTCACTTAAAGCAACTACTTAAAACAGTAAAAAGAGCAACTTTATTTATTTCTCATGTTAACATTATAATGGATAAAAAGGCATCAAACTTCATCAAAATAGGTAACGATAATAATCAAGGTCACCTTTAGACGGGCTATAAAATTATAAGTCTGTTAAATTATAAAAAGTTTTCAAAAAAAACCAGGTATTTAAATTTATTTAGTTTTTTTCAATTTTACTTGTTGTCTTTTTTTCAATTTTTCTTACTAGTAACAAAAATAGACGCAATGACTTCTTTAAGCCATATTTTTTATCCACAGCCACTATTCTTCTAAGATTGAAGGTTAATAATTCTTGAATTCACATTATAAGTGCAACACTCACTGTTGAAATTAAGCGCTATATTAGCAATAACTAAAAGAGTGTTGAAGCCCTGAGCAAATCGTAGAGCGTTTAGAATTTTAAAATCAGAACTGAAACCGTCTACCGCTTTGTTCTTGCAAGACAAAGCGGTAGACGGGGCGCTTTACAAATACCCACACCACCAGCATAAGAAATACCGTAAACGCTATGGTAAAATGAACTTCAAGGTAGGATACCTAAGTGCATTGATATTGATGAGCACCTCGGTATTGTTGATAGGCGTACTCGTATTGACGACTGGGAAAATTGAATTAGTGATTGACAAAGGATACAAGGGTGGCTTTGCCACCTTTGCTGATCATAAGAGTAGGCTTTATCTGCCAACAAAACCACACAAGTTACGAAGATGCTATTAATAAATTACTTACACTGCTTAAAGCATTAAGTTAAAGCTTTAACTTTTGATAACGGTCAAGAGTTTAGTTGACATGATGGGTTAGCTGAAACAAAAACCTTCCACTTTCTTAGCAGTGTGCCCGATGTTTTCTGGTAACTTTAGCACAGATTTGTCCGTTTGGTGAAGTGGTTTTTTAGTTGAAACTATTATACCAAATAGGCTTTCTGCGTTTTTTAACTCCTATTTAGACTGGGGTACAATGGCTAAATTTTTAAACCTTATAAAACTTTATGAAGGAAATTAGATGCTTTTGGTGCCTTATGCCAACAAATAAAGATAATGCAGATCGTGAACATATTTTTCCTGCATCTATTGGTGGAAAGAGGACTTTACCCATAGGCAGTATATGCAAAGACTGCAACCACAAACTTGGTCAAAAAGTTGATTCTTATTTAAAAAAAAGCAACTCTTTTGCAATGTATGCCAATCAAAAAAATCCTAATATATTAGGAAAAAGAAGAAATGCAAAAGATAAAATGAGGAAAAAAAATGAGAAAAGGGTTGTGGAGCATTCGGATCAAGGTATCATCTGTAATGGCGTACAGGAAGTATCTTTTTATGATATTAAAGGCGGGACAATAGGTGATTTCACCTTCAATATTAAATTTTCTGCAGCTCTACACAAGTGTGCTATCAATTCTGTTTGTTGTGAAAAAGATTCAGAATACATTATTCATCATTATTCATCACTGAAAAAATTTATTCAGAATCCCACAAAAAAAAATGCTATTGGCTTTCCGTTTGCAGTGTGTTATGCGAATTTATTTTCATCTGTAAGTTTCGAGCCTCATGTAATTAAATTATTTGAATTTGACGGAGTAATACAAGCTGTCGCTTTGTTATTTGACTTTGCCATATATATTGTTGGATTGAATAAAGATGCCTTGAATAAAGATATAGTAAGTGGCATATCTGAAAGTATAGAACAGAGTGGCCATGGAATAGACTTTCTAAATCAATACGATCATAATAAATCAAATGAAAAAATAATTCTAGATGAAAATCAAATATCAAGAACCAGTATGATTGGAAACAATCTTAAATTTTGTTTCGTCAAGGGGGTTTAACAATCGGCGAATTCACCCATAAGTGCAACACTTAAGACCCCTGCATTAAACTAAAAAACCCAACAAAAAATCACAAATCAACCCTCAAAACCTTATGCAAACATTAGCATTTATGATAAAATACTATAATTATCAGACACTTACAAAAAAA
>Ga0256845_1002320_pt1 | contig 13918 bp, 18 predicted proteins | sample RiftiametaG_FD_189101 | JGI IMG/M metagenome (GOLD analysis project Ga0256845, IMG submission 189101) | Tube worm associated microbial communities from hydrothermal vent at the East Pacific Rise, Pacific Ocean - Riftia | ecosystem: Host-associated > Annelida > Integument > Unclassified ...
AGGAATCGGCGAACGGTAGTTACTTCAACTTCCCGACATTCAAAGATGTTATGGTTCAGATACAACATGATATACTTAGTTCAACTGATAGAAATCCACGGAAAGAGCGCAGGTTAAGTGAAAACCTTGCCGATAGGCGGGGGCAGGCTGTTATGGATACGGCAGGTGGTCTATTATCTATGTTTTCAGGGGGGCTTTATCCTGCAGTGAAACACGGTCTCAGGGCTGGTCTTTTAGTATCTCAGAAAGCTGGTCAGATAATTCCATACCTAGCAGCACGGGCGCACCACGCTTCACAGCCAGTGCCTATTGATTCTCACCTTACAAAAAAAGAGTTATGGGCTAAGAAAATGGCGGTCAAAGAAACAGATAATATCATGCATTTAGTAAACTTTTATGCAACCGATATGTTTGAGGAGTATGGTTGGAAAGTAGAGCCGCCTGGCAAGAATTGGCAGAGTCAGAAACGCAAAGAAATTATTCAGAAACGGCAGTATTTTATTGGTGATGTATCACGGCATTCTGGAGATGAGCTATATAACGATCTTGATGGTTTACGCCAACTAGAGGTTGACGATCTTATGAAGAAAGAGGTTACAAAACAGAAGGCAAAGAAAGCAGCGTTTACCGTTGCTGGAATCGCAGGAGACTTTCTGCTTGACCCGACAACGTATTGTTCGTTCGGCGCTTCAGCGGCGGGGAAATCTGGGAAACTTCTTAAAAACGGGATACGAAATAGTGTTAATCATGCAGATGATTTATTACGCCTTGGAGAGAAAGTAGGGTTTGAACTTGCAGAGGAGTTTTCTGACGATGTAGCTAAAGCGTTGGTTAAGAAGATAACAAAAGAATTGCCGGAATATGCGGACGAGGCGGCGACGGCGTTTAAGAATATGGTAATCGCACGAGAGGTCGTGAGAAAGAATACACCTATCGTTTCAAAACAGCTTATGAAAAAGGGGTATAAGTTAGTTAAACAGAATAAAGATGAGATTGGTAAAATACTTTTGACGATGTCTCCAGAGGAAGAAATAAGGCTTGGTTTTAAAAGCTTTGGAATCGGGCTTCCCGGAATGAGAGTCTACCCTGTATTGCCTGAAGTGCAGGCTAAATTATATAAAGCTATGCAGAACGGCAAGAAGATGTGGAACGCAGGGAAAGGGAGTATGATAACAGATGTATTCTCTACAGAAATATCTAAGCACCCAGAGTTTAATAAATACTTCGACGCCGCTTTTCAGTTTAAAACAGGACAGTATATTAAGTTAGAGGATTATGGAAATCGGTCGATTAAAAGAATGCAGGAAATAATAAGCAAACACGATATTAAGTATGCCGACTTTGTCAACGGTATGCTTATGCTTGAGAAAGGGAAATATCACCCCGTTCATGAAGTCGATGATTTTATGAACTTCGCCGCCGATTTACTTGAAAATTACGACGCAATGTATTTCGCAGAACTTAATAGTTTAGAGAAAAGTCTTTCAAAATCTAGCTTTAATACTTTATCAGGTGTGCCGTTGTTGCGTGAACGAACTATGCTTGCAAAGAAATACGGGAAGACTATATCAGAGATGGACGAAATAGTTATACGCTTACGCAACGGGGAGAAAAACTTCCCGCCTGATATCCTGAGTTGGGCGCAACAGCAGTCAAAAATTAAAGACGATGTTCATTATTACTTGCCTAGGATACTGACCGAAAAAGGGCGAAAATGGTTAAAGAAAAAGCATGAACTTGGAATATCGTTATTTGGAGACCCTATAGAAACCCGTGTCGGTGGTTTAAAAAGGTCATCGTTCGGCGATATAAACCCTTCACAACTTGGTCGTGTTCACCCTGAAAAGACTCTCTTAGAGCTGAATGATAGAGCACGGTCTCTTGGATTTAAAGGAGACTTATTTCATACAGATCCGACACTTCAATATGTTATGCGACGTGGACGATCGCAGGACGCTATAGCTAATATGCGATTGTTTAAAATGATTCGTGATAATCCAGAGCTTGCTATAGAGGTCGGCGAGGCAGGGAAAAAAGCTCCAGCGGTTATTATTAAAGACGGCGTTAAATATAGAAAGTTTAAAGCCCCCTCTGATGTTCAAGTAAAAATACTTGACGATATGTATGTGCCTGAAGAAATACATAACTCTCTATCAAAGATGGTTAGTAAATCTGACTGGGATGACTTTTTACGCTTTTATGATAAATTGTTGGGGTTTTGGAAAATGATGACGTTGACGCCGTTTCCGTCATACCACTTTAGAAACTTTATAGGGAACTCTTATAATGCCTGGCTTGGGGGGTGTAGTAATCCAATGCGTTATATTGACGCCGGGAAAATAGAAAATTATATCGCTTCAGACGGAAAGCACTATTCAGACTTTATCTTCAAAACAAAATCCGGAGAAGCGTATACAGCGAAGAAAATCAAAGAATTGGTTACTGGTCATGCTGTTCGTGGTGGTGGTTTCTTTAATTCAGAGGTTGCACCTGACCAATTACAGAAAACAGTTCAAATGCTTGCATGGAAAGGGACTAAAGGCGGCGGATTAAAGCGGGCGAATCCATTACGGTTTTATATGCGGAAGATGGAATTGTTCGGGTCTGCTGTTGAAGATAACGCCCGAATCGGATTATTTCTTGATAGGCTTTATAAAGGGGACGCCCCGGAAATCGCCGCCAAACATGTTAATAAATACTTATTCGATTATCGGAAATCGACGCCGACAATGAAATCAATGGCACGTATTGCACCGTTCTATAAATGGTCAAGATATAATATTCCGCTACAAATAACAGAGGCTATCAAACAGCCGTGGAAATACCGATTGATAAATGATGATATCCTTCCTAATATCAACCGTGCGTTTGAGGATGAGATTGAAGAAGGCGGGCTTACTAAGTGGCAACAAGACCAGTCTATTCTTCAGGTCGGTGAAGACTCTTACGTTTCACTAGAAAGCTATATGCCGTCATCAGACATCAATAGGGCGGGACTTAACGCCTTAATGCAGGGGGACATACGGAAAGCTATTCAGCAGACCTCTACAGCGGCGTATGGCATGGTGTCGCCGTTCATAAAAACGCCGATAGAATTGCTGTTAAATAAGAACGGTTATTTCCAGAATGAGATATCTCAATACGAAGGTCAGCACGATTATTTTCTTGGTAAGATGATTCCAAAAGAAGTTTCTACTGTTATCCGGCAATTCAGACCAGCGAATGAATTAAACCGATTAAACCCCGGCAGTATGTTCGGCGATAGGCATTATGACCCGACGCCTCAGGAGCGTTGGATGAGGTTTATGATTGGAGCTAAACTGTATAAGTATACTGCTTCACAAACCGCCACGAGGAATATTGCTGAAATATATTCAGAGGTAAGGGCGGCTGAGGCTGATATGGCACGGAAACAAAAAACATTATTTGAACTTCAAAGTAAAAACGATAGGTCTTTCGCTGTTCAGCGCCAGATAAATGAATACCAAAACGAAATAAACTATATAAATGGGATTATTGAAAAGAAGCGGGCGAAGATGGCTGAATACGATCATTTAGTCGAATCGCAAGGAGATAGAAAATATATTGGCACATACGCAAAAAAATCTCTCCCTGTTATACGTAATATGTATGTTGCTTATAAAAACGCTGTTGGCGATACCCAGAAAACAGAGTCGTATATAATGAGTCCTATGTCGCGCGATCGTGAGGACTACCTCAACCAAATAGTAACAGTCAAAGTTAAAGGAACAAAGAACGATTATGTCGCAACAATGACACGTAAAGACGCATATATGACTCTTGCGTATTTCAAAGCAACATATGAAAACTTGAATAGCGGTATGGCGAAACAGAACGCCGCCAATAAGAAAGGTAAATAATGATAGTTTTATTAAATAATCTAGGCTCAAACACTGAAGTTACTAATAGTGTTATCGGCGTAAACGGGAGTGTTAGTGGAACCCCTACTTACGCAACAGCAAAGTTTGGCAACGGAATAACATTAAATACATCGAACTATGCATATTTTAATAATTCAACACTCCCGACTTCAATCTCTAATAAAGGCTCTATTGCGTTTTGGATAAAGCATACAGAAGCCTATAGTAGCGCGCCGACTGATAGATACACTAAGTTTATAGATGGGATGATGAATAATTATAATTTTTCGATAGGGCTTGATAATACTGGAGGAAATGATTATGGGCTTACGTGCAGAATAAATGAGGGACCAACACGTAGAAACTATTGTTGCTATTATGATGTTAGGGCTGGTCAGCCGATGACATGGGCAAATGGAGATTTACAGTTTTGGCAGTTTGTTTGGGACAGAGACTCAACTGATTCTGTTAGAATGAAAATGTATATCAATCAAACAGAATTGACGGATCGTCATTATATTATAAATAATCAATGGACAGCAGACCAAACATTCACAAATAATATGATAATCGGGACATCAAATACGAGTCAGCACGTTGAAGGCATTATAGACAACGTAGCGTTACTTACAACAACCGAAATGATTACTGCAACTGAAGCATGTAATAGCACGTATTTATCATATTCTCCTGTATCTGGAGTGCATTATCAGCCTAAATGGTCATTGCGGAAATTGACGCCCGACGTTGATAACAATAAAACATCATTCACTAAATACATTAAAGATATTGATTATAACTTTAGAAAGATCGTTCGCAAAATCGCCGATATAGAGACATTACTGGAGCGTAAATAATGACAATATCACACGAAGAATGCAGACAAAACATAAGCGGGATATATAAAAGAATTGAGAAGGTAGGTGATAATATGGATAGAATCAACGAAATAATAATTCGTAACCAGGAGATACTAAAGCAGCATGCAGAGCTCTTAAAGAACAGGGCGTTGTCAACTTGGTTACTGCCGATATTCATCGGCGTTATTGCAAGCGTTGTTCCAATCATACTTGTTTTGCTTATAAAAAACTAATCAGTATATAGACCTGTTTGTATTTGTCAAGAGAAATATTCAAACCATTATAAATTGTATAGGATATAAATAACGAAGATGTGTTTACGTTCCCGAAAATCGCCCAGGAAAGATACCATTTAACCGCAACTATTTTGTCAATGCATATAATATGTTATACACACCTAACACTATTATATATAAAACCTACCTCAAGAAATCATAGACATAACTAACATCTGTAATTCATTACTAATAGGGCAATTACGGAAGTAGCAAATATACGCAAGGTTGAAATCACGACGTATTAATAGATTAATATTAATATTAATACGTCACGAAAAAATAGACATGCCTAACATTTACACGAAGATATTTCAAAAAAACACTTGACAATAAACAGTTCTGTGGTATAATGCCGATATGCTGAGAGTAAAAATTAAAAACAAATTAGTGGGCGGCTCCTTAAAAAAATCACTCAAAAATCTCATGCATAATAGCCCACTATTAGGCAGGGCTGGCTTTCCCTCCATCACCTCAAATAATAACATTGTGCCAGCCTTGTCATTTTTTTTGGAGGCTTAAAATGGCAGATTTTTATGAGTCATTATCGGCGCCTTTGCCTGAGAAGGCGATTCAACGAACGCAGAAAGAGAAAACCCGCAAAGGGTATGATACGACTGGATACGGGTATCAGTTTGTTGTTAATCGGTTTAATGAAGCTTTTGGTCTGTTCGGCTGGACGATGGAATGGACTAAAGAGAAAGAGATACAGGGGACGTATAGCAACGGTGCCCCGAAATGTGAGATTGTGTTTGAATGCAGAATCACAATCCGCGACGGAGAGAAAACAAATTCGCGTGTAGCTACAGGCGGACACGTGAGTAGTAATTGGGTAGACGCATACAAGGGGGCGAAGAGTAATTCGTTCAAGAAATGTGCGGCGATGTTTGGGGTAGGGAAGGCTGCTTTCGAGGGGTCAATCGACGAAGATAACCAAGACTTGCCGTTCAGCGATAAAAAATCTTCATACCCCATGTATGCGGAAACAGAGAAACGAAAGGTTTTAATACTGAGTATTCAGGGGCTTTCAGAAAAGTTGAAATGGAATAAAGGAAAGCTGATTGAATATATCCAAAAGAATTATAATCAATCGCAATCTAAGAGTTTAAGCGACGAACAGCTTGAACAGCTGAACGCCGACTTAACGAAACTTGCAGAACCGAAGGAAGCTTAAATGCATTGGTCTGTAGAAAGGGCGATAGAGTTTCTTACTGATATTGGCGAATACGTAAACACTATTTCAGATAAGAAATACAGTGTTCTTGCTGAAAGGATTGTTAAAACCGCCGAAGAAATAAAGAATGATTTAGAGGTATACAATGCTTGACCATATAAGTCATTCTCAAATCCAATTGTTTAATTGCCCGCTCCGATATAAGAAAATCAGAATTGATAAGGAATATGAAATCGGCAACGAGGCGTTGAGTGAAGGGAGCTTTGTTCATAAGTGCATAGAGGATTATACTCTATGGTGTCTTGATAATAATCAAATCGACGAAGATGTGATTAAAGAGATATTCAAGCGTGAGTTTGTTAATTATAAAATCCCCGATTATAATTTTGATAGGCTGTATAAGTCTATGAAAATATTTGCCCATAACTTTAATCACCAATATGTCCTTGACGCCGAAAAGCAGTTTGACGTTGACCTAGGTGATGACTGTATTATGTCGGGTCGAATTGATAGAGTTGACCTGATTGAATATAATGGGCGGTCGATGATTCGGATTGTCGATTATAAAAACCAGGTTAATATTGTCCGTGGTGATGGGATAATTACTCCGCAAATGCGGTTATACGGGATTGTTGCCGCGAACTTCCTTTATCCAGAATATGACTTAATTCAACGTGCTATATATTATACCCGATACAATGTCCTTGTCGCCGAAGATCCGAAGCCAATGTATGAATTGCAGGAAGATACGGAAGATACTATTGAATATTATAAAACACAACGTGCTAAAATAAAACACTGTTTTGATACCGATACGTTCGAGGCTGTTGCTGGAGAACATTGTTACCAATACGGCGGTTGCCCTGTTGCAAAAGCCGGGAAATGTCCTTTACATAAAGAATCGCCGAAAGGGATTATTGAAATGTATCGTGCTTACCACGCAAAAAAGTTAGATGTGGATAACTTAAGGAAGCAGATAAAAACGTATATTACAGAAAACGGAAATGTTCAGGTCGATGATAAAGAGGTTGGTTATGTTTTAACGTCAACTGAAGGGTTGTCTCTAGGTGCGCTGATAGAGTTAATAAACAAAGCGAATGTTGATGTTGATGGTATTACAATCCCGAAAACGAAAATAATAAAACGCCTGAAAGACGCAGGGGTTGAGAAGGAAACAATAGATAAGCTGTTGTATTTTACAACCAAAACAAAATTAAGTTTATGAGGGACGTATGAAACTGTTGAAAATAATGGACGTGTGTAAACTTGAGCCGGTTAAGGAAAGCGTATATCGGCGTTTGGTTGACCTTGGTAATAGCTCTGGTCTTGTGAAAATTAAAGACGTAGAGTTGTTGTATGCTAAATGTAATTATTCTTTGGTTAAAAACAACCAAATATCATTAGACTTATTTCGTGGTGTTGTTGATGAGTTGCTTGCCTCTGATTATTTAATCGAAGCCGACGATGGGTTTATTGTTCGGCATTTAGAAAAGAAACAGAAAGATCCTTTTATTATATCGCCGGAAGAGAATAGAGCTGTGCGTATGCTTAATGATATATGTGCGCAACGGTATGATGATTGGAAAAGTCCGCCGTCAAAAGAATGGCAGATACGGCAGGCAAAAGAGTTTCGTAAAATGGTTGTATTGGGCGGTGTTGATAAGGACGGCATACGTTACCCGAAGTTGAGTTTCAATGAAATATATACCGGGCTTACTGCTATTAAAAACGACTACTACCCGTCAGCGTTGCGCTGGAAAGGCTGGGGGAATGTTGTTTTAAGTGCTGCTAAGTTTCGTAAACAGTGGTTAAAAATAAAGTCAAACTTATTATTCTCAGAAGCGCACGAAAGAGGGTATTACAATTCAAACGGAGAGTGGGTTCATGAAAACAATTCTTAATATGTGGCGGAATCGGGTGAAAGAAATATTACATAAAAAGAGAGAAGCAAAACTGAATCGGAAGTATTCTCACGTAGCGTATCTAAAGGGTTATTTGAAAGCTCTTGAAGAATGCAGGATAGAGGTTCGCCGATATGTATCATAGCGTAGAGGCGGAGAAAGGTATCTGTGGAATTATAATGCTTAATAATTCTTTAATCCCATTAGTTACTATTAAACTTACTGCTGATGATTTTTATATGTCTGAAACAAAACAGATATTTACCACTGTGGTAATGTTGCATTCTCAGCAGAAACCAGCGGATATAGTTACTGTGAATAGTGTTCTTCATGGGAGTGTTTCGGCTGTTTATATTTCTCAACTATTAGACAACAATCCTATTTCCAGTAATATCGGGCACTATATTTCTATCGTTTTAGAGAACTCTATGAAACGGCAGATACTAAAAGTGCTTGCCGATACACGAAGTAAAGTTGAAGCGCATAGTCCTGATGACGTGATAACGTTTTGTATGAACGCTGTTAATTCTATAAAAAGCAATTCGCTTTCATATGAATACGATCGTGTAACTAAAATAGACTCTGCTCTTGAATGGTTGCAGACGATAGGTGAGGCAACCGGGATTTATAAAACAGGGTTGCAGTGTATTGATGGTTGGCGTGGTGGATTGTGGCGGAAAAGTATAACGATGATAACAGCGTATTCCGGTCAAGGGAAGACTTCACTTGCGATAGATATTACTAGGCGTGTTATGCCGTTGGATAAAAAGATTATCTGGTGGTCGGCAGAATTGTCCCGTGATGACTTTTATTTATATCTGTCTGAAAACATTGCGCAGACTACACGTAAGCGCTTGGTCGGGGCGCTTCAATCTGAAGACCTTTATCTGCATAAAAGTTATGAGCGGACGAAAGAAACGATGGAATCACTTAAGAATTATAAGTCATTAGAGGTATACGATATATCCGATGTTGAGAGCGCAGAAAAGTTATATTCTATTTGTGAAGTGAAAAGACCTGACTTTGTGTTTGTTGATTATATACAGAAAGCGTTTAATAAAGAGAATGAAACCTCTGCACTTGCGCAAATGTTTATGCGTAATTTTAAAAAGATTATGTTGATGGGAGCAAGTGTAATATTACTTTCACAAGAGAGCTCTATGAAGTTCGGCAAGTCTGATGGTGTAGAGTTCAATCATGGGCATATCGGGAAAACGGCGTTCAAGGATTGTGATATGAACCTTGTCGTTAATTTAAAATATCTTGAAGGACAGAATAAAATATTGCCCTATGTTGAAACGAAAATACGGGCGGCTAAAGTTCGGGGCGGGCGTGTAGGAGAAGAGCACGGATACTTATACTTTCCCGGCGGGCGGTTTGTAGATACGTTTGATGATATTCCAATAAAACTAAGGAGTGGTGTATGAAAAGAGAAACGTTTGTTAAAACACTTGAAGCAATTCAGAAACTTCAGGGAGAAGATAATGAAAAGCCAGCCATGAAAGAGCTTGCTGCTGAAGTCGGGCTTTCACGCCCGGTGATTACAAACTACATTGACACGCTTGTTAGTGTTGGTGTTCTCACAAAACTATATTCAATCAATGAGGATATATCAAACCGTGGATATGGTGCTGAAATAATTAAGTTTATTAAACAGTATCAGGAAGAAAACAAGTGCGCCCCTTCAGCAAAAGCATTATCAGAGAAATATGGTAAGTCTATGGCGTGGGTGTCGGCAAAGTTGACACGGTGTCGGCTGCTCCGGATTTTAACAAAGCGTTATAAAATTGATATGGATTTATTCGGGAGACTGCGTGTATGAAATTAGATGTTGAATATAATGATAAATGGTATGTTGTCGATGGTGATTATTATAGAGCTGTGAGAATGAGTGAGGGGACGAATGGATGGTTTGCTCCTGAACCCTCACACGTTGAAATCAATTCGGTTATGTGCGATGGGGATTATGTATATGATGTTCTGAAAGATCGCCGATTTATAAACGCCGTTCATGAGGTGTTTGAAAGAGAGGCGGGGGAATGACTTATAAACATTTAATCCGGAAACTGCCGTGCGCTATAAAAACATATCAACAGTTATACGGTGAAACAATATGTAGTAAGCACTGTAAACAGATAGTGTGTGTGCATTTAGATAGCAAGAACGGAGCGTATAGTGATCGTATGTCATGGCTGAAAACGGGCGATGAGTATATTATCCCTGCATGTATGTATGGGAACGAACCGTATTTGTATCCTGATAAACTGAGAAAATACGCTCCGCAATTATTAGGTATAACTAAGTCTTTAATACGGCAATGGTTGATTGATAAGGGGGGTTGTATCGGCGGGAAAGGGATTAGTAATTCTCTTGCTGAGGTTTTGGAGAAATATAAAATCTGCACACTTGACGAATTAAAAGAATGGAAGGTTTTAATATGAGGGATAAGAAAGTGATTTTGAGATTGTTGAAAACAAACAATACGAGGAATAGTGCTACCATAGCATATAAAAATACCAGGGGTAAATATAATTATGTTCTATTATTATGTAGTAAAATTTATTGGTATGCTACTGAAAATGGGGATATAAAAACATCAATAATTGAGGAGCAACAAAATGAAAAGTAAAAAAGAGATATTGAGATTGGCGAAATTAAAAGGGGCATGTATTGAGGGATACACAGCATATAAAAACGCACGAGGGAAAGAAAATTACACTGTATTATTAAAGAATATTGATTGGTTAGTTAAACTTAAAATATTAGAGCAGGATGATATTAAATGGTTGATTAAAGCAGATATTCATGCTGATAATGATAAAGCTTTACGGGCTGCCGCTTATATGGGAAATCTTGAATTAGTGAAATGCTTAATTAATCACGGAGCGGATATTCATGCTTGTAATGGTTATACTTTAATGCTTGCTGCTGATAGGGGGCATTATAAAATCGTTGAATATATAGAACAAAAGTTGGCGGAGCAACGAAATGAAAACTAAGAAAGAGATACAAAAGTTACTCATTGTGCACGGGCTGGCTGATATATTGTATGACTGTGAAAACGCAAACACAATACAATATAATTCGATATTATTAAAAAACATTGCCTTGTTAAAGTATGTAGGTATATTAAGTAATGATGACATAGATGAATTGGTTGATGGTGGGATTGATGATTATGCGTTAGATTCTGCGTATCGTAATGCTGTAATATTTGGGGACGCCGAAGCTGTTAAGTGTTTATTATTTCACGGTGCAGACTTTATTGTTGATTATGGGCGTGTGTTACGTTGGTCTGGGAGCGTTAGTCAAAGCCTTGCAGAGTATTACCATAGTAAGAGTCCTATCCGTGCGTTGAATCATAGATTATTAGATATATTAAAGGGCTATGATATAGACCCCGCTGATATAAATATTGGATACCTTGAACAGCTTGTTGAGAAATTGATATTATTGTTTTGCCGTAAAGAAAATAAAGCTAAGTCGTTCGATATAATATTATATTAAAGGAGTATAGAAAATGTTTAATAATGAAGACGATGTTTCTTTAAGAGATTTGATATTGGGGTTGATAGGCGCTGTCATAGCTTTTTTGTTGAGGGCGGCTGTTGCTATTATTAAGATTGCAGCAGTTGTATTTATTTGTTTTATGGCTATTAAGTTTATGCTTGGATTATAATGAAAGGAAATGTTATATGAGTTTTAAGTCGTTTATTATTGCAAGCGTTATTTCGACTGTGGTGTTTTTTGTGTTGCCAGTAGGTCTTCTGTTACGTCAGTATCACCCGAAATATGAAATGCCGAAAGATGAGATTCCTCAAACAGTAGAGGAGTATGAACAATACCTTATTGGGCGTGGTGATATAAGTGAAGAAAATATAGCCCATTATATAAGAATGTATAAATACTACAGTGGCGGTGATAGTTCGGTTAGTGATTCAATAGTTGCCTGTCGCTGTATGGAAGGGTATATACGTGGTCATATGTATATTTATACTGACACCCTTATTGCTTTTATTATATTATTGTTTGTAGTAAACGCTATCAATATTATATATCTGCATGAATGTGTAATGTGTTGGTGGTGGGATAAGGAAAAGCGTAATGTGGTTATAGTATACTCTATAATAGTATTTGTGCTTTTTATGATTAGTGTTGTCCCTTTTATAGTTTATATTCATAGATTAGAATCAGATTATGGCGGTTTATTGTTTGTCTCTGTTATAAATTGTATTATATATTTTCTTGCTCTTGGTGTGATGGAGTCTAAGGGGTATTAATGAAAACGTATATAGGCATAGATAATGGCGTTACCGGGACGATCGGTATTATTAACAATGAGAGTGTGTGTATGTTGAAAACGCCCGTAAAAAAAGAACAGTCGTATACAAAAAAGAAACAGAATATTACACGGTTAGATTATCAGAAAATGTATGACATATTAAAACAATACAATGCGTTTATTGTGATTGAGCGCCCGATGGTAAACCCCGGGAGATTTAAAGCCACGGTTTCGGCGATACGGTGTTTGGAAGCAACGTTGATAATTATAGAACAATTAGGTATTCCGTATCAATATATTGACAGTAAAAATTGGCAGAAGTTTTTTATCCCTAGTGGGATTAAAGGGGCGGCGGATTTGAAAACGGCGTCAATGCAAATGGGTATTAGATTATTCCCGGAATTAAAATCGGCGATTGAGAAACATGGAGACGCTGATAGTTTGCTGATGGCTGAACATGCACGAAGGGTTAATTTATATAGGTGAATTATGTATTATATTAGATTATGGGATACTATAACTGGGTCGGGCAAATGGCAGTATTCACGGTGTCGATCATTACCAAGTGCAATTAAACGTGCCCGGGATTTGTGTGAGAAGAATTATTTGTATGGTAGTGGTGAATATGATGTTGCTGATACGGACGAATGGTTTGTTGAAAACGGCGTCAAGTATGTTGATAGTATTAAAAAGTTCACATACAAATTAAACGATATTAAAATGAAAGGATTTAAAAAATGACTAGAGATGAAAATAAAATAAACGAGGTAAATAATAATGAGCGATAATAATATTATGACAGTAGTGATAATTTGGTTGGTAATATTTTTATTACTTCCTATAACCTATTTATTATTTCAATATAACCCTCAAAATGAAATTAAAAAAAGTGAGTTGCCGAAATCAACAAATGAAATGAGAATGTATATACAATTGAATATAGATACAGATATATCTGAATCAGCATTGGACAGAAAAATAAGGTGCTTTGGGAATATGTTAGCGAATGATTATTCAGAAAAAAAAGCATTTCGAGAAACAATAGATGACATGAGAAATAAAAGAACAATTCACGGTGATACGTTGATTTATTTTATATTGTGTTTATTATTTTGTAATGTATTTTATGTATGGTTTATTATAGAGGATTTAGACTTTAATTGGATATATAATAAGTTTTTCACTGTAGAGTTTATTGTTATAAAAGTTATGATGATTTGTATGTTGATTATTACAGCAATGGTGTATATTCATAGAAATGAATGTGGATATAATGCACTATTGGGTGCATATGTAGTTCATGAAATATTTTGTCTTGGATTTGGTATTTCACTATTTGGTGATGGACTCCATTTTGGATAGGAAAAAATAATATAGGAGTGAAATAATGAAAACAATATTAGAAAAAACGATTGCCGATATGTGTTCTCAAGTATTGAACTGTCAAATTGAAATACAACGTATGGAATTGGGCGAATATAGACAGTTGAAACTGTTATCGAATATAGTATATTTAATATCGGAGTTGAAATATATTGTTAAAAA
>Ga0256845_1002321_pt1 | contig 13907 bp, 12 predicted proteins | sample RiftiametaG_FD_189101 | JGI IMG/M metagenome (GOLD analysis project Ga0256845, IMG submission 189101) | Tube worm associated microbial communities from hydrothermal vent at the East Pacific Rise, Pacific Ocean - Riftia | ecosystem: Host-associated > Annelida > Integument > Unclassified ...
CATTCGGATGGGGCTTTTTTTTTGGTTTGCGATTATAGAATTCTATGATCTCAATGCGATTGGATTATTTATCCGTGCAATTTTAGATCTTTTTACAGTTCATTAGCTGAATTTTGGATTAAAGTTTAAATCTGATTATGTTAGTATTATTTTAATGCTTCTCTAACTTTTTGGATGTATTATTACAATGAGTATCGAGTTAAATAAAGGGCTTACTTCATATCGTTTTTTTGCTTTTTTATCAGTTTACCTTTTTCATTTTGGATTTCTTGATTTTGGTTATATTGGTGTACACGCTTTTTTTGTATTATCGGGTTTTCTGTTAACCCCTATCCTGCTTGAAATGAAGAATGATTTACCCGTAAAAAAATATTTTATTCATTTTTATGGGAGAAGGGCTCTTCGGATATTTCCTTTATATTTTTTCTATCTTATCTGCATTTCTATTATCGCTTATGTTGCACTTTATATTTATGAATATGATGTTAACAATCGTTTTGCTCAAACTTTAGAACAGCTTCCTTATGCAGCAACGTATACTTATAATTTTTTTACTATACAGGCCGATTATAAACAAACTCAAACAATTACACATTTTTGGTCACTTGCTGTTGAGGAACAATTTTATTTGCTATGGCCGCTGGTGTTAATCCTTACACCCAAAAAAAAATTAATGCAGGTACTACTTTTAGTTATTATTACTGCTCCAGTAGTAAGGCTTTTGGTTGCAAGTGCATCACTAAAATGGCCAGATATTTTTAATAGTTATTCTATGACTGCTTACACTTTTACTTTTTCTAGTTTCGATGCTTTTGCTATTGGAGGTCTGTTTGCTGTTTATGTTAAATCGATAAAATGGCAGTATATCCTAATCTTAATCTTTATGACTTTTTTGTTAGGCGTTGTTACTGAATATTACTCACTTGGTAATTTGAAACTAACTGCCTTAGGTTTTAGATCATTTATGGGTGATTCGTATAAATATATATGGGGCTTTAGCCTTTTCTCTCTTATTTTTGCTTGTCTACTTGTTAAAATAAAAAATAGAGAATGTTTACCTTCTCTAATAGAACACCCCATTTTTGTATATTTAGGTACCATTTCTTATGGTTTATATGTCTATCATTTTCCTATTATGTACTTTTTTAATGCAGAAACTCCTTTCCTAATAAAAGAAATTCAGCTTTTAGTTGTTTTCTTTTTAAGTTTATTAGTTTCAGTAATAAGTTATGAATTTATGGAAAAGCGGTTTTTAAATAAAAAGGATTCATTTTTTTGTCGCCAATAGTACTCAAGGATCTGCATTATAAGTAAGTAATATGAAACCAAAATATGATATAGAAAGAAAAATTTTCTGGGAATGTTATAAAAACAAACTTCCAGCAGAAATCGTTGAGCAATGGGTACAATTAGCCAAAAACTCTGCCGGCAGCAGCGCAAGTTCATATGCAAATTTTTCAATTAATTCAAAAAAACTAATAGATTCAAATACTTTCTATTATGCTGTGGCATTTTATCAGGATAAGGTAGTTTGCGTGGTTCCTTTTTCCATGTTTGAAAGAAAGTTTTTTTTGTTTCGTTTTAAACAGTTGCATAATATAGATCATAATCAGTTAGATCTTTTTACAGCTGCAGGACAAAATGAAATTGATTCAGCATTTTTAGTTAATTCGCTGGTTAGTGCATTAAGAGTTCAGATAGACTCTTGGCACCAGTTAGTTGTATCTAATTGGTTCCTTAATCATAAGTCGAAATCTTTGTATTTTAAGTTTGATTATCGGAGATACTCGGGGTATTACGCCATAGAACACGCTAAATCAGTTAGTGACATTATCCCTAAAAAGCTGTTAAAAAATATTGCACGAAATGAAAAAAAATTAGAAAAAGCACATACGAATGTTAAGCTAATAAAAGTTGATAATCCGGAACAAATAAATAGTGCTTTAAATGTTTTTTACCAGATAGAAAAGTCTGGTTGGAAAGGACAAAATAATACGGCTATAGCTTGTGACGAAAACATACGATCCTTTTATGATAAAACCTGGAATGAGTTCGCTTCCTATGGTAATGCATGTGTTTTTGTTCTTTCCGCAGAAGGAAAACCTATTGCTTCAGCCATTGCTTTTATTCATGGAGAAAATCTTTACTTGCATAAAATTGCTTTTTTAGAAACATATAATAGTTTCGGTGCAGGCTCAATATTGATCAAACAAATAATTAAAGATGCTATAGACAATCAAAAGATCCAACTTATTAGTTTTGTTACTGATCCTGAATGGTTAAAACGGTGGCATACTAAAAAACATAAATTGTACGCGGTGGAAGCATTTAATAATAATATTGCATCGAAAATATTAAGCTTTTTTCTTAATATAATGCGTGCTCTATAAATAACTTAGCATAAAAAACATTATGTTAAGGATTTAAACACCGGTTAAATCGTTTAAAAGCTCTTTCCAAATCATCAATAAGATCATCAACATTTTCTAAGCCAATATGTAAACGAATTAAGGGGGTAGAATATGGCCAAGTTGTTACTGTGCGTAATGCGCTAACATTATTCACGGCTAAAATTAGGCTTTCAAAGCCTCCCCATGAATAGCCCATTTTAAAATGTTCCATGTCGTCTAGTAGTGCATTTACTGAGGCTGCATTACCTTTGTTGAGTACAAATGAAAATAGCCCATTAGCACCTGTAAAGTCGCGTTTAAAAAAATCATGACCAGGACAACTTTCAAAATTTGGATGTAGAATAGTTTCTACTTCTTCTCTTTTAGATAACCAGGTGGCAATTTTTAAGCTACTTTGTTGATGTTGTTTAAGGCGAACGCCAAGTGTTCGAATTCCTCTTAACGCTAAATATAGATCGTCAGGCGAGGTGCATTGACCCATTAAGTAACTGTTGTCCCTCAATTGAGGCCAGTATTTTTCTGTACTAGTCGCTGTGCCAAGCATAACATCAGAATGCCCTACGATGTATTTTGTAGCCGCTTGAACAGAAATATCAACGCCATGTTTAAATGGATTAAAGTTAACCCCTGCGCCCCAAGTATTGTCGAGCATTACAATGCAATTGTGTTTGTGTGCAATTTTTGAAATTGTTGGAACATCTTGAACTTCCATTGTGATCGAACCTGGTGATTCAAGAAAAACAATTCGTGTGTTCTTTTTAATTAGAGCATCAATATTTTTACCAATCATTGGATCATAGTAAGTTGTTTCAATTCCCATCTTGGTTAATATTTTATCGCAGTAGTCGCGTGTTGGTTCGTATACGCTATCAACCACTAATATATGATCACCTGTTTTAACAAAGGATAAAATGGCGTTTGTAATTGCTGCCGTTCCAGAAGGGTAGAGAGCACAGCCAACACCACCTTCTAATTCATTCATTGCTTCACTAAAAGCAAAAGCCGTTGTTGTTCCACGGCGGCCATAGACCATGGTTTTATTATGTTTATTAATGAGTGCTTGATTCATTTCTTTAACACTATTAAAAACAACGGTTGATGCACGCACAACCGCTGGGTTTACTACGCCTTGTGTATATTGTGATTGGCGGCCTGCGGTTACTAATTTAGTTTCTTTTTTCATAATGATTTTAATTCTTGCTGTTGTTGTTCTAGTTTTATTAAAGCCTGTTCGGATGCCGCAAGCTTTTCTTTTTCTTTGTTAACGATTTCGGTTGGGGCGTTATCAACAAATTTAGCATTAGATAATTTACCCGTTAAACGTTTTTTTTCATTATTTAGTTTATCGATTTCTTTTTGTAAACGTGATATTTCTTTAGTAATATCAATTAATCCAGCAACAGGAACTAATATTTCGAGATTACCTGAAAGGGCAGTTGAACTTGGAGGAATATCTTCTCCTTCCGCTAATAGTTCGATACTCACTAACTTGGCTAAAGCGGATAAAAATTGATGATATTTATTTAAGCATCGACTATCGTTTTTGTCTGCATTTTTTAGCAGCACGTTAATTGGTTTTGAAGGCGATATATTAAGTTCGCCACGAATGTTTCGAATACCAGTTATCAGTGCTTGGATCCATTTAAGATCATTAATCACACTTTCATTAACTGATGAAGCGTTATAGATAGGAAATGCCGCTAACATGATTGATTGACCTTGAATGCCAATTAGTGGTTTTAATCGCTGCCAAATTTCTTCAGTGACAAATGGCATCATAGGATGTAATAGCCGCATCATCGATTCTAAAATATTAATTAAGGTATGACGAGTACCTCGTTTTTGTTTCTCAGTTGAATCTTCACTGGTTAATATAGGTTTTGATAATTCAAGATACCAATCACAATAATCATTTTTACTGAATTGAAATAGAACTTGTGTAGCTAAATCAAAACGGTATTCGTTGGCATGTTGTTCGTAAGCTTTTACGGTTTGATTAAAACGGCCGATGATCCATTGGTCTGCTACGCTGAGTTCTAATTCTGGATGGTTAGTATCATCTAGACTTAACCCTTTTCCGCAATCAAAAGTTTCAGTATTCATTAATACGTAACGAGCCGCATTCCATAGTTTATTGCAGTAGTTTTTATAACCTTCAACGCGTCCTATATCAAAATTAATATCGCGGCTGGTTGATGCTAATGAGCAAAATGTCATTCTTAAAGCATCTGTACCGTAAGCTCCAATTCCTTCAGGAAATTGTTGTCTTGTTGATTTTTCTATTTTTGGTGCGACTTTAGGATTCATTAATCCAGAGGTTCGTTTGGTTACTAATGATTCAAGATCAATGCCGTCAATTAAATCAATTGGATCAAGCACATTGCCTTTTGATTTAGACATTTTATGGCCACTTTCATCTCGAATTAATCCGGTAATATATATTTCTTTAAAAGGGACTTTGTTGGTGAATTTCAAAGTCATCATGATCATTCTGGCTACCCAGAAAAAGATAATATCAAAACCAGTTACAAGGACGCTTGACGGTACAAAGTTTTTTAATTCAGGTGTTTCTTCGGGCCAACCCATTGTGGCAAATGGCCACAATGCAGATGAAAACCAAGTGTCTAAAACATCTTCGTCTTGCTTTAATTTAACCTGAGCGGCTATCTTGTTTTCCGATCTAATGGTTTGCTCGTTTTCACCAACGTAAACATTACCTTCGTCATCATACCAAGCCGGAATACGATGTCCCCACCACAACTGCCGACTGATGCACCAATCTTGAATATTATTCATCCAATGGTAATAGGTTTTATCCCAATTTTCGGGTACAAATTTTATTTCACCTTGTTTTACCGCTTCTATTGCTGGTTTTGCTAGTGCTTGTGTTGCAACATACCATTGATCCGTTAAAAGAGGTTCAATGATTTCATTACTTCTGTCTCCTCGAGGAACCATCAAAGAATGATCATCAACCTTGTCGAACAAATTTAAGTTTTTAAACTCTTCAACGATGAGTTTTCTTGCTTCAAAACGATCTAAACCGACAAATTTTTGAGGTAATTGATTGGCATAATTTTCAATTGGTTTTCCACCAAATTTAAATACTTCAGCTTGTTCTAAGATAGTTGCTGTTGGGCTGAATATATTGATTAAAGGTAATTGATGACGTTTGCCGACTTCATAATCATTAAAGTCATGTGCTGGCGTTATTTTTACACAACCAGTTCCAAATTCCATATCAACATAGTCATCAGCAATAATAGGGATACGTCGATTTACTATGGGTAAATCAATGAACTTACCAATTAAATTTTTGTATCGTTCGTCTTTGGGATCTACAGCAACGGCTGAATCGCCTAACATTGTTTCAGGTCTTGTGGTGGCAACCACTAAAAACTCATTTCCATCTAGTGTCTTTTCACCATCAGCAAGTGGATAACAAAAATGCCACATAAACCCTTTTTCATCATGGTTTTCAACTTCTAAATCAGAGATTGCCGATTGAAATTTAGGATCCCAATTAACCAGTCTTTTGCCACGATAAATTGTTTTATCTTTGTAGAGCTCGATGAAAACTTGTTGAACGGCTTTAGAGAGATTTTCATCCATAGTGAAGGCTTCTCTATCCCAATCGGGTGAATCACCTAAGCGGCGCATTTGATCGGTAATGGTATTACCTGAGGTTTCTTTCCACGCCCAGACTTTTTTAACAAATTCTTCTCGGCTAAAATCGGTTCGTTTTTTTCCTTGAGCATCTAATTGACGCTCTACAACCATTTGAGTTGCAATGCCCGCATGATCGCTTCCGCATTGCCACAAAGTATTATCGCCTTTCATACGGTGATAGCGTGTTAGGCTGTCCATGATGGTATGTTGAAATGCGTGCCCCATATGCAGGCTACCAGTTACATTAGGTGGTGGGATTAATATGCAATAAGGTTCACCTTGACCACTTGCTTTGAAGTTGCCTTGTGACTCCCACTGTTTGTACCATTTTTGTTCAATATTCTCAGGGCTGTATGCTGTATCCATTACTTACTCTTTTGCTAATATGTTTTAAAATTAATGTGACTAAAATTAATGCCATTGAAATTAATCGGATAAGGTAAAAAGATTAATTTGATATTTTTCTGTGATTGAGAGGGTAGCCTCTTTCTCGATAAAATTTAAACCGTGTTCTTGCTTTTTCTTTATTCTCATCATCGCCGTAAGCGTATTCAAAGACCCATTTGAAATGGCTAAAAAATGAAGGCACATCATTCGACAAATTAATTAAAATATCGGGATGATTTGTTGGCTCTTGACCAAAACCAATTTCAATCGGTGGTTTTGTATTTTCATCTTCGCCAACTAATTGATGAGGTAAAAAGCTTTTAGCATCATGACTCCATAAAATCTCATCAATTTTTTCAGCGAGTCCTTTATTTTCTGCATGAATAAATATTTGCTGACCTTTTCTATAGCCGCGTTTAACCACTTCAGTAATGTGAGCTAAAGGCAGTTTGTTATGCTCATCTTCTACAGAATAAAATTCAATATTTGTCATGATTTGATTCTCAATTACGCATTACTTCGATTTAAAATAAATTGAGTCAACAATGGAACGGGTCTACCTGTGGCGCCTTTGTCTTTGCCTGATTTCCACGCAGTGCCTGCAATGTCTAAATGCGCCCAATGATATTTTTTAGTGAACCGTGCTAGGAAACAGGCTGCGGTGATTGTTCCGGCACCTTTACCCCCAATGTTAGCCATGTCGGCAAAATTTGAATCAAGTTGGTGTTGGTATTCTTCCCAAAGCGGCAAGCGCCAAGCTCGATCGCCACATAAATCACCAGCATTTAATAAATCATGAGCCAATGGATTATGATTGCTTAACAAGCCAGAAGCTTGATCGCCAAGAGCAACAACACATGCGCCCGTTAAAGTAGCTACATCGATAACCACATCAGGGTTGAATTTTTCAACATAAGTTAATGCATCGCATAAGACTAATCGTCCTTCAGCATCGGTATTGAGTATTTCAACGGTTTGTCCTGATAGCGTTGTGACAATATCTCCAGGTCTTGTTGCTTTTCCGCTAGGCATATTTTCTGCTGCGGCAATGACAACCACTAAGTTAATAGGCAATGCCATATCGGTGACGGCTATAAAGCTTCCAAAGACACTGGCAGCACCACCCATATCATATTTCATTTCATCCATTCCTTGACCTGGTTTTAATGAAATACCGCCACTATCAAAGGTGATACCTTTGCCCACTAAAACAATTGGTTTTTTCTCTTTTTCTGCACCGTTATATTTCAGAATAATCAGTTTTCCTGAGGTTTCTGAACCTTGAGTAACTGCGGTAAATGCACCCATGCCCATTTCTTTTAGTTCAATTTCATCAATTACCGAGCATTCAACGTTTTCATTTTCAACAGCGAGTACTTTTGCTTGCTCGGCTAGGTAAGTTGGATTAACAATATTAGGTGGTAAGTTGGCTAAATCTCTTGCTTTGTGAGCACCTTTTGATACCGCTAAACCTTCAATAATGGCTTTTTCACCAAGTGGTAAGTCTTTACGACTTGTAACATTAAATACTAAGCGCCTTACAGGTCTTCTGGCAGCATCTGATTTGCTTTTAAACGCCTCAAAAGCATAAAGAGTATCTTGGGTAGATTGAACTGCGTGGCGAACTTTCCAGTGAATATCTCTACTTTTAACGTTGAGTTCGCTTAAAAAACAAACAGCTTCCATAGAACCTGTTTCGTTAAGCGTTGTGATCGCTTTTGCGATAACCTTATGGTACTGCTTATCAGAAAAATCACGTTCTTTACCGCAACCAATTAATAACACGCGATCGCTGAGGGTATTTGGTACATTATGAAGTAATAATATTTGACCTAGCTTACCTTCCATATCGCCTCGACGAAGTAGGTTGCTCAGATAGCCTTCACTAACATCATCGATTTGCTCTGCGGCTTGAGATAACTTACGCGATTCAAAGACACCAACAACAACACAGGCGCTACGTTGTTTTTCGGGATTACCACTTTTAACATTAAATTCCATCGAGAGCCTTTTACTTTATTGTTTAGACGAGTTTTGGTGTTGTTTGCCTAGTGATTTTTCTGACCTATTTTTGCAAAGCAATGCTAGAATAGTGAAATTAAAATCAGCTTACAAAGACTCATCTATAATTAGTTAACGTGCTAAAATATGAGTTTAACTGATAAAATGCTATTTATTAAGTAAAACTATTACTTTTCTTCATCGTTTTAGTTTGCTTCTTTCCGTGTAACTATAAGTAATTACTCATATTCATTAATATGAGCTTAGGTATTAAGATTGATACTAAAAAACTACATTAGTAAAGACATTTATAAGACCACAGGGGCTATTTTGCTGGTGCTAATAATGATCTTTGTTAGCACTCGTTTTGTTCGATATATTCGGTTGGCTGTTGATGGCAGTATTTCATCTGAGGCTGTTTTTTCTTTAATATCACTTCAAATACCCGCCATTGCCGGTTTTTTACTTCCTTTGGCATTATTTCTTGCAATATTGATTACTTTTGGGCGGCTATACTCTGACAATGAGCTGGTGGTGGTGCATAGTTTAGGCTTAGGCCAAAAAGACTTAGCAAGAATGTTAATGCCTATGGCGCTTTGGCTGGCATTAATTTCTGGTGGCCTTTCGATGTTTTTAACGCCATGGGCCGAGTCTCAAAGTAAAATATTAAGAGCCGAGCAAACCTCTCAAGCTAAGCTGGGTGTTTTTTCTGCAGGAAGGTTTAGAGACAACAGTAACAAAGATGGCGTTGTTTTTGTTGAATCAAAATCGGACGATGGTGTGATTAAAGGTGTTTTTTCTGTTTCTAGAAGCGTTGATCCCGAAAATCCTAACGCTAGTCGTTTAAAAATACAAACAGCACAGCAAGGTCGACAATGGAAAAATGAAAAAACAGGTGATTCATATTTGGTTTTAGAAAATGGACAGTTTTTTGAACAATCAATCAAAAAACGTTCTAATCAATCATCAAACAATCAAAAAACATCTGAAACATGGCAGATTACTGATTTTGAAACTTCTTATGCAAAAATCATTTTAAATAATGAAATAAAAATAAAAAGTAATACTGAAAGCGCTTCAATGTTTAAATTATTTAATAACGGTGGTAATGATGAATGGGCTGAAATTCATTGGCGTTTAGCCGCGCCTATTTCAATCCCTTTGATTTTTTTATTAGCAATCCCTTTATCAAGAACTCAACCAAGAAAAGGCAAATTTTCGCGTTTATTTCCATCGGTAATGATATATTTAATCTATCTTTTAATCATGATGTATTCTCGTAACTTAATTAAGTCAGGTGCTTTACCTGCAACGCTAGGTTTTTGGTGGATCCATGTTGGCTTGTCGTTATTTATTTATTGGCTTTATCGTCCTATTAAAAAGAAACAAGCGAATAACAATAAAAGTCAATTAAATGTGGAACCTCATGTTTAATTTAATTGAACGTTATATCGCTAAACATGTCATATTAGCCAGTTTATTTATTCTGTCTTTATTGGTGTTTTTACAAGCTTTATTTGGCATGTTGGCTGAATCAGCATCGGTCGGTCGAGGAAGTTATCAGCTAGCTGATGCCTTTTTGTTTGTAGGTTTAATGCTTCCTCAAAGGGTGTTAGATTTTTTTCCGATGGGTGTTTTGATTGGTTCGCTTTTTGGTTTAGGTGTTTTAGCGAGTAATAATGAATTAACTGTTATGCGAGCCGCAGGAATGACAACCTGGAAAATTTCGTTTGCGACAGTTAAAGCGTCATTCGTATTAATGATTGGTGTATTGATTTTGAGCGAAATTATAGCGCCGGTAGCCAGTAAAACAGCTTTACAGCTTCGAACGTCGGCATTAAGTGATGGAAAAATATCACATTCAGAAACAGGGCTTTGGGCAAAAAGAGATAATCAAATAATTCATATTGCTAGCGTACTTAGAAATGGAAAAATGTACAAAGTTTCAATATTTCAATTTGATAAAAATAATCGTTTAAATAAATTAATAGAAGCAAAAAGTGCAGAGATTATTGATGAGGTTTGGTATTTATTTAATGTTAATAAAACCCATTTTAAGGTTAAAAATAATAATAAAATAGAAAAAACATTCATAGCAAAAATGCAGTGGAAAAATCCTTTAGATAAAGACAATATTGAAACACTAACATTAGATCCTGAAACGCTAAGTTTTATGGGGTTAGTGAAATATAAAAAATATTTAATGGATAATCAATTAAACTCACATGCGGTTGAATTAGCTATTTGGCAAAGATTATTTTTACCTTTATCAATTTCAGTTATGATGATGCTAGCGGCTAGTTTCTTATTTGGTCCAATGAGAGATGTATCCATGGGAGCTAGAGTGTTAACGGGGGTTATGCTGGGTTTTGGTTTTTACTTAGTTAAGCAGTCTTTTGGTCCAATAAGTTATTTATATGGCGTATCTCCTTTTTTTGGTGCTTTATTTCCTATATTGTTTTTTTTCATATTAGCTATATGGTTAATGAAAAAATCGAGATGATTTTTATTTGAAAAACGACTTAATTGATTAACGGTTTATTATGGATTTTTTACCAATAAATATTAATATCAAAGGCAAACACTGTTTAGTGGTTGGTGGTGGCAATATAGCACTTAGAAAATCAAAGCAGCTATTAACGGCAAATGCAAAATTAACTATAGTATCCCCCAAATTTCATGATGATTTTATAACCTTAAAAAAATCATATGATATTGTTTTAGTTAATGATCAATACAAAAAAAAATATATTAAAAACAAACTCCTTATCATTGCTGCAACGAATAATGTTGATGTTAATAAACAGGTTTTTGATGATGCTGAAAAATCAGCAATATTAGTTAATGTAGTTGATCAATCGGATTTATGTCGTTTCATTATGCCAAGTGTTGTTAATCGGTCGCCACTGACTATCGCTATTTCATCAGGAGGCACTGCACCTGTTTTAGCTAGAATGTTAAGAGAAAAAATTGAATGGATGTTACCGAACAATCTCGGCCTATTTTTATTAAATATAAAAAAACAAAGAGCTTTTGTAGCTAAAAAGTATAGCTCTCAAAATGAGCGTCGAAATTTTTGGGAAACTTTTTTTGAACGAATATTTAACTGGTCAGTTATTGATAACATTCCATCACTATCGGAAGCTAAACTGGATGAAGATGAAGATGAAGATGTTGATTTTAGTTTGGCAGAGCCGCTTAATGAACAATCAAGTTTAGAGTTAATTGATATTATTAGCTTCGATATAAACGATTTAACAATTCGTAGTATTAAGCTATTACAAAAAGCAGATGAAGTACACTTGACAGAAAAATGCCATCAGCTTTTAAAAAATATTATTAGGCGTGACGCCGATTTGTTTTTAAAAACGAGCGAAGTGATTAATCAAGACTATATTAAAAATTTAATTCCGCATAAAACGTCATCAACAAAAAAGATTATCGTAGTGCAAGAAGAAGCTTTTTTTGAGAAATAGTTATCTGTATTTAATTCATTGATTGGATGATATTGTTTTTGAAAGTGTTTTTCCTTCTAACTAATGCAGGTAAATAAGTGTCATTAATTTACCTGCTATACGCCTGAATTAGGTGCGGATCCTTTATAAATTAATGAATGCGTCTAAAAAAGTTGTGACTATTTAATTTTTTTCACTATATCAAAAATCAAGAATTCCTTAAAAAATCACATGTTGCTAGTGATTTTCTAAGGATACTTGTTTTTGCTATTATTTTTTATGAGTGTATTGCGGAAAAAATATCTGCAAATGTCGGGGATACATGAAAACTTACTGCAATATGTAGTTTTCTAGCTATATCACTTGATGAAATTAACCCTCGTATCTCATGTTGGCTATGCTCCACAACAAGGCAGTGTTGAAGGTCGTTGTTTTCTAATGTTTTTATAACTTGTCTCACGGTAGAATTAGATAACTCACAATAGTCAAGAGCTTTCAATGAATCGCGAGGTTGCATAACATCAGTAACCAGTATGTTTTCTCTAGTATCACCAAGCGTAACAAGTTTTATTAGCTCTTGATCTGATACATCTTTATTACTTACTATGCCACAAATTCTATTTTCTTCAGAAAGTACTAACTTTAAATTTACGTGTGCTTTTTGCATTAAAAGTTGTGCTTCGACTGCTTTTGTTGAAGCTTCTATAACTAGAGCTCTATGGTACTTAAAGTCTGTAAAGATTGAAAGTGCAGGTGAATCAATAGTGGTTTCTTTAAAATCTTCTGGAGTAATAATATGGTCGATAGTTTCAATTTTAAATAATTTTAATGTTTTCATAATAACCTCTGATTATTGAGAATAATGCTATAAACATATAGTTTTGAAATTCAATTATGTTTATACGATGTCTAAATTTTATGTGGTAAGCCAATGTCCTGTTTTATTCTAGATAATGTGTTAACTATTCTTTCGTAAGCAGAATTAAAAGCTGAAATTGGAGTTGATTTATATTCATAAATGTTAATATTTATTTTCACTGCTGCATGCAATAAAATATGGCATTGTATTAATTGTTCAGATTTTTTTCTGTGTGACGTTTTTGAAAAAACGACACGTACTTGCGTTATAGTTGAAGCAAATCTATTTAGCTTGCTTATTTGATGGATTATTAAACTCTTCAAACCATCAAGATGTGTATTATGACGAAAGTTAATGTTAATTATCATAACGTTTACCTCTATTTTAATTTTGATAAATTGAAATAATATAAGGAAAAAAATATTATTTTATTCAAAAACATAGAGAACAAGTGGGGGAGCTCGTATTTGTAATGGGATGATGAAACCAGAAATTATTTCAGGTTTTAAATTAATTGTTGAATTGTCATTAGGATTATTGGTTAAGGGAATGTTTTTTGGAAAATTAGTGATATAATGGTTATTAGGATCATCCCCACTACTGTTATTATCAAAATCGCTATTTTCAATGGTTGAATTTGAATAAGTTCCAAACTCATCAAAATCAAAAATCTTGTTTTTAATTTCTAAAAAATCTGAAAGAGCTACAATAATGGTTGAGTATAAAAATATCTCCCCCATTTTTTTTATGATCTTTATAGCAGGCATATCGCTCTAATGATGTTTAAATCTTGCTAATATATTGAATAAACTATAACTTATTTTTTTGTTAGAAAGAAAACTCTTTTGTTATTAATTTGTAAGATAATATTAAGGGTTTTTATAGAGATTTATTTATTAGACTTTGGTAAGTGATAAAGATGCTGGTGATAAGCTAGCTTTCCCCAAGAAGAAATGGCCAAGGCTTTTTCTGCCTCATTTTTTGAAGCAAAGCCTATTTTTTTTGAAGCAAATTTTTTATGATTAAATTGAAATTTTAATGCCTTTTTATGGGGTTGCAAAACAGTTATAAAATCATTTTCCAATAAGGCAAAGTTTTGTCCATATTGCATAATCGCTCGATTAT
>Ga0256845_1002322_pt1 | contig 13907 bp, 11 predicted proteins | sample RiftiametaG_FD_189101 | JGI IMG/M metagenome (GOLD analysis project Ga0256845, IMG submission 189101) | Tube worm associated microbial communities from hydrothermal vent at the East Pacific Rise, Pacific Ocean - Riftia | ecosystem: Host-associated > Annelida > Integument > Unclassified ...
CGAAATTCGCGCCAGAACACCAGGTTTGTTGCTCACATAAACACTTAAAGTGTACATCATCTTTTCCCTCAAAACTGTTTTGTCATCATTCATAATCTAAACTCCCGCTCAAGTTGAACCTGTTGGCTTTTCGAGTTGTTCACGCGGTTGCTCCAGCAACATATCCTCCAAAGGTCGACCAGCCGGAACCATCGGGAACACATTGTGGGTCTTATGCACCTCAATGTTAATAACCACAGGACCGTCATTATACTCAAGCGCACGTTTCAAAACTTTGCGTATATCCCCGGCACGCTTCAGATTGAAGCCCCTGGCTCCGGGATAACAGTCCGCCAGTTTCGCGAAATCGGGATTACCCTCCAAATCCACTCCCGATGTTCGATCATTGTAGAACATCTCCTGCCATTGCCGCACCATTCCGAGATAGTGATTGTTCATAATGAGAATCTTTATCGGAAGCTTGTGAAGCGCAGCCGTCGCCAGTTCACAACTCGTCATCTGGAACCCGCCATCCCCGCAAATCACGCAAACTATGTCGTCCGGACATCCAAACTGCGCGCCGATCCCCGCCGGCAAACCGTAACCCATCGTTCCCGCTCCGCCCGAACTCAGCCATCTGTTTGGTCTATCCATGTTGTAAAACTGCCCCGCCCACATCTGATGCTGTCCAACATCCGTGGCGATTATCGCATTCCCCTCCGTCATCTCGTAGAGTACCTCCATAACATGCTGAACCTTCAAGCCGTCCTTTTTACGATACTTGAACGGATATTTCCTCTTGAGCGCGGTGATTCTCCGTATCCATATGTCCGAATCCAAACGCCGGACATGCTTATTCAGCTCCTGAAGAATATCCAGCGCGTCCCCGACACAGTGGTGATGACACTCAACCATCTTGCCTATCTCCGAAGGGTCTATATCGATATGAATGCGCGTGGCGTTCACGCAGAAGTTCTTCCCGTCTCCGCATATTCTGTCATCAAACCGTGATCCAATGGATATTATCAGATCACACTCCACTGCGGCCTTGTTGGCGTAGGCACTGCCGTGCATCCCCAGCCAGCCCAGAGAGAGCGGATGAGTCTCGGGGAACGCCCCCTTCCCCAGCAGGGTTGTCGTAACTGGCGCGTTCAACGTCTCCGCCAGCGTTTTCAGCTCACCCTCCGCCCCGGCAATGAGTACCCCATGTCCCGCCAAAATCAGAGGGCGCTTTGAACGCGACAGCGCGGTGGCGATCTCCCGGACAACAGCTATGTCCACCGGTCGTTTACCATCGCTGAAACCCGGCAAATCCATCTCCTCCTCAAGTTCACCGTCAAACCGTCCGGCAGTCACATCTTTGGGGAGATCAATCAACACCGGACCGGGGCGTCCCGAACTGGCAACATGAAACGCCTCGCGAACTACGCGCGGCAGATCATTGGTTTTCTCAACCAGATAGCTGTGCTTCACCACTGACATCGTAATTCCAAATGTGTCAGCCTCCTGAAAGGCATCCTTGCCTATCATCGGGCTTATAGACTGCCCGGTCAACACCACTATCGGCACCGAATCCATTTGCGCCGTCAACAAGCCGGTTATCGTGTTCGTCGCACCCGGTCCACTCGTAACCAGAACCACTCCCGGTTTCCCGGTAACCCGCGCATAACCGTCAGCCATGTGAGTGGCACCCTGCTCATGCCGAGTGAGTACCATCTTTATCTTCGTGTTCATCGTGATCATCGCGTCATATATCGGTATAACCGATCCACCGGAGATGCCGAATATAAACTCCACACCCATTCTCTCCAACGCCTTAATCAGAACCTGCCCACCATCAAGTTTCTCTGTTCCCATCTTCTCTTCCTCTTTTTTGTGATAAATTTCAGCCAAATTACACTCTATCTCGATTTATTGCAACAAAATAATACGAGAAATTTCATAACTTTCTATAAAATATTATTTTGTTGACATATATCTACCATGTTTCGTTCATAACTTCGTGGCAGTGTGTTCGGATCAGGCGGAGCTGCAACCAGCGCAAGGTTGAGATATGTGAAATTCCGAAAGAACGGTCAGGCAAACGTACACCGCCGCTACGTAAAAGACCTGTGTCATTCCGGTTGCACCACCCGGCATTCCCGCATAGAGTCATTCTTTCTCTATTTCGCGTAAACGCCCCTTTCGCATGAAGCCACAAAGCTTTCTGTGGACGATTTAAGGTCCTCCCACTCAACACGAATCTTCTCTGCCTCATCCAGATCTATTTTCCCGTCGTTGTCGATGCTCTCCGTGAGGACATCCAGTAGATCAGAAAATTCACGGACGATTTTGCGGGTCATGTGCAACAGAGGAATTGCGTCATCCTTCTTAAGCGGTGCATTGGGGACAAAACAACCGTCGGCCTGACGGCAGAGCCAGGCAATCGGACCGGAATCCCCGGTCAGCGCGTAAATTCTATGCAGACGGTCCAGGGGATTGTCCGCCCCGCTGGCATCCTCGGTGTCTGTCGGCTGACACCACTTGTAGATAAGCGATGCCGACAAGCCCAAATCGGCCGCCACAGATTTCACTCCCAAATCGCTAACAGACTTTTTAAGAACTTCACTCGAATTCATCATATCTTCCTGTCTCCAAATCAAATTTACCGCACCGTAATCATAATCGTCGCTCAAAACAATTACAAGTTGCACGCATTTTTATAACACCATCGCACAGCACAACCGGCGAACACAAACATCTTTTTTTCATCTTTCCTAAAAACTGTGGCGCTAAGTTTATGATAAGCACAGGGCAAATCACCGCTCTGTTAAATCAACCTTTTTCAGATAGACCCGCATAGCCAGCGTGTTGACTGTCAACGTGAACAGGCAGACCCCCAGAGCCGCGCACAAAAACACAGCGCGATACTTGTAATCCTCCGGGATCATCAAAATCAGTGCCACCGAAAGTGCGCCTTTCAACCCGCCCAGATTGAGAACATGCTGCCAGGACATCGGCAACCGGAGTCCGCCAAGCCGAAACGCTGCGCTGAACCCGTACACCACCACACTGCGCGATATCAGCAGAGAGATAATCACAACCGGTATAATTATCCAATTTATATTGTAGTAGTGCGCACCAATCGCAACACCAAGAATAAAAAATAGAATCGCGTTTGCCAGATCACCCAGAAACTTCCAAAACTCCCGGTAGAACTCAATCTCGCACCGGGTCAGACCTTCCGCTTTTCGCAGTTTATTGAATCGCCTGTGAAACACCAGCGTTGTGGACATCACCGCAATAACTCCCGAAATTTCCAACAAGCCCTGCGCGATACAAAAAGTAAGATAAACAATCAGCAACGGTAACAACGCGCCGACAAAATGATCCTTCAGCGCACGCCATCGGTGCATCACTCCAGCCCCGATAAAGCCGGTGAAAGCTCCGAGCAAAACGGCACCCGCCACCGAAAGCGCGAAACCCGCAACCCCTTGCCGGAAAAAAAACTCCCTCCCCTCAATCACCTTGCCGCTGATCAACATAAAGAGTATCACCGTTGTGCCGTCATTCAACAGAGACTCCCCCTCAATCAGCGTCTTAAGCCTCTCGGGAATCGGGAACTGCTTAAAAATAGCAGAGACTGCCACCGGGTCTGTTGCCGACATGATCGCCGTGAAAAACAAAATGTCGGTCCACGGCATATGCGTAATCAGACGTATCGGAACCGCCATAACATACATGCTCACAAGAATACCCGGCACGGCCAGAAGAACCGCTGGCGCACTCTCCCGTAAAGCTATATTTAAATTCAGTTTCCTCGAAGCGTCAAAAATCAAAACCGGAAGAAAAATATAGAGGATAATATCCGGTGTCAACTTAATAACCGGCAGGCCGGGAAGGATTTCTTTGCTCAAAATTCCATAACCCACACCAAAAAGCAACACCCAGCAGACGTATGGCAACCGCGAGAAACGGAAGTGATGCTCAATCGCGCACAGTCCGATCAAAAACAGACAGGCAAACACCAGACTCTTCACCAACTCATCCATAACCCCTCATTCCCGAATACAAAATGGAATCAAAACCAGGAAACAAGCTAGCAAACGAAACCCGTAAAATCCACCGCTTAGTTCATAAAACACACATACCTCTCCAAACCGACGACAATCAGTTGCCGCGAGGCTTTTATCATCCTGTTTTTAATTGTCCATACACTGGAACTCTGGCATTATGTACACTCCAATGACCGGACTGTCACGGTACGGATTTGTCCGAACGTTGGAACTTTGGAAACGGGTTTTATCCGAACGTTGGAATGGTGACGAGTGACAGGTTCTGAAATATTTTTTCTTATTTTCGCGATGATCGGCGGACTCGCGCTCTTTATATTCGGAATGGATGTGATGAGCGCGGGACTGCGGGAGGCGACCGGACACCGTCTGCGCAAAATTCTGGCAAAGGCGACACGCAACCGGGTCGCGGGTGTCGGGTTGGGAACGGCTATCGGCTTTCTCGTGCAGAGCAGTGCCTCCACGGTGATGATTGTGGGCTTCATCAACGCAGGGCTTATGACCCTCGCCCAATCGGTGCCGCCAATGCTGGGTGTCAATCTCGGAACAACGCTCTCCATGCAGCTGATCTCCTTCAAGCTGGCGGACTACTGCTTTGTCGCCATCGCCGCCGGATTCATCGTCAGCATGACCGCGCCACGCCCATCCGTCAAGGCGATCGGTCGTGCGCTGATGGGATTCGGGCTTCTTTTTCTCGGCATGAACACAATGAGCGACGCAATTCAGCCCTATCGCGAGGTCTTCGCCCCCTGGCTCGCGCACGCCAACGGCAGCACACTCCGGGGAATGCTTACCGGGGTCTTAATCTCTGCGGGCATCACCGGCGTGATCCAGAGCAGCGGTGCCACCATCGGCATGGGGTTCGCCCTCATCTCCTCCGGCGTGATTACGAGCATTGAAGGCATCTTCCCTATCATTGTCGGTGCCAATATCGGCACTTGCGTGACTGCGATGCTGGGAAGCATCGGAACAACGGTCGATGCACGACGCTCCGCGTTCTCACATCTCTTTTTTAACATCTTCAGTGCCGCCGCCGCAATCGTGGCAGCTCCGCTCTTTTATCGATACATGCCGACAACTTCCGGCGACTTGATTCATCAGGCCGCCAACGCCAACACCACCAAAATGCTTTTCAGCATCCTGATAATTCTCCCGCTCACCCCGCTATACGCCCGTATTGTCGTCAAGCTGACACCATCGCGGAAAAAGCCCATGTCGCCGAGTTTTCTTGACGACACCCTGCTGAACCGTCCCGAAATGGCAATCTACGCCACCCTGCGTGAACTGCAACGGGTCGGCGCGATATGCGTGGAGAGTTTTCAACTGAATTCAGATTTTATGCTGAAACGTGAACGCCGTATAATGCGCCACATCAAGATTTCGGAAGCGAGCATCAACGACATCAAAACGGCAATGAAAGACTTTGTGACATCCATCACATTCCGCCACCTCTCCAAACGTCAAGCCATTCTTCTACAGCATGTCGATCGTTGCATGTCCGACATAGAACGCATTGGCGATCATATCGACAAACTGAGCGACATAACAGAACGCCGCAGTCGACTCATATCCGCCCGTTTCAGTCCTGAGCTCCTGGAACTCTGGTACGCCCTTCACAGGGCAAGCGCGAAAGTGCTGGAACTCGGCATAAAATCGCTCGATCCCGACTGCGAGAATTTCAACGCCATGGGAACTATGCTAATTGAGACTCACGCCGCCTATCGCGAAATCAGCGTACACACAAGAGAACAACTCTACACCATGATGGCGGAGAATCAGGTCACACCCATCGCCGGAGTCTATTTCCGCGACTACCTCTCCGTATTTGATCGAATGGCAAAACATATTAAGAGCATAGCCCAGGCGGAACAACAGCCTTATTTCCGCATAAAACACCGCAAACTGGATAATATCACCAACGTTGCATCCACTCTCACACCGCCGCAAACTGTTAATGCCAACAAGTTCCCGGCAGATATGAAAAACGGCTGACAGGAGAATATTACTGATTGACTCACCACGATCACTGGTGTAAACTCAATGGCGGTCGATGTACAGCGCGTTATTTTAAATGCGATTGATTTATTGAGAAGTTGCATAATGAATACACTAAAAAATATATTACTGAGAGCTACAGTGCTTCTGGGAATCTCTCTTTGCGGTTGTTCCAAACCGTCTGCATCGATGACGACTGAACTGAAATACTATCCTGCTGACAATATGGACGGGCTTATATCACGTAAAGACATAACCTTAGACAAAAAGGTCTCTGTCGACGGCAATGATTCACTGCGCATCACAGTCAGCGAGCCGACAACCATCCGCCTCTACGAAACAGGTGATCTGAATGTCGAAAACGTCATCATCATATACAAGGCCCAACTGCGGACACACAATCTTGACGGTAAAGCCCACTTGGAGATGCTGTGTCAATTCCCCGACAGAGGCGAGTTTTTCTCGCGCAACCTGCAATCTCCAATCAGTGGCACTCAGAAATGGTCGCGCAAAGAGACCCCATTCATCCTGGGAGACGGTGAAAATCCAAACAATATAAGACTGAACCTGCTCATCGACGGGAAAGGCACCGTCTGGATCGACGACATTCACCTCATATCAATTCCTGCTCCATCGGGCATGAGTAAAACATGAACTCCAACCTTATTGTCACTGCTTCTGTTCTCGGCGGCATCTCGGTTCTGTTGTTTTTCTTAGGAACGATCTTCTCCGCCACAAAGAAAAAACTTGAGTTTAAGATACACGAGAAATTCGGGCATCGGGAACTGCTCGGAGCAACCACAGGCGCAAATCTTTTCGGTCTGAAATCAGCGGGATTCCAGCAAATCCGGGGCAACGGCGCGCTAATTCTCACGCACGACAAATTGGTTTTCCTCCGAATCGCCCCCGAAAAGGAGTATGTGATACCGGTTGACTCTATATTGAATGTCTCAATGCCCCGCTCATTTAATGGCAAATCTGTTTTCCGCTCCCTGTTGCACATCAAGTTCGCCGCGAATGAGGGAGAAGACGAGATAGCCTGGGGGCTGAAGAACCCGGAGGTATGGAAAGATGCCATCGACGCGCTTATAAAACATGCCAATTCCTGAAATCCAGGCTGTTGACAATATATCTCACATCCTGTAACTTTATCTGGCATGGAATTAAAAGATCTATCTAACGAAAGGATGCTGTCATGAGATGTCCAAGATGCGGTGGTGAATTGAGAACAATCACCTACGAAGGCTCAAACATTGAGACATGCCCGGACTGCGAAGGCGAATGGCTGGATCGCGGAGAACTTATACAGATCGTCAGAACCGTGGAGAAATCCTTTCCTCCCGAGATGCGGGATTCCCTCGACGCTCTGAACGAGAATATATTCACAGTTGACGAATCGCTCCAAAATCAGCTGTCGTGCCCCAAATGCCCCGACACGGAACTGAATCGTTTCAACTATGCGAGTTCTTCCGGTGTTGCCCTCGACAAATGCCCGAAATGTGGAGGGATTTGGCTGGATAAAGACGAACTGGAAAAAGTTCAGATACTTGTTGAAGAGTGGCACGGCAAGGCAAAAGAGACCGCCGCCGAATTCGCCCCCCTCCTCGAAAAATACACGGCCGAGGCGGAGATGCAAAACAAAAAAAACGGAGGCATGTCGCGATTTGGTTTCATAAATGCAATTCTGAGACGATTTTAACCCGCACTCTTCATCGCCCGTAATCGCGCAAACACATCTGCATTGGCAGAATCGGTCATTTTCAGGAGCTCTCTAATTTCACGAGAGTCTGGACGTAAAAACGGATTTGTCTCCCGCTCTTCTTTCATAAACGACCAGACCGCCGGACTCTGCCGTTCGCGCTCCGCACGCGCTGCCAAGCACTCATTCCCCGGCTCAACACTCAACGCAAACTCCAAATTTTCACACGTATAGTCATGTCCACAATAAACTCTGGTGTCATCCGGCATACCACGCAAACATCGCAGCGATTCCCACATCAACTCACTCATGCCGCTGAAGACTCGACCACACCCGCACAAAAACAGTGTGTCGCCAGTGAAAAGAATACCTGATCGCGACTCGTAATAACATACATCAGAATGCGTATGCCCCGGCGTGCTAATCACCCGAAACACCCTGTCCTCAAACACAACACTTCCGCCGTCCGCAACAGCCTCCGTGTCTACAATCCGGCAACCCGTCTCAGACTGAAGCCGTGCACAACCACCTGTGTGATCGCCGTGCGGATGCGTAACCAATATCAGCTCCAGATTCAATCGCTCCCGTTCAAGCAACCGCAATATTCCCCCGGCCTCTCCCGGATCCACAACCGCCACCGACTTTCCGATAACAGCCAGATGAATCCAGTTGTCCTCCATCGCCCGCAACGACTCAATTCGCATATCTTCGCTCATCGGTAAATCCATATTTTCTCTCATCCTCAAATCTCACGCCACAAAAACAGCAAGACTAACGGCAGGAATATCGATTCCTGTGTCGGCACAGCATTCGATCGGTCTCGCGGAGGAGGTCTGCAATGCGAGTCTCCACGAACAACCAGGCGCGGCAGGTATTTTGAAATTCTCCGTTATCGTCGCCGCGTTAAAAAGAACCAAGATGTGCTCGCCTCTGGCGGGACGCATGACAAGGGCGAGAGCCTTGCTGTCTGGATTGAGAGTATGCCCGGACTCCGCGCACCACTCAACACTCACATTCTCATCTGGCGGACCAGCGAGAATGGGATGCCTTTTCCTGAACTCGATAATCTCACGGGTGAACTTACAAAGTTCAGCGTTCTCCTCCATCAACCCCCAGTCGACCCAGGATATCGCGTTATCCTGACAATAAGCATTGTTGTTTCCCGCCTGCGTTCGCCCGAATTCATCTCCTGCAAGCAGCATCGGTATTCCCCGGGAGAGAAAAAGTGTCGCCAGTAGATTCTTTTGCATCCTCAAACGTTCGCCCAAAACCGCAGTATCATCTGTTGCCCCTTCAACGCCGAAATTCATGCTGTGGTTGTGATTATTACCGTCACGGTTTCCCTCACAGTTCGCGAGGTTGTGTTTTTTGCTGTGGCTAACCAGATCGCGGAGCGTAAATCCGTCGTGACTGGTTAAATAGTTCAGGCTCTTACGCCATCCGAGATCTCCGTACAGGTCAGCACTGCCCCCCACCCGTACAATAAATGCGTGAGTGCGGTTGCTGTCGCCACGCCAGAAGAGACGGAGGTCATCGCGGAATCGGTCGTTCCATTCCGCCCAACGTTCGCCGTCAAATTTACCCAGTTTATAGAGTCCGGCGGCATCCCACGGCTCGGCGATGAGTTTTGCCTCGCTCAAAACCGGATCATTCAAAATACGCTCCAGCAACGGAGGCGATTTCATCGGGTTTCCATCCATTCCCCGATAGAATACCGCGCCAAGATCGAAGCGAAATCCATCGACACCCATCTCCGCGAACCAGTAGCGCAGGCAATCGACAATAATATCCTGAACAACTGGATGATTGCAGTTGAAAGTGTTGCCACAACCGCTGAAATTGCGATTCGCGCCCCGTTCATCAAGCATATAATAGACCTCTTCATCTATGCCTCTGAATGAGTATATCTGTGAAGCGGACTCGGCGGTGTGATTGAACACCACATCCAGAATAAGCTCAATGCCCGCCTCATGCAGCGCATGCGCCATCTCACGAAACTCTGCCACCTGCCCGCCCCGCCCGCCGGATGCGGCGTACTTCGAGTTAGGGGCAAAAAAAGAGACGGTGCTGTAACCCCAGAAATTCCTCAGTTCAGCACGCGCACCGCCCTCAATATAAAACTCCATCTCATTGAACTCATGGATCGGAAGCAACTCAAGCGTTGTAACGCCCAGACTGTTGAGATACGGAATTTTTTCAGCAATGGCGGCGTAAGTCCCCGGAGTCGGCAAATTTGAAGAGGCACGGGTATAGCCCCTGAGATGAGCCTCATAAACAATCATCTCTCGCAACGGAATACGCGGACGATTATGCATATCCACTCTTCCCTGTCTCGACATAACAACACATTTAGGGAAATACTCACGGCTTACACCCCTGCCTGAGAGAAGCCCGGTCACGCTCCCCCACTCTCTTGGATCGCAGACGGCGAGTGCGTACGGATCCAGCAGACGCTCCTCCCCGTCAACGGAGTAAAGATAGAGTTGCCTTTCGCGAATACCCGGAACTGTTACCTGCCAGACATCATCCTTGCCATGCGTCATCTCCTTCTCCAACGATGGAGCAGCAGATGTCTCCTCGTCAAAAAGTAGCAACTTCACCCGTTCAGCGTGCTGGCTGAAAAGCCGGAAACAGACTCCGTCCGTCTTAACAACAGCTCCAAGACTACGGCTGAATTTTACGGCAAATTCACTCTTTTTTGACTCTTCTTCAGACACCGCCATCTCCTTTTCGTATTATTCCGTAATTATCTCAAACGCTATCTCTCTGCTTCTGAGTTCTGTATCCAGATGATAACGCATAAATCTACCTAACAGGGCGCATATCTCCCCCGTCTGTGCGGGGCTACAGCGCGTTCGACCCGCCACCTTTGAATCCTCCGCCTGCTGCCAGCACCGGAGCATGGCGATGGCAGACGGCGAGACAGGTCTCCCCGACTCCCTGCTGACGGCAGTGCAGCTTTTGCAAAGCAATCCTCCATGTTCGTTCGAGAATATCTCGTCGCGCCCTCTCTGTTTCAATGCGTTCCCGCAGGATGAGCACGAATTCAGGCGGGGGGTCCAACCCAACAGCATCATCAGCCGTAGCTCGAACCAGAAGAGCGAAGCAGCAGTCGCACCATTCATTGCGAGATCATCAAGTTTTGCGTCGAGCAAAGAAAACAACTCGGGATGCGGAGTACCCCAGGGCGTTATTTTCTCGATCAAATCACAGCAGTACGAGGCCGCCGCGCAGGCACGCCAGTCCACTCGAAACGTTGAACGTGTTTTCAGCGGAGAACATTCGCGTGCAGTGTGAAGATGACTACGCGCATTTGAATAGAAGAGAAGCTCACAGGTGTAAAAAAGATCGAAACGCCCGAAAAACATGCTCTTAGGACGAAATGCCCCTTTAATCATTGTCGCCCGCCGCCCATGTTCGCCCGTGAGCCACACGACTATGACGGAAGTGTTCATAACCTCGATTACGCGCAGCACTATTGCGGTTGTTTTTGTTATTCGTGATTGCATCAGGAGAACACGCCGATAAACGCCACCGTGATTCCATAATAGATGAGAAGCGCCAGAATGTCATTTGAGGCGGTCACAAACGGTCCGGAAGCTATCGCTGGATCAATTTTAAAACGACTGAGAATCATCGGTGTGTACGCACCGAAAACTGCGGCGAAACTCATTGCCGAGAAAAGTGCCAGCGCAACTATTCCCGCAAGAGAAAAGGAACTGAATAACGATGACTCGATACCCCGGGCGAACATAATACTAGCCCAAACCGCAATGGCAACACCACACAACCCGCCCATTATCGCGCCAGTTATAATCTCTTTCCGCAATATCTTTGAGAGGTCAGACATGTCCAATGTTCCCATCGCCAGCCGCCGCACAACCAGGGTTGAGGACTGAATACCGGTGTTGCCGCCCATTGCCATTATTATGGGCACAAAGAGAACTAGCATCGTAACATCCTGCAATGCAATGAATTTACGTAGTAGCAGACTGGTAACAAATCCTGTGCAAAGTGTGATAAGCAACCATGGCAACCGCAACCGTGCGGCACGCAATGAAGAGGAATGCTCCAGTTCCTCGTCATCTGAACCGGCCAAACGGAATATATCCTCCGACGCCTCATCCTCGATAACGTCAATCACATCATCAACCGTAATCCTGCCGACCAACCGCCCGTCGTCATCGCAAACCGGCAGAGAACTGAGGTCGTACTTACTCATAAGGTGCGCGCACTCCTCCTGATCCATATCCACTTTAGAGGCGATGATATCTCTGTCCACCAGATCGGCAAGACGCAAATCCTTGTTGCGCATTTTAATCATCTCCCACAAACCGATCCGCCCGATCAACACATCCGTGCTGTTCACCACATAAGCATAGTAAAACGGTTCATCCTCATCAAGCATAGCAATGCGGTTGAGTGCCTCATCAACCGACAAATGCTCGGGAAGCGAGACAAAATCGGTCGTCATAATCCCGCCCGCAGTCTCTTCTCCATACTGCATCAGTTCACGGACATCGCCGGACTCATCATCCTCCATAAGCGACAATATCTCGCTGGATCGTTTCGCTGAAAACCGCATAAGGACATCTGCGGCATCATCGGGATACATCTCATCCAGAATTCTAGATATTTTTACGCTGTCCAGTGATTCAAGAGCGTGGAACTGAGGATTATCTTCAAGTTCCGCAAGCACCTCCGGTTTTTTATCCTCCTCAACCAACAAAAACAACCTCGGCAGATTTTCGTCGTCCGCCCGGTTTATTATCTCCGCAATATCGGCCACGTGCATCTCGGCGAAAAGAGTTTCTATCTCTTTCCAGCGCAACTCTTCCGCAAGTTGATTAACTAAATCGTGATTATTTCTTTTCTCCATTTAACCACCCATCCTCTTTTCAGCCAGAACTTCGTCAGCGAAATCAGTATTGGCAACCCCACGCTTCAGAATACGCACAGCCTGAATCTGCCTCTCCGTCGCAGTCTGAACCGTTATCTTGAAACCCTCGCGCTCCACCGTCTCCCCGACCGCCGGCATGCGGTTGAAGACACTGAGAATGAATCCGCCCACCGAATCGTACTGATCCGACTCAGGGATTTCAATCCCCATCATCTCGTTCACCTCTCCGACCGGCTGGCGAGCCTGGATGATGACAGAACCGTCAGGCAACCGCCGGACTCCGGGCGCATCTGCGTCTGATTCATCTTGTATTTCGCCAATCAGCTCTTCAATCACATCCTCCAGCGCAACCACTCCCGCAGTCCCCCCATACTCATCAATCACAATCACGAGATGGGTCCGCTTTAACTTCATCAACTTAAAAAGCTCCACAATCTTCATCGACTCAGGAACAAACATCGCCGGACTCGCTGCCGAGGCAACCAGCTCATCCTCACGACCAAGGATCAACATTCGCATCAGCTGTTTAACATGAACCATACCGCAAATGTCATCCAGGCTTTGATGAAAAACAGGGAAGCGGGAGAAAGGAATATCCCGAATACGCTCCACACACTGCCCAATAGTCTCCGTATCCTCAACTGCGGTGATCTGAACACGCGGCGTCATAATCTCATGAACATCGGTGTCGTCAAACTCGAACACGCTCCGGATAAACTCCTTCTCGTGCTCATCCATATCCAAAGAGTGATTCATCAAAGACATTATCTCATCTTCGGGTGTCGGACGATCTATAGCGTCGGACTTCATAAGCATATACTTTTGAATCAATCGTCCGAGCGAACGCAGGGGAATAATAAAAATCAAAAAACAGAAAGACAGCACAATCACCAATGGCAAAGTCATTGCCGAAAGCCTGTCGGCATAAACCTCCGCGACAATATTTGGCAACATCTCATTAAAAAACAGAATCAGGATGGTCATCAGCGTAAACAATATCAAAACAGAAGAAATCGGCAACTCGCTAACATGATGCGCCTGACACAGCAAAACCACCATTCCGATTTGACATATCACCACCGAAAGTGAAAGGCTGCTTGTCAAAACCCACCACCGTTTCTCATATGCCACGACAAGTTTTTGAAGACCAGGATATTTGTACTGCAACCGCCCCACTCCCGCCTCCGCCGTCTCACGAAAAGCGCATAGTAGAATCTTAAAGAACGTCGCCACCCCCAGACAGATAAGACTATATATTATGTACTTCATTTTAAGCTGTGAA
>Ga0256845_1002323_pt1 | contig 13903 bp, 9 predicted proteins | sample RiftiametaG_FD_189101 | JGI IMG/M metagenome (GOLD analysis project Ga0256845, IMG submission 189101) | Tube worm associated microbial communities from hydrothermal vent at the East Pacific Rise, Pacific Ocean - Riftia | ecosystem: Host-associated > Annelida > Integument > Unclassified ...
CATCAAAACAATTATTCCCGTGATCAATTCGTTTTATTTTCAATAAGTTTAATGCCTCCCAGATATATTCAGCTGGTCCTTCTTCTCCAGCGTGAGCAACAGGTGTATATCCTTCTTTTATGGAAGCCTCAAAAACACGTTGAAATTTTGACGGGGGATTTCCCATTTCAGAAGAGTCCAATCCAACCGCCTTGATTAAATGTTTAAACGGAAGTGATTCTTTCAATGTCGTGAATGCACTTTCTTCGGGAAGATGTCTCAAATAGCTCATAATAAGTAGTGAAGAAACGTTTAATTCTTTTTCCGCATCTTTACAAGCTTTCGAAATACCATTTATTACCGTTTTAAATTGAACTCCTCTCTCCGTATGAGTTTGTGGGTCAAACATAATCTCCGTATGTCTCACGTTTTGGATAGCACATTGTTCAAGATACGCCCATGTTAGGTCGTAAAAATCTTGTTCATGAATTAAAACACTTGCTCCAGCATAATAAATGTTTAAAAAATCTTGTAAACAATCAAATTGATACGCTTTTTTTAAATCATCAATAGACTTGTATTCAAGTTGAATATTATTTCTTTGTGAAATTTCGAACATTAATTCAGGTTCAAAAGTTCCTTCAATGTGTAGGTGAAGTTCTGCTTTTGGTAGTAAGTTGATAAATTGATTCAATTTCATATAAGGTAAAAGTACAGAAATAGTTTTTGCTTCATTAAAAAAAACAACTATTTTAACGTTTTATTTAAAACTATCAATGCAACCTATCTGAATTCAAATCGTTACTATTAAAAACAATTATACTATTAACTACTATGAGAAATTTTAAATCATTATTCATTGCCTCTTTATTTATGTTTTTAGGAATGACTTCATTCGCTCAAAGCAAAATTGAAGCAAGTAACTTAACTGAAAGTTGGACATTACTTCATTCTGAAAACGGAATTGATATGTACATCCAATATGGTGAATGCACAATGGGAAATGTTCCCGAAGCATTTCAGTACGGATTGATTAAGCTTGTGAATTCAAATCCAACAGAGAAAACAATATCTTATTCAATTGAAAGGTATTACACAGATGGTTGTGTTGGTTGTAACATGACAGAAGAAGATCTTTCATCCATAGTTGTCTCAGGAAATTCTTCAATTATTGGAAATTGTGAAAATGGATTTTCTATACTATTAAAAAATCCATTACAATCAATGTACCTAGATTTGACCTTTATACAATTAACTTCTTTTAAAATTAACTAATCATGAAAGTATTAATTACTACACTAATTACGTTATTGTCATTCATTAGTTTTTCTCAAACAGTATGTAATGTTACAGTAATACCAACTGATACAACAATTTGCCCTGGAGATTCAATTGAAATCACAGCTTTAGCTTCTATTGTTGGCTCTGGTCAATCTTTTAGTTTTGACGGTGGTATTTTACCTCCCGGATGGTCGACTACTGGGTCTGCAACATACTCTCAACCCTGTAGTGCTGGTCCCAACGGATCTAATTACTTTTGGGCTTCAACAGCTGCTTCTGGCGTATCACCTTCTGTTACAACAGCTGCTTTTGATGTAGAATGTGGAGGTTATATTAATTTTGAAATGAAGTATGCTGTCCAAAGTGGATCAGCCCCATGTGAAGGTCCTGATCAAGCTGATGAGGGCGTAGAATTACAATTCAGTACAAACGGTGGTACAACTTGGAATTCCTTAATTTACTATAGTCCAGGTGGGTTTGAATTACCTTCTACACCAACCAGTACTACTGGAGTTGCCTCAGGTCCAACAGCGTATACTGTTTGGAATAATTTTTCTGTTCCTATTCCTATTACAGCGATGACTTCAGCAACTATGTTTCGGTGGATTCAATTCAATTCTACAAGTGACCTATATGACAACTGGGGATTAGAGGATATCTCAATTCAAGCTGGACCTTGTAATAGTGCGTTTGTAGATTGGAACAGTGATGCTGTTTATGACAATGAGAGTTTTTATTACACTCCTTCTGTAGATACATTTTTTATCGCTGATGTTTACGATACAAACGGAGTGCTTCAATGTGTTTCGGACTCAGTTTTCATACATTTAAATACAGCGAGTTTGACATATGACTTAGTTGATACTGTGTTTTCTCTGTGTCGATACGATACAATACCTGTTGAGGTAGTTAACTTAGCTAATGCTAACGCTCCTTATACATTTGCATGGTCTAACGGAAGTGATACTAGTAGTACAAATCTATATGCAGCTGGAAATATTCAGGATACCATTATCTATAATGTTGACATTACAGATGGCTGTGGTTTTATATACCCTGATAGTGTAATTATGATAGTAGATCAAATTCTTCGAGTAGACACAGTATATACTGGACCATCAAACGCTTGTGACCCTACTGGTTATGTCTCTTTTGCTTTCTCTGGTGACTCTTCCAGTTTTACCCCTCCTGCTCAACCATTTTTTAACCTTGCAGGCCCAAATGACAGTACATTATTTGTTACTAGTGGAACAGCACAACAGAATCTTTCTTCTGGGTGGTATTATTTTACAATAACAGATGAGTTTTGTTTTGAATATGACAGTGCTTATGTTGATGTAGAAAATCCACCTATTGCAAATCTGTCTGGAAGCCCTCTTTCTGGTTGTGGTCCTCTTTCTGTTACTTTTGAGAACACAAGTGAAAATACCAACAATTACCTTTGGGATTTTGGAGATGGTACTACTTACAATGTTGGTGATTTAAGTACACAAACACATACTTTTAATGGTGATGCTCAAATAATGTTAATTGCTTTTTCTGATCCTACGTGTGCTGACACTGCTTATGTAAATGTAACTATCACACCTTGTGGTTGTACAGATCCAACAGCAGAGAATTACGATCCAAATGCACTTCAGAATGATGGAAATTGTATCTACCCAATTCCAACTGTAATCGCTCCAAACGTATTGACACCGAACGGTGATGGATTGAATGATTTGTTTGTTTTAACAACTACAAAAGCAGCAAATGTTGAATTAATTATTGTTAACCGTTGGGGTAATGTAATATTTGATCAAAGTGGTTTAAATCCAGGATGGGATGGAACAACAAAAGCTGGCGTTGAAGCTGGTGAAGGAACTTATTTTTACAGATACGTTGCTACAGGTGTAAATGGAGATAAAGTTGAAGGACATGGTTTCTTACAACTGGTTCGCGATTAGAATACTATATATTAAAAATTTCAAAAGCCTTTGATGAATTTCAAAGGCTTTTTTTATTTCTACTCAGCCTAGTGTAGATAAAAAAAGCTATACAAATTGTTCGTTCATCCCATCCATTGAAAGCCATTATTATGAGCAATCGTTAGCATAGGTTGAATACATTCTTCATATTTATCCTTATTTATTTTTAAATCTGGAAAAACAGTTAAATACTCTTCTAAAAATCGATTCTTAGGTTTTAATTTAGAAACAATATTTACCGCTTCTTTTTGAAGTTCAAAAAAATCATTGAAGTAAATATCCATCGGAGGTAGTTTAGAACCTTTAGAACTATTAAAAGATGGGTCCGCAGGGATTAAATTCCACATTAAATCATGTGCAACAAATTGAAATGGAATAAAATGCTCAACAGCATAGGTGCCCTTAATTAAAGGTTTGTCGGTGTAAATACAATCAATATGTCCCAATTCTTTAATAACGATATCCCAAAAATTAACCTTATGCTTTAATAGACTACCTCTATTAATCGGTCTTTTCAATTTATTAGGAATATCTGGTACATTAGGATTTCTTAACTGTAAGAATAAAGTCAAATTCCAATAACAGAAATCCTTCAACATGCCACTATTTCGCTTAAAATAGTCAATCCAATCAGGTTGTAATAAAATCGAATCCTTATACAAAGCATAAGGCGGTAAATTATAATTTTCAACAGAAAGTGCATACATTTCTTTTTTTGTTCCAGTCCCTAACCAAGGACTTAAAAATTTGAAAGGCACATTCGCATCAAAGTACTTGAGATGTTTCTTTGTTTCTTTTGAAGATGAATTCAATAATTGCTGAACAATTTTATGTTTTTTCTCATTAACATCAATTAATTCATGATTTTTTAAAAAATTAATTGCATTCTGAATATTATCCTGCTTACCGAAAGAAATTTTAAAATAATTAACCGTATACCAAGCGTTTGAAATCATTCTCGCAAATAATTCATGCTTTGAAATTTCATCTCGACCATCTTCAATAGCTTCTAATATGGCTAAAAACCAGTAAAACTTATACGACGCACTAGTACTATTAAAAATAGAGTTTAATTTTTCAACCGAAACCTTATGGTCTTCAGGTAATTTCATTTTTTATGAATTATCAATTAGAACAAAAACTAAAAATACAAAAGTTTGTAGACGTATTCTTTCCAATGAAGAATAATAAAGAATTTTGATGAAATAGATGGGTGAAAGAAAAAAAGCCTCCGTTTTACGGAGGCTTTTTGTTGTCCCACCAGGGCTCGAACCTGGACTCTTCTATACCAAAAACAGACGTGTTGCCAATTACACCATGGGACAAGAAATAAAAATTGCAATTCTATTATTGCGAGTGCAAAGATAGCAACAATTTCTATACATTTCCAAAAGAATTGAAAAATTTTTTAGCTTTTTTAAATTCACTCCTAAATTTAAATTCATTTTTTTGGGAAAATTTCACTTTTCTTTCTTCGTGACCTAAGCAGATATTGTTATTTTCGCATTGCTTTTGAAATTTCACCTCGATTGCAAACACAATTAAATTACAACTATGAATTATAAAAAGATTAATCTTTACCTTGGCTGGGTCGTTTTTTTAATCGCAACAACTATTTTCTTTATCACTATTGAAGATACTGTCAGCCTGTGGGATTGTGGAGAATATATCACTGCGGCATACAAATTAGAAGTTGGTCACCCACCAGGTGCACCGCTTTTTATGGTTATCGGACGCTTGTTCTCTTTCTTTGCTGAACCAGAAAATGTAGCAATATGGGTCAATAGACTTTCTGCCCTTTCTAGCTCAATGACCATCTTGTTTATGTTTTGGACATTGACAATGTTTGTAAAGAAAATTGCATTAAAAGGTAAAAACGAACTTTCTGCTGGTGATAAAATTGCCATTTTTGGCGCTGCATTCATCGGAGCGATGGCATATACATTTACTGAATCTTTCTGGTTCTCTGCTGTAGAAGGTGAAGTTTATGCAATGTCTTCTATGTTTACTGCCGTAATATTTTGGGCAATCATGAAATGGGACGAAGAAATGTCCGAAATTAAACATGGATTGATTCCTAAAGGTTATTCTCCAGATCGATGGATATTGCTTATTATGTTTATGCTTGGTTTAGCAATTGGTGTCCATCTTTTGGGTATTCTTGTTGTTCCTGCAATTGGTTATGTAATTTACTTCCGATTTGCTAAAACAATTGACGTTCCCAAGTTTTTAGGCGTTGGAATTCTTTCTATTATCGTTCTTGGATTTATACAAGTCGGCGTAATATCTGGATCTATTTCAATTGCTACAATGTTTGAAGTTGGTTTTGTGAAAACACTCGGTTTACCATTTTATTCAGGTACCATTTTCTTTTTCTTATTGATTATTTTCCTTGCGTATGTTTCTATACGATTTGCTCGTAAAAAAGGAAATAGAATTTTATATTCTGCTACAATGGGACTGATTCTTTTGCTCATCGGTTATGGTTCATTTGCTGTAATTGTTATTCGTTCTAACGCGAATACACCTTTGGATGAAAATGACCCAGAGAATTTAGTAACATTACAAGCTTATTTGAAACGTGAACAATACGGTACTGCTCCTATTGCTTTTGGTGGTTACTGGAATTCTGTTGCAAATCCAAGAAACGAATGGGATGATCTTTCTCCTTTTTACTTGCGTCGATTTGTAGTGCAAAGAAACGAAGTTGTTTTGAAAGCATTTACCGATGAAACTCGTGCAAATGAATATGCAAAAACAATCTCTGGAGCTGAAGTGAAAGAAGATTATTTCGAATCAAATGCTTCTACCAGAAAGAATGCTATTGCAACTTTTGCGCAAACAACTTTCTTCCCAAGAATGTACATGAGTAACGATCCACATAGAATTTCTGGGTATAAATTATGGTCAGGATATGATGCGAACGACGGTACAGTAACCGAAAAAGGTTCGGACGGAAATCGTTTGCCTTCCTTTAGAGAGAATTGGACATTTTTCTCAAAATACCAAGTCAACTGGATGTATTGGAGGTATTTTATGTGGAATTTCTCTGGTCGTCAGAATGATATTCAAAATACGGAAGGTGGAACTTTGCGAGGGAATTGGATCACTGGTTTTAGTGCCATTGACAATGCTCGTTTAGGGAATCAACAAGAATTTGCCCCTTACTTTACATCACAAAACCCTTCCAATAATAAATTTTTCTTATTGCCTTTGATACTCGGAATCATTGGGTTGGTCTTCCATTATTACCGTGCTCCAAAAGATGCATTCGTGATTACAGTAGTATTTTTACTTACTGGAGTTGCCATAATTATCTACTTAAATCCTAAACCTTACGAACCAAGAGAACGAGATTATGCTTATGCGGGTTCATTCTACTTCTTTGCGATGTGGATTGGAATTGGCGTCTACGCCTTGTACGATGCTTTTAAGTCCTTTGGTAAAAAAGAATTTACAAAAGTCGGGATAATTGGCGGCGCTGTATTACTCTTGACATTAATCATGGACATTGGCGCTGAAGTTTCTATGCCAAACACACTCACATGGTTGTACATGCTTATAATTGGTGGCGGAGCACTTGGCTTAATGTTTGGCCTCAAAAAAATACTCAGTAAAGACAAACAAGGGGCAATTATCGCAATTCTTCTTGGTTTGTTTGTTCCAGTAATTATGGGAATGCAAGGTTGGGACGATCACGACAGAAGTAATAAAACGACTGCCCATGATTTAGCCTTGAATTACTTAAATTCAAATGGTGCAAACGGTATTTTATTTACAAATGGAGATAATGACACCTTCCCTTTATGGTACATGCAAGAAGTAGAAGGGAAAAGAACAGACGTTCGTGTATGTAACCTTTCGTTAATGCAAACCGATTGGTACACCAACCAAATGAAGTTGAGAACGTATGAGTCTGATCCACTGCCTATCTTATTTACAGAAGATCAAATATTAATGCATGCTGGTAAAACGGATCAGGTTTTATTCACCGATATTTTTGAACTTTTCTACAGAAAAGCAAATCCGGCAGTAATTCAGCAAGTAATTAAAATGCGTGCAGAATCAAATCCGACAGAAGTAAGAAGAGCTGTATCGATGCTTTCTGCTCAAGGTGCTACATTGTTGAACAGTGCTTCAACAACAGACCCTAGAGTAATTGGTCGTTTGAATAAAATCAGACAAGTTGTTGCTGCTCCTTTAAATGAAGGAAACATTACTGCACAAATATATGCTAAATTTGACGCTGCTATTGGTGTGTTTGATGCTGCTCAAAGTGGTTTAATTACAATGTCACAAGAGAATCTTCAAGCGTTGCAAACCCTTTTAATGGAGTTTGAAAAAACATGGAATTTTGTGGATTTAAAAACAGCAATGGAGTTTACACGTAACGATGATAATTTAATTGACTTTGGTCAAGGGCAAATTGTACGTGTCTTTCCAACCAATTCTTTTATTCTTCCTGTTAATATTGAAAATGCCGTTGCTTCTGGCGTTATTACAAAAGAACAAGCGAAGAATTGCAACAAAGAATTACGTTTTGCTTTTGATAAACGAGGATTAACGAGAGAACAAGTGATGATGTTAGACATTATGGCTAATAATGATTGGAAACGTAGTATTGGTTATTCTTCTCCTGGAGGATCTGATGTTTCATTAGCATTGTACAGAAGAGGATACATTAAACAAAACGGTATGGTGTTCGAATTAAGCCCTATTGCGGGGATGAATGAACGTTATAACAGTGAGAAAATGTATGCCAACTTAATGGAAAATTATTCTTTTGGACAAATGAACAACCCAAAAGTGTTGACTGACTATTACGCTCGACGTCATACTTCACAATACAGATTACATTTCTTATCGCTTGCTGAAGACTTTGTAATGAAAGGTTTTTCTGCCATGGATGGAAACAAAAGAATTGAAATGGTATTAAATTCTGGTGCTCCAACTACAGGTGTTCCTGAACCAGTTTCAGAAAAAAGCATCCAAGAGAATTTCGATAAAGCGAAAAAACTAATTCACCGTTCTTTAGAAGTAATGCCGGCAGAATTGGTCTTGGATTATGGTGAACCAAATGGTGGACGTGAAAACTACACAATCAATGGGAAACAGTTGCAAGGATATAGCGATGGTATTTTACATGAATACGTTCGTATATTATATGCTGCTGGTGACCTTGAAGGTGCAGAAAAATTAGGTGCAATTGTCGCAAATCAATTGGAATCTATTTTGACGCATTATGAAAAAGGACCCGTTGCAATTACTGCAAATCAAAAAAACACAAAACACTTGTATGCAGCATTATCGAATTACTTTAAACTTCTATCTGCAGTAACAGATGAAGAAATGGGGAATCCTGATGGAGAGTTAGCGAATAGATTAAAAGCTAAAATTCAATACGTTTATTCAACAATGCTTCCTTCCATGTTTGACGGTTTAGAATTATTAGCCAATGAAAATGGCGAAACAACTCGTCGAGGATCTAGCGCTGGGAAATATGCTAACCGTTTGTTCAATTTACAAGATTATGCACAAGCAATTGCACAACATTATGGTTTAATTGATGGTGGAAATCCTCAACCAAGCCAAGGTGGAAGTCCAAGCATTGAAGATTTAATGAGATTAGAAGCCATGAAAGATTCTATTGATCAATAGAAAAATGGTCGCATTTTTTAAAACCCCACGATTGTTTCGATGGATATTCCACCGAAGAATCTGGGGTTTTTCTGATTCAAAGAATGTGTTTTTAACATTTGATGATGGTCCAACAGAAGAATTACTTCCTTGGATCTTGGATTTTCTTCAAAAAGAACACATCAAGGCTACTTTTTTCTGCGTAGGCGAGAATGCAAAAAATCATCCTGAATTAATGGAACGTATAAAAAAGGAAGGCCATTCTATTGGCAATCACACCATGCGACATGAAAAAGGAACCAATACAGCAAAAAAAGACTATTTAAACTCAATAGAAGAGGCAAGTAAATATACATCCTCTACTTTATTTCGCCCACCTTACGGAAGAATGCCAAGTCACTTTTACCGTCCGATTTCAGAAAATTATTCAATCATTATGTGGAGTTGGTTGTCGTATGATTACGATGAGAAAATTCCCGTTTCAAAAATCTTGAAAAAAGCGGAAAACATTAAGGGCGGTGATGTGTTAGTATTACACGACAACATTAAAGTAACAGAGCGTTTGAAAGAGATTTTACCACCATTAGTTGCTGTTATTCGTAAAAAAGGACTTGATTTTTCGAAAATAGATTAAAATAATTTTTCATTCCTTGCCATCCTTCCCCTGTGTCCCCCTCCAAAGGGGGAAGTTGTAGGCATTAACGTTCTACTATATTTGTTTCAGTTTATATTTCCATTAAAAAAGAATCGTAAAACCGAAGGAATATCTCGTTTTCCCCTTTTTGGAAGTTATTCAAATAATGTTGTATTTCTCACACATTTCACGTTACTATTCCAATTGTTCTTTTGAAAACCCTCCCTCTGTGTCCCCCTCCAAAGGGGGAAAAGTTGTAGGCATTAACGTTCTACTATATTTTTTTCAATTTATAATTTCCATTAAAAAAGAATCGTAAAAACTGAAGGAATATCTCGTTTCCCCCTTTGGAGGGGGACTAAGGGGGAGGATAAATCCCTTCACTATTTCTTTTTGTACACAGGAACAGTTGAGCATGGCTCTCCGTACATAATACTTTTCACAAAAGGTTGTAGAAATCGCACCAATTCTGACATCGCAAATTCTGGTGCAGGTATATCTGAACAGCCTTTAATAATGACTCTTCCATCGATAAAAGGTTGAATGTTTTCAGAATGAATGTTTTTTCGAATCATTTCTTTTTCTAAATCGACTTTAGTTCCAACAATGAAATCATCAGTAAAACTTTGTACCCTTGAAGCAATTAGCATGTACGCCCAGGTTGGAACAATGGCATCAGCAGAACAATGGATAAATACACCTTTGTTAGAATAACTTTCCCAATTGTGATTTTTTGCCCATTCCCTAAAATCTTTTTCTTTAAGTACTAAACCTTTCCAAAGTAAATCCGCAATATCTATGTCCACAATCTCATGATGAGGTTTAAAGTCTGCTAAATCAATCGAAATAAGCCCACTTTCTTTTACACGATTTACAATTTCTGTCATACCGTAAAGGTAATTAATGTTTTAAAGTTATTCGCATAAATAAAAGGAGTGAAGTGTGATATAGTACTTCTTGGGTTGAAAAAAGGAAATAATCAACTCAAAAAGGATGGAAGAAATACAATATACAATTGAAAATAACAAGTAAAAAAGTGTACAACAAATCTTCATTTAAAAAGCCTAAAAAACAAAAGGCCGAATACCTTACAAATTATCATTACTTTTGTCGTGCAAAATTTCAGTATGAGCAAAGAAAAATCAAATTCATCAATAGGTAAAAAATTTAAATCTTACATCGTTTTTACGAAGTTTAGATTATCGGCTCTAGTCGTGATTTCTGCTTTAACAGGCTATCTATTTGTTGGAGGGAATGATGGATTGATTATTACCTATTTACTCTTAGGTGGAATGTTAGTAACAGCTGCCTCCAATGGATCTAATCAGATTTGGGAAAGAGATTTAGATAAATTAATGAAAAGAACGGAGGGACGACCAATACCTCAAGGAGAAATGTCTGTAAAAGAAGGATATTTTGTGGTTGCTTTTTGTTTAATTACGGGAACGACATTATTATATCTTATTAATCTCAATTCTGCGTTACTCGGTTTACTCGCTTTTGTTTTATATGTATTTGTTTACACACCAATGAAGCGAAAATCGCCTTGGGCAGTTTTTGTTGGGGCAATTCCAGGTGCAATTCCACCATTTTTAGGGGCAATTGCTTATACAAATGAATTTGGATTGATCCCAGGAATTTTATTCTTTGTACAATTTACGTGGCAATTTCCACACTTTTGGGCAATTGCATGGGTAATGTTTGACGATTATAAAGCCGGTGGATTCTCTCTCTTACCTTCAAAAGATGGGAAATCGAAAAGCTCTGCCTTCCAAATTGTAGTGTATTCTTTTGCCTTAATTCCATTCAGCCTTTTACCTTGGGTTATGGGAATTGCAGGTTTAACGTCATTTGTTTTTGCAATACTATTAGGATTGGGATTCTTTTACTTATCCTTCCGTCTATTTTTAACTTTAAAAGATGCTGATGCAAAAAAATTAATGTTTGCATCATTCATCTACCTTCCTATTATTCAATTTGTTTATGTATTCGATAGAATTGAACCAATGATTACTAAATTATTAGCCTTATGAGTAACAATGAAATAGAGAATAAAACGACACAAGAGCAAGACGACAGAGACCATAACCGTCTGCAAAGAGAGAAAGCAAGACAGAACCTTGTGTATGTCAGTATGTTCAGTATTATCATGCTTTTCGCAGGATTAACATCAGCATACATTGTCTCCATGGGAGATTCATTCTGGTTAAAATTCCCATTGCCAAGTGCTTTTTACATCAGTACTCTAATTATTGCTTTGAGTAGTTTATCCTTTGTTGTTGCTGTAAAAGCTGCCAAAAAAGGTGAATTAAAGAAATTAAAAATTGCCATTTCCATTACATTCATCTTAGGATTAGGTTTTGTTTACTTTCAATTCAAGGGGTACGGCGAATTAGTTGACAATGGAATTCACCCTGCAAACAATCATATTTTTGTAACAAACGGAAAGTACGGTGACTATTTCTACGTAAAATACAAAGGTGATTTCATTGAAGTGAACGGAAATGATTTTCTGTTGAAAGGAAAAAAAATGAATGAGGTACAACTCAAAGCTTACCAAGAATTCATGTCACAATTTTACGTTGTAGATGAAGTCAAGCCTTTTGTACTTGAACATTATGGAAATGATTTTGAATTGTATTTTGAGAATACACCTTTAACTTTAGAGAACAAACATCTTTTAACGCAAGAAGGAAAAGACTTGCCTTATCTTGACAGAGTTCGTTTAGCACAACTAGCCGTAAATGTAAGAGACTTAAGAGGTGACTTTTTTCCAAAAGGTGAAATCGGTAAAGATTTTCACATCTACTATAAAGGTAAAGAATTGCAATATGTTGACCGTGAATTAAAACTCAACGGAAAAAAGCTCTCCAATTACCTTCAAATTAAATCAATGGAGTCTGCCGACACGGCATCTTCTTATCTTTATCTAATTACTGTACTTCACCTCTTACATATTATTTTCACACTTTTTTATGTAGTTCGACTTGTAATTGGTTCATTTTCAGGGGTTATCAATGAAAAAAATACGATTACAATGCGTATGGGAGCATCTTTCTGGCACTTTTTAGGAATATTATGGCTCTATTTATTACTGTTTTTACTTTTTATTCATTAAACTTGCACATAAAATTTTTATAGAATGGCAGGACACGCTTCTAAACAGATTGATTCAAAGACATTATGGGGAGGAAAGATTTCTCCTTTTAGTACAAGTTACGGAAAACTAATGATGTGGTTTTTCCTTGTATCGGATGCATTAACTTTCAGTGGATTACTGATTGCTTATGGCTTTACAAGACACGACTACTTAGGCTCATGGCCAATTGGTGAAGAAACTTTTCACTCACTTCCTTTATTGGAAGGAAATTATCCGCTTATTTATGTGGCGTTAATGACTTTTATCTTAATTGTATCTTCGGTTACAATGGTATTAGCTGTTGAAGCAGGACATAGAATGGATAAAAAGAGTGTAACGAAGTGGATGATTGCTACTATTATTGGTGGTGCTTTTTTCGTAGGTTCTCAAGCATGGGAGTGGAGTCACTTCATTCACGGATCTAGTTTTGGTAAAGTTGAATTAGCAGATGGTTCTTTAGCAATTGTTAAAGGAGACTTCGGAGATATTGAAAACTTTACGATAACTCAAGCTGGTGCACACCATCAAGTTGGTGATGTTGTAACAGAAGATTTAAAACATCAATACACACACGCAGTAGCTGAAGGTCATGTTCACAATGGAATGATTACTTTGCACGACGGTTCAATTGCAAAAATTGCTAAGCAACCTAATTCTGACATGACATTGATCGTGAAAGAATTTGGAGGTACTTATGCAATTGGTGCAGAAATTACTGGAGCGGAAGCAGTCAAAATGTACGAAGAAGCAGTGAATGCTGGTGAAGAAAATCGTATCATTTACGGTGCGAACATGAAGCAAAATGAATATGGACCACAACATTACGGTCAATTCTTTTTCTTTATTACTGGATTCCACGGTTTCCACGTACTTTCAGGAGTTTTCATTAATTTCATCATTCTTTTAGGAGTAATGAGCGGATTGTATCACAAACGTGGTCACTACGAAATGGTTGAAAAAGGTGGACTATACTGGCATTTTGTCGATTTAGTTTGGGTATTTGTATTTACATTCTACTACCTTGTATAAGTAATAACATTAACTGATTTTAAGAATTATAAAAAAATTACAATATGTTAAGAGACGATATTATAGAGTATTCTTTAGAAGCACATCACAGTGAAGAAGAAGGAAAAAAGAAAAGAAAAGAAATTTGGAAAGTAACAGCTATACTTTCTATCATCACAATAATTGAAGTTGCTATTGGTGGATTATATCCAAAAAGTATAGCAGGTGATGCTTGGGTGTTTATCAAATATGGATACA
>Ga0256845_1002324_pt1 | contig 13901 bp, 6 predicted proteins | sample RiftiametaG_FD_189101 | JGI IMG/M metagenome (GOLD analysis project Ga0256845, IMG submission 189101) | Tube worm associated microbial communities from hydrothermal vent at the East Pacific Rise, Pacific Ocean - Riftia | ecosystem: Host-associated > Annelida > Integument > Unclassified ...
ACCTTGAATAACGCTATTGGTGGTCTCTTTAATCGATTCCAAAGATGGCCGTTCTGCACCCATCATATCCCAGATACCATTCCAGTTAACTTTTATCGCAACCCGGTGTCCGGGTTGATATCCGGTTAACAGTGATATCCATGCCTGGGCCGGCGTTGTTTTACCGGTAAGCTGCATAATGCCTCTATCAATTGTATTTTTCACTGCGATCTGATCCACACTGTCATAATAGTAACGCCCCTGAGCATCCTGCTGTCGTTGGCCATTGGGCACCCCGTTCGAATCAAACCCAGGATATGCCCAGTCAGTAAGTGCGTTGTTATAAACAGATAGAACTACAGGATCTGATTCGGCAGCATAAGCTTTTGGTGGGAATATTTTTTGTAAGGGATTTAAAAAAAGACCCACCCCTAGAAAGGATACAAGTTTCAAAAAACGACGGCGATTAACAGCAAAATATGGGTGGTGAAATATATTCTTCATTTTTCTTCTACCTTGTTTTTTGTAGTTTAAGTCCGGTAGGTTTCAGGGGGATACCGCTTCCACCCTCGATAATATTTGCCAGTTGTAGTCGAGCAGCTTCCCATATATCCGGATCATTAATTCTTTTGGGGTCATATTTTACCCAGGTAGGATCACTTGGATTACTTACGTCGCCGGCACCAAATTCCCAAAGTGTTTTGGGAATCATCTGATTTATGATAGCGTCAACGGCCGGTTTATCAATCTGTGCTGCCATATGCAGGTAATCAACATCCTGAACACCCCGCCGCCAGAGTTTTAGCCTTATTGAAGCAATCGGCCCGTCAATACCATAATTTTCAGCAGGAAAAACCTTATCTATTCCGGGATAGAACAATACCCCTGAACCAGTGGTATATGTCGCACCCGTTCGACCTAATGCCGGGTGATTTATCTGGAGTTTATCGTCTCTACCAAACACTCTTGCACTTTGAAATACATTTGTCGGCCCCATACTAGAATGAGTATCATCGTAGTAGGTCGATTCCCAGATAAACCAGCGGGCAATCTTCTTTTTATACTGGGCCCAGCTTTGAACCCTCAAGGCAATGCCATCGTCTTCGGTGGCATCAGAGCCCCTTTCCGGATACCAGCCATTGTACATATACAGTTTCCTACCCGGTTCATGAAAATAGTCGGATATTCCTTCCCAAAGACCCAATACATTTTGAGTCGTCCATGATGCAACAATATCAAGAGATGGAATTTGCTCTTTTGCTATTTGACCGGGAACCGTGGTAAAACTCTTAAGCTGCTTACCGATGCCCGGATTGGAATCAAGCCAACCCGCATATTTTTCTGCTAAAGGAATATCTGCCCCTTGCGGCTCATCAATAAGATAAAGAAAATATTCCGTCGGAGTTGAAAAATTCTGTGTATTTAACCAGTTAATCCACTCGTTGGAATGATCCCACATGGCTTGTTTCTTCTGCTCATCCGTTTCAGCTCCATCAAACCAAAACCAAGCCCACGAACCATAGGTGCCGATTGAGAGGATATTAACTCCAGTACCAATTCCTACGCCGTCATATCCCCTTTCCGAGGTAAACATTTCCCCGGTTAGCTGATCCATATCATGGGGTTTTAGGTCAGCCGGTACAGAAACTGTCCCTATTATTAATGAAATTTTATGACGGTGGGCCATCTGCCTGTGCCGGATACTGACCTTCACCATTTTTTCATACTCGGAAGTGCCGGGATTCGGATATTTTTGATTAACATATCTCATTGAGGTATATTCATCTACATCACCGCCGCACAACATTGTCTTTGCCGTGGGTATATCGGGCAGTGTAAAATTGCGTACGGATAACTCAATTGGTATTGCATGCGTTATCTGGGACTGACCTGATCCTTCAACAATGGTTACGGTTCCGGTATATATTCCTGCCGGTGCGTTTTTGGGGATAAAAATATCCCCCCAAATCGACTGGTTGGTATTGGCAGCTACGGAAAAAGGTGTATGCAGTTCAAGGGGTACGGCAATATCCGGATAAAATTTATCATGATCGGGCCGGTCATACCAGGTGCCAATACCTTTAAAAGATTCAGGATCAATTGGCCTTTGAAACCGTTTTGGGGCCTTCCGCTCGTCATAGGATACATTATCAGCATAAGATAATTTGCTCAGCCCTTCTATTTTTAAATACCTGATATAAAAGAGTTCTATATTACGGCCTACGTAATTAAAAAGACCATCGACTAGATCTCCCTGATCAACTGTGCGCCTGGAAATGGTAAACCCGCCAGGCCCGGTAAGAACGCTTGTGGTAACGGTTATATTAGCTGTAGCGGTTGCAGGTGATTCAAGAATCAGATCAAAGGCCACAGTTTCATTCTTAGCCCCAAACAATGATATGGTGGTACCGTCCCACACAGAATTGTGAACTGCGGTAGCGTTTGTATATGCCCTGAGATCATCACGGGTCACCTTATCCTGGCCGTTATTTACCCATATAACAAGAGCTGCCTGGACCGGCACGGCAAAAAACAACAAACAACCAAGTAGCAATACGGTGCTTTTCTTACTCATCCCCATCCTCCTTATTGATAAAAATGTTGTTAGTTGAGAGAATGTCCGAGAATGCTATTTTGCATAAACTCACTGCCATTTTCCAATAACAAGTTCGAAAATAACTTAAACCTCGAAATAACCAACATGCTGGACCAAATTACCAGTTCACAGCCAATAACGAACAATGAAAACGACTCAAGAGTGAAGGCACTTTCATATAAACTCATTTGCCGACGATGTTTTTTAAAAACCCACACAATCTTGAACAAATGCCAGTTCTTGGACAAACCCACAAAAATCACAAATTATTTTTTTACCCGTTAACGTCTATCACAAAGCATGTCACGAATCAGTCACATATGAAGAAATAATATTAAAATGAAAAAAAAATCTGCAATAAGAACAGTAATACGAATGAAAAATCCAAAAAGGTTACGAGTGTTGAAAAATATATACATAAGCATTTTATAAATTTAAAAAACAACCACATATACCACTACACGAGATACTTTATCTTTTTGATAGGCAAAATAGGTTCTCTTAACTTGTGCCTGTCCGTAGATGAGCAATTTTACGCTAAATCGAGGCGCTTGAAGAATTTAACCACAAGTATATATGCGATATCTCGATGTCTCGTACCTCGCTTTATCAGAAGGTTAAATTTTGAAATCAACGAAGAGTGAGTGAAAAAATGGCCATTTATGGACAGGCACTAACTTGTCGATCACAAATTTTAATGCCTTGCTTCATAAAACCTTTGTAAAGAAAAACAAGGAAATAAAGGTAATGTTCAACTTAACGAGTTCATAACAGAAACAAGGCACTAACTTTCAGCTTGTCTGTGTTAGGTTATACGTTGATCAGATCAAATATTTTTTATATGTGACCGATTCGTGACAAGGTCTATGGTAAACAGCAAATTTGAAAGGGATCGTTTTTTTGTACAGTTAACATACGATTCACCAATGAAACTTTCCACATAACTTGAATTCACAATCATTCGGAGGAAAATTAAATGGGCCTAAGACCTTGTTTCTGCATCGTAACATCAATATTTTTAATATCCTTGATCAGTGAAGTAACTTTTGCCGAAAACATCAGTGTAACCTTGAGCTGGCAGGATAATTCCAACAATGAAGAAAACTTTGTAATAGAGCATCACACAGCCGGCAACAGTTTTACTGAAATTGGGCAAACCCAGGCTAATGTCGTCAGTTTCAATACTCAGCTTGATAATTCAGTTACCAATTACTACAGGGTTTACGCAAAGAATAATGCAGGAAATTCAGGATATTCAAATGTAGCCCTATTTACCATTCCAGGAGATGTTGATGGTGATGGTAATGTTACTCTCTCAGATGCGGTAATCGGCTTACAGGTTACAAGCGGAGTAGAATATCAGGGAGAACTTCATATTGAATCAGACGTTAATATGGATAACATGATAGGACTGCCGGAATCAGTTAATGCTTTGAAAAAATCTGCTGAATGATACTTGTTCTGCGCCTTGTAATTTTTTTTATTGGTTATTTTATCGATTCCCATTGTTAATCGTGGTGGTATGCCCTCAAACGGCATTTTTAGTACAAATAACTCTACCAGCAAGGCGCTTTTGCACTGAGAGTCTGTCTAATCGGAACTGCATCCCATAGTTGCGCTGTTTAAAATTATTTCATTGACCCGAAAAATATGGTAACAGTTTGTTGTTCTGCAATTTTTTTTGTCTTTGGAAAATTCAATAAAAATTGCATTGTAACATATTTTGGGAATACTTTAGCAAGTAATGTATTGCATTACCGGGGTAGGTTCAATGGAAAACATCACACATAATATCAACAAAATCATTCTTCCCATCCTTCCTGATATTATCTCCCGAGACCGATTATTAAAAAAATTATCAGATAAAAAACATTTTTCCATTACCTGGCTTACTGGCAAAGCGGGATCAGGCAAGACTACTTTGGTGGCAGATTATCTTCAAAAGAGCAATTTACCACATATCTGGTACAGAGTAGATAGCGGAGATAATGATCTATCATCATTTTTTTATTATTTTGGTTTGGCAATTAAAAATCAATTCTCTGCGTTCCAAGGCAAAATGCCCTTATTGACCCAGGAATATGGTAATGAGTATCTCGCTTTTTCCAGAAAATATTTTCAAATTTTTTCCAATAATGCACCACTCCCCCTCCACGTAGTGTTTGATAACTCCCACGCGGTTAATGAAAATTCACCCTTTCACCATTCACTAAAAGAGGGTATAGCACATCTTGCACCAAAAATTCACACTATAATAATAAGTAGAAAAGCACCTCCCGCCTATTTTACGAGCATGATTGCCGAAAATCATATGCGCATAATAGATAATTTTGATCTCTCGTTTTCTTATAGTGAAACTGAAAAATTAATCCAAAAAGAAATACCAATAAAACTATCCAAAGATCTGGTCCAACAAATCTTCAAGAAAAGCGAAGGCTGGGCCGCAGGCATTATACTTTTAATTCGAAGTATAAAACAAACAGGGATAATACCTAAAAATCCAACCGGTGCTCCTCTGGAGAACATATTTGACTATTTCGCCTCGGAATTATTTAATAACCTGGATCACTCTTTTCAGTTATTTTTGGTCAAAACTGCATTATTACCTCGTTTTACAAGTAAAATTGCCACTTCAATTACCGGATCATCCAGGGTAGACTATTTCCTCGATACTGCAATTAACGATCATATTTTTCTTGAATGTTCTCGTGATTTATCCACTGTTTATCAATATCACCCATTGTTCAAAGAATTCCTTCTAAAATGCAGTAAAGAGTTATTGAAACCGGAAGAGGTACGGGATGTAAAGACGCGGGGGGCTGAACTGTTACAAAATCTGGGATGGATAGAAGAGTCCTTCGAGCTATACAATCAACTGGAAAATTATGATCAACTAATTAATATTGTATTAGAAAATGCAAATTCTTTTATTTCGCTAGGCCGCAACAAAACACTATTAAAATGGATATCATATATTCCGGAAACTAATAAAAATAGGCAGCCATGGCTTATTTATTGGGAGGGAATGGGCTACCTGTTCCAATCCATGAAACCGGCTGTTTTATTTTTGCGACAGGCAGTTGATAAGTTTATTGAAAAAAATGATATCCCGGCAGCACTTCTATCCTGGTCCAGTCTCACATATTGTCTTTTCATATATCAAAATGAACTTTCAGAACTTGATTCTTATCTGGAATGGTCTAAAAATCATACACATCCGGATATGATATATCCCTCACTTGAGCTTGAAGCATGTGTTGCAATAAGTAGAGCAACAGCATTAATGTGCAGAGAACCGCAAGACCCTGATATTGAATTCTGGATGCAAAAAACAATATCTCTATCAAATGTTTGTCATGATACACAAATTTGGGTCTTTGCATCATCCTGTATTATTACATTCCAGATATTCACTAATCCCCGCAGTAACCTTTATTATTATAACCAATTTAAAAGATTGGCAAGAGAACACAAAACTGATTTTTCAAAAATTTTACTGTATTTATATGATTCTCTTTCCTACTTTTCTTCCGAAATGTCAGTGAAAACCGCCAAAAAATTAGCTGAAAATGGCTTGAAATATTCTCTTGAAACAGGAATTTATTTTTGTATTGATCTACTGTTTGGACTGAACATTCTTCTTGCAATCATTGCAAATGATTGCAATGAAGCAAAAAGAAAACTACTCGAATTTGAGTTACTTCTTGACCACTCTATGCCAAATCATAGCGCAGTCTATTATCTCTTTTCCACCCTATTTAATATTTCTCAACATAAATATGATCAAGCCATGGAAAATGGTGTTATAGCAATGATTAAAATTAGGCAGGTTGGTTTTATCTTTCCTGAGATCATGGCAGGGGTGGTTTTATCTCAGGCATACAGCATGGGTTCTCAGCATGATAACGCATTGAAACAAATTGAATATTCAAAAAAAGTCGCTTCCATTAGCAGAACACCAATCCTTGAATTTATATGTGGTTTAACTGAATCGTTTATATATTTACGCGATGGTCAGATTGAAGAATCGGTTATAATTCTTCAAAAATCTCTAAAACTTGGTAAGCAGTACCAATTCACTCGTATACCCTGGTGGTGGAATGCAGAAATGCTTGTTAAATTATGTATGATTGCTTTGGAAAATCAACTTGAGATACACTATATCCGGCAAATAATTCATGCCAACAATTTAATTCCCACCTCATCTGAGCCACCGCCCGAAAACTGGCCTTTTCCTATAGAAATTTCAACTTTAGGTAATTTCCAAATCATAATCAAGGGAGAAATACCGCGTGCCACATCAAAACCCAAGTCCAAAGTGCTGGATTTATTAAAAATACTTATTGGGTTTGGAACAAATAAAGTCGCCATTGAACTAATTTGTGATGAATTATGGCCTGAAAAAGATGGTGATCTGGCCAAAAGTGCTTTCTCAACAACTTTAAATCGATTACGAAAACTGCTGATGTCCAAGAATGCGATACTCACCGAGGGCGGAAAAATCGGCTTAAATTCAGATTTATGTAGGATCGATTCAGTTCATTTTGAAAAACTTGTTAACTCTATTTTAATGCAGCAAGGACCAAAAAATAACAGAATAGAATCGCTTTACAAACAGGCAATTGATTTATACAAAGGCGCCTATTTACATGGCGAACCGGAGCATACATGGATTATTATCAATAAACGTGAAAAACTAGAAGAAATGTATATTAAAATGGTTACTGATTTATGTACGCTACTCGATGGAAATGATAAATCAGAAGAAGCATTACAATACTGTAGAGAAGGGATTGAACGGATCCCCACGGAGGAATCATTTTACAGATACATGATGTTTTATTATGCGAAATCTGGGAATAACGCAGAAGTGGTCAAGCTGTATAATCAATGCAGAAACAACCTGCGTAGATCCTTTAATGTGGCGCCTTCCTGGGCAACAAAAAAGATATACATATCTCTCAAAAAAGACAATTAAACATTCGTAATACAAAATTTAGTACCTTACTCCGTAAGAGCTGTAATAAAAAACAAGAAATAATAGACCGTAAGAAACCGGATGCCGGTAACAGCAACAAGGCACTTATACCGGCTTACCGGTCATTTCCGGTATTAGGTTAATAAATTTTGCAGCGACTGTGGAGTAAAATTTAACAACTTTACAACAATCCTTTATTTGAGCAAAAGTAACGGAAGAAATTTTAACCCCCCGTTTCGTGCAGCTGCATTGCTGACCCGCCAATTTGCAATGGTGTATGCATTATTGTTAATGGTAGTTCTCGCATCAGCCTCGTTAACCAAGCCTACGGAAACACCGGTCGCAGCGCCGCTGTAGGAAACATCAGGATTTGACCAATAATCAATGCGTGGACACCAGCCGAGACAGGTGTAAGCCATAACGGTATGCCAGTCCTTTGACGGATTCTGGTATCCATAGGAATATGAATAAGACCCCGGACTACTACTGTTTGCCCTGTCGTGGGTCATCCCCATATTATGCCCCAACTCATGATCAAATGCCCAACCATCGGCAAAGCCATAGTGAACAACACTAAAAGCATACGATTCAAACAAATTGGAAACACGGGTCATCTTCCAGGCAAGACCACCCAAAGAATCATTATCGAACAAGAGCTGTACCATATCGGCATGGTATTTGTCCCTAAGCGCATGGATATTATCCATATAACCATCGGTTTTATGGGTAAGATCGTTAAGAGCCGTATGAAACCCGGCAATAGCATCATTTTCCCCTCGATTATACGCAACTTCAACCGTATGCACGAGTCTCATCCTGGGTATAATACCACTATTTGCAAAGGTCGTGTTCATCGTTGCCACAGAACTGTTTATTATGGACTCCATGGCCGCCTTTCCATTGGCCTTATTTTTTGCTGAGGTCGTATATACAACCATAACGGTTATAATATCACCGGAATCCGAGGCTGAGCCACTAGGAGGAGATGGCTCAATTAACGTCCCCTGCCCCACAGGCGGTTGCAGAGGACGACCCTCAACTGGTCTTTTTGCTTCATCAATCTCCTTTACGACGTGTACACCATTTCCCACATATCCGATCTGGAAAAATCGACCGTCACCAGTGCGCAGTGTACCGGCAACGATATTGTCTGTTATGGCAATTGACACCCGGCTCAATTTCAAGCCAGCTATTTTCCCGCTCCAGATCGTCGTTGAACCAGCACTGATACGATCAATCTTATTAATCGCAACCGGGAAAACGGTATCTTTAAACAAATTAAAGTTTACCTGACCAACACCATGCCTACCCATCCGTTGAGCCAGGATGGGAACATTGACGGCAACGTGCCGTAAGCGGACAACATCAATATTTTGAGTGTGGACAGATTGTGAAAAATCCAGCTGAAAACCCGGAATCTCGGTGAAGAAACTATCCGTTTCATTCACTCCACCATCCGCCGAATAACATGCACTGTTAAACGACATCAAAATAACATGTAAAAACAATAATATGATTGTAGATTTCATTTTTTTCTCGTAGTTATTTACGCATATAACCTAACGCAGACAAGCTGCAAGTAAGTGCCTTGTTTCTGCTATGAACCCGTTAAGTTGAACATTACCTTTATTTTCTTGTTTTTCTTTACAGGTTTGATGGAGTAAGGCTCCAAATTTCATAACCGGCAAATTAAGTGTCGACCTTACCCGTCGGTTATGTGAGATATCAATAGTGTCGATATATATAAATATACTTCAACTTATTGACAACAAAACAGATTCAGAGAATAAGCTGGGAATACGATTCCCGGGTATTCATGTTAATGCCACCTAAATTCCAAGGCCGCCATACACCATGATATCGCCTGATGTTTAGAAAGACAAGTTATTGGGCACCATTTTCCGCCGTACTTTTTTTTTCACCTAACCCGCAGCGTACAGAGACAGATATTAAACGAATGTAATATATGGTTAATCAGTTACAATTCTGATATACTGATCCCTGATTTCAACCATACACTTCCTTTAAATATCAACGGGTGGCATCATGTCCCATACACTCCACTCTGCCACGGATACTGCAAAAGTCCCCTTTGGTAGGATAAATGAGATCGACAAACTATCCAGTAAGTTACTGGAAATTGAACATAAATTAAATTCCAATATCCCTACTACCCTTTGGATCAGTGACTTACACGGTGAGGGAGACCGATTTAAGTCTATTCTCAGGGGAAGATTCGGCATGCTTTATCAAACCTGTAAAGAAGCATTACCCGGTACCTTCAGTTCCGAAAAGATCCAATACCTCGCTAAAATCATCAGAAAACAAGCCTATTACCATGATGATAATATCCAAATGGATATGCAGGATGTTATTCTCTGCCTGGTCGATATCCTTAAATATAAATTGACAAACACCGGTCCCCGCGGCAATGAAATATTTCGTCCCGAATTCAGGGAACCGATCAGCAGACTCCTTTCCGGCCTTCCCGTACCCGACCCGATTTTTGAAGAGACAATAATTGCCGGTCGGCTTATCTCCCACCTTGCCCATACTATTCGACAGGTAATTCTGGACCGCATTCAGGTTCTGGGCGATGTATTTGACAGGGGTCCACAACCGGATAAAATCCTGCGTATCCTTTCTTCTCGTTTTTACAGGGATATGGTGGACTATGTATACGGCAATCACGATATATTGTGGATGGGTGCCGCGTCGGGGAATCGTTCACTGATTGCGGAGGCATTGCGTATTACATGTCGTTACGATCATTTTGATTTTCTCGCCAGATTACAATTTAATACATCTCGTTTGGCCGATTTTGCAGAAAAAACTTATCCCGTAAAAAATGTAACTGGAAATTTCAAGGCCAAAACCAACAAGGGACGGTCAATGGAAAAGGCACTGGCCATTATTCAATTCAAACTCGAAGAACAGACGATACGTGATTTTCCCCATTACGAAATGGAAAGCAGGCTCTGGCTTGAGCGGTTGACGAAAATGCTTAAGTCCGGGCAAACCATGGGTTTAAACGATACCCACTTTCCAACCCTGAATCCTGCAAACCCAGGCGAACTCACCAGAGATGAGGAACAGATCATAGACGACCTTACCCTCCAATTCACAAGCAACCGACATCTGAAAAGGCTATTGGACTTTCTTTTTACCAGGGGTAAAAGCTATCATATCCAAAATAATTTTCTAAACATTCACGCCCTTGTTCCCTCCACGGAAGACGGGGAATTTCAGGAATTTCTTGGGCGCAAAGGAAAAGAACTTCTCATCTTCATCCAGGATACAATCAGTCGTGTCGGAGAAAGATATCTGGCAGATCTTCCCCAAAACAAAGAAGACCAGGCCCTCTTTTTTTACCTCTGGTGCGGTCCCAAGTCACCTTTTTTTGGTAAACATGCCATGAAGACCTTCGAGAGATATTTTCTAAAAGATAAAAAAACCCACGAGGAAAGATCATTATTCTGGAAAAAAAATATGGCCAGCAAGAGTTTTAAGAAAAAAATGCTGAAGGAATTTGGCGTACAGAGAGTTATTTTCGGCCATACCCCCGTAAATTACAAAAAGGGGGTGCAGATGGCAAGTGAGGACGGTATAGCTATCAACGTTGATGGCGGTTTTGCTGCGGCGTACTACAATCGCGGCCACTCGCTTGTACACACCCCCCATCAACTCTATGGTATCATCCTACCCACACCGGACGAAATTAAAAAGGCGGAAAAAACATTGGAGTCAGCACCGCTTGACATCGAACTCATCGATGAATTTCGCCATCCGATGAAAATCAAAGACACTATTGCCGGGAAGAAACTGGCCGAACAAAGAGATATTATAATGGCAAAACTCCAGGATCGCGCTCTTAAATACGGTCTTCATCCCACGGAAATTTAACACCTACTCTTGTGATCGTCTATGGATACCAACTACGGCATGGAAATTGTTCGCGCCACCGAAATTGCAGCACTTACGGCGGCACGCCTGCAGGGGCTTGGCGACCATCTGGATATTTTAAACCAGACCCGCACCGCCATCAACACCACCCTCAATCGCCTGAATATCAAAGGGTTTCTCGTTAATGACCGTTTTCACAATCGTCCTGGAATTTTCCAGCTCCAGGATATTATCGGTGGCGGCGAACAGGAAGTTGATCTCATGGCCATCGCCCTTGAAGCCTACCGGTCGGCGGCGGACGGAAAAAATAATTCTTCATCCTATGCAGTCATTGCCAAGGCCGGTGCAATCCAATCGGTACCCAATTTAAGCATGTACAAAATCGTGGTCGGCCCCCGGGTGGGTGAAGTTATAGATATTAATCAACCCCCCATTATCAACGTTAAACGCGTGGCAAGAACACTGAAAAAATACACGGAAAATGTAACCGTCTGTATTCTCAATCAAACGCGTCACAAACAGCTGATAAATGAAGTTAGAAGTTGCGGTGCCCGCATAAAATTAATTGACGAAGGAGAGGTCTCCGGCTGTCTGGCTGCAATCACCGGCGAAAAGGCTGACATATATATAGGTTATGGTTATGCTCCGGAAAGTGTCCTGGTGGCGGCGGCGATAAGTTGTCTCGGCGGTTATTTTGAAGGAAAGATCTTTTACGAACATGACCAGGATAAAAAAGAGGCCGCAGAACACGGTATAAGCGATTTTACGAAAATCTTCCGCACCCAGGATCTTATCAGGAGCAAGGAGGTGGCCATCGCCGCCACCGGGATTACAGACGGTGAATTTTTAGAAGGGGTTAGATTTACCCCGAGCGGGGCCATAACCAATTCGTTTATCGCCCGTGGCGAGACCCATACCTACAGAAAACTTGAAACTAGTCATTTTTTTGATTTCAAACCTGTTTTCTAAAAATTATCCTGAGTTACAGTTTTCCGACTGATGATCCTGACCCTCCCTTTTATCATGGTTATATATCCATATCAACCACACCAAAATCCAGACAAAATAAAAAATAACTCAAATAATATTCTTTCTTTACAAATACGCTCTTCTTGCCGATAACTAATATAAGGGTTGTTTTATAGCCCGTTATATAAAATCTTGCATCCATAAAAGGGTTTTAAGAACTAACACCGGAAATGGCCGGTAAGCCGGTATAAGTGCCTTGTTGCTGTTATTAGCATCCGGGTTTTTATGGTCTCTTATTTCTTGTTTTTTATTACAGCTTTTACGGAGTAAAACACTAAACTGCCTTTTATGGACAGACACTCGTTAACGGCTGATATTTAAAATCTTTTGCAAAGGAATTACGCTTTGCCTCCAAACAAAAACAAGCCAACTTCCTCGCAGGAAGGAATTATTGAAATTAGCGATTTCCCCGCCGGAATGAAAAAGAGTCGCTACGCCGCCACCGTTGTCAACATCGACAGGCGATTTATCGGTCACAGTGTTTTTCAGGTAGATGACTCCGCATTCGTTTCGGCCATGCCCCGCTCATCACACTGGTCGGTGGCCTGGTCGGATCTAATGATGACCATGTTCGTCCTCTTTCTCTCCATGTTTGTCTACCAGACCGCACACCAGGATTTTCTACAAAAACAGGAAGGTGAAATAATCGGCGGCGATACCACAACGGCCCTTAAGAATCTTGATATCAGCGGCGCATCATTTCCCTTCGCCCCCATCCATCCAGGCTTACCCCTTGTGACCGGTGGAACAATAAAAGAAACCATACCACTTCAGCAGGATATCCCACCGCTTGACCAACAAGATTCCAACCTGCCCAAAGTTGCACCTGCACCGGATACAACAAATAAAAACATTGAAAAAACAGATGACAAAAGCCGAATGGTCGAAGAACATCCTGATAAAATTGGTGTCTTTTTACCCCAGGAAAAAGTTGCGCAGCCACCCATAATAAGTGGTAAAGAAATACCAGTTCCACCAGAAGATATAGCCGAACCTTTACCACTTGTACCCGAAGAACCACCCGCCCCACCCGATACCTCGTTTAAGGAAATTTATTCCCTCGGAAAGGGAGCCGTAACCAGCAATAATCTGGAAAAATTCGCTTCAATAGATATTATCCCGGACAAAACCATGCGAATTATTCTCACCAGCGACCTCCTTTTCGGTCTCGGGGAAAGTGCCTTGTCCAAAGGGGCAAAAAAATCATTAAGAAAAATCGCCTCGGTTATTCGCTATACACCGTATATGATCAATGTAGTTGGCCACACTGACAATATCCCTATGAAATCAGGTCGTTTCCCAAGCAACTGGGAACTTTCTGTTGCCAGAGCTAGTGCAGTTGCCCGTTTTCTAATCGACGATATAAAAATGTCAGCAAATCAGTTTGTAGTCAGTGGTTTTTCCTCCTACCGACCA
>Ga0256845_1002325_pt1 | contig 13898 bp, 15 predicted proteins | sample RiftiametaG_FD_189101 | JGI IMG/M metagenome (GOLD analysis project Ga0256845, IMG submission 189101) | Tube worm associated microbial communities from hydrothermal vent at the East Pacific Rise, Pacific Ocean - Riftia | ecosystem: Host-associated > Annelida > Integument > Unclassified ...
AGTCGGTGGCGAAATACCAGAAGAAGAGGCCGAGCAGGCCGAGACCTGAGATGAAGATGAGTAAGCGATCGTCGCTAAAGAGTGAGGCTAACATGATTTGAATGGATAAATGAATAAGTGAAAAATGGATAATTGAAAGTGCGCAGCGGATGCGCGAAAAAACGAGGGTCAAGCGGGGGCTTTGTGTGAAGCTGTGACATGGACAACTTCTGTCCTAGGGGCTAGGGGGCCGCTTTTTTGGTCGGGTCATGGATGAGGTGAGTGGAAATTTTTCGTTCCTCCTCGATGACAAGTGGGTTGTTCAATGGGTGCAGGAGTGCTGCCGCGAGGGCTTTGGCTCCATCGGCAGTGCCTAAGCCTGAGATTTGAAATTTTTTGCTGAGCTGGGATTGCACCACTGGGGCTGAGAGGACTCTGCCGTCTAAGACGATCGCGAGGCGATCTCGGCCGTGCTGCATTTTCTGGGTGAAGCTGAGCATTTTGGCCGCGCCCTCATCGTTGAGTTCGACGACGATCTGTCCTTCGTAGGGGCCGTAGAGTTCTTGTGCGGAGATGATGGAGGAACCGTCGAGTGAAGCTCGCTGTTTGATCAGGATATTTTCCTTGGTGGCATTGCCGTCGTCGTCTGTGTCACGGAGGACTTTGAGTTCGTAGCCGGGGACAATTTCGTTTTCCGGATCGGCGGCGACTTTGTTGGCTAATGTCCGGGTGTCTGGGTGGACGAGTTTGAGTTCGAGCTTAGCGGGTTTTACCAGGGTGGTGCGAACGGTCTTGATCTCGGTATCGCTGAGTTGGGTGACAACGACGACGATGCGATCCGATCCTTTGGGGGTTACTTTGGCCTTTTTGGCTTTGAGTTCTCTGAGACGTTTGTCCAGAGTGAGGACGGCGTGGTTGAGATCCCTGGCGGTGACAGGTAGCTTCTCACCCGTTGGGTTCGTCGCTTGCTGCACCTGCAGGGTGTAGGTCATATCAAACCTCTCCACCTGCGCGTGCGCGAAGGAGATGAGGCAGGAAATGAATGGAATGATTCTTTTCAAGAAAAAAGGATGGCAGGTTGGATCAGCAAGGGGGGATGGGTGTGGATGCTTAAACTAAGCATCCTGGGTATTAGCCGATGCCTCATCCACCGCTTTTCTTAGGTGCGGCTGCGGATTTTTTATCGGGGTTGACAGATGCGACGGCTACTTTGTCAAATTTGACAAAAATGCCATCGGCGATTTTCAGTGAGACGGTGGTGTCGCTCACGGCGTTGACGGAGGCGTGCATACCACCGACGGTGATTACCTTATCGCCTTTTTTGAGGCCGGACTGTTTAGCGGCGAGTTCTTTACGTTGCTTCTGCTGTGGGCGAATGAGGACGACCCAGAAGATGACAAACATAAGAAGCATCATGACGATGGTTTGGTAGCCGCCGCCTGCGCCAGGGGCTGCCGCTGCGAGGATGTTGAGTGTGTTGTTCATGGTGTTGGTTGATTAGGTGGTTGGTTGATTAGGTGGTTGGTTGATTAGTTGTTCTGGTATCGTTTGATAAAGTCGTTTTTGAAGGATTCGAAAGTGCCATCGGCGATGGTCTCCTGTGCTTGTTGCATGAGGCGCAGGTAGAAATGCAGATTATGCAGGGAAAGCAACCGTAAAGAGAGCATTTCGTGAGATCGATGGTGTCGACGACTGTTTATGCGGCTTGAGCACAGTTTCAAGTAATTGGGCAGGATTGTTTTTGGATTTGGTTAGGCCGGTGAAATATAGCCTCCCCTTTAATCCGCAAACAACATGCTGAAGTATAATATTTTTAATTGCTAATGAGACTCAGTATCAATAATATGCGGCATGCCAGCGCTACAGTATGAACCCTTGCAAGGAGAACTATCGAAAGATGGGTGGCATATGGCATGGTATGGACTTTATGCCAAAGATGGAGATGATTCGTATGACTGCCATGCAGTTTTTACAGTGGGCGCAGTGAATTTAATTTTTAATCTCAGCGGAAGTGGAGTTGTGATGGGAAATCTGACACGACTGGGGTTGTCACCATCGACAATGGCGATGTGCTTTCCGCAGAGTGAATTAAAAGCGACGCGGATCGCTGGAGGAGGAAATCATGAGTTTCTCGTGCTTACACTGAGTGTGAGTTGGCTTGAGAAAATACTGGGTAAACAATTGAGTTGTGTTTACCCAGCTGTTTGGAAATTTATTTGTGGCGAGATGAATCATAAAATGCCGATGGGCCATGTTCGTTTAATGTCGATGAGAGAAAAAGAAATGATGCGGAAGTTATCTGATCCACCGGTATGCAATGAGGCTTTATCGATTTGGTATTCTGGGAAAGTGATGGAGATCATCTCTTTGCATTTATTTGCTCCAGCGAAAGAACTAGGCAGCCAACCTCTGAATCAGGCAAAACAAGATAGGGTGGAAAAGGTGATTGAATGGCTCAGAGATCATCTGGAAGAAGCCTTGGATCTCAAACTCTTAGCGACGGAAGTCGGGTGTGCTCCTCACTATTTGAGTCGGTTGTTTTCAGCGGAAACAGGAAGAACATTATCCCAGCAGTTACGAGCATTGAGGATCGAAGAGGCGGCAAGGTTGATGGACCTAGGTAGGCACAATGTTACCGAGGCATGTTTTGAGGTTGGGTATAATAGTCTCAGTCATTTCACCAAAGCATTTTTGGTCGAAAAAGGTGTCAAACCATCCGAATATCTTAAGATGAGAGGGTAAATAGCAATGGACCGCTAATATGAGGTGATAGGCCGCAAGTAATCTCCTGCCTTTTGGTTAAAATTGATCACATAAGAAAGAAATGAGCGCACAAAAAAATACAGAAAGGCTAAATATTAAAGATGAGTCGAAGCCTCTTAATCTAAATCGGGTTATCAGGTTACATGATCTTAATCAGCAATTTACAAACCATTTTGACCATTTGGGGGGCGGCCATTTAAGAATAACGACACCAGGTGTAGAGATAGCGATTCAGCAATCGACTCTTAGTCCGACACTTTATGAAGGCGAGGATCTTTCATGGCCTGAAGCTGGAGTAACCATATCAATGGAGAGTCTTGAAAATATCTACACTCGGCAGCTTCCAAGTGGAATGATTTTGCTGGAGTGTGATTTTGAGAAAACTCAAGCAGGATTATCTTTTCTTTTTCAGCCGGAGTCAAAACTTCCGCTTTTTGAGTTGATTATGGAGCTCAATGAAGCGGAGTCTTTGTCTCTGTTAACGTTCGAAAAACGTCGGTCTGACAGCAGGAAGATTACGGAAACCTGCGCTTGTTGTATTGACAGAGCTAGGCGAATTAAGAATCGTTTGAGGGAGCATCCATTGTGTCAAATTCTTGAGTCAATTCAACTTCAGGGGGGGGTGTGGAAATAAATATCAACAATGAACATGTTCGTATATTGAGTTTATGGAAAATTGATCAAATTGAATACGACGAGGGCAGAATTCTTCTTTCTGGTAGAAATGACATCTTGAGTATCGATGTTAGCCAGATTTTTGGGATGCAAATTCATCAGGAATCACAACGAGGAGTTATGCGATCTATTTTCAGTTGTCACCACTCGTGTAAAGGAGAGATGATAGTGCTTTCCGTCATCGGCGAATCCGACTCAACTGACTGGGTGAAAATTTGCGAAGCGAATCAATCCATTTACATCCCTGTGGGCTCAGAGGTGTAAATTAAAAAAAAGAAAAACAACCGATGATTAAAATAGGAAAAACAGCACAGCATGCCATTACGGTGATGGAGTTTCTCGTTGAATGCGCTCAGAAGCGTGGAACCTTGCGTGGAGTCGTTTCTTCAGAGGTTGTCGCCAAAGCCCTCGGAATGTCCAGAGCTCTAGCAGGTAAAATCTTATGCAACCTGTCGCGTGGCAAGATCATTCGGGGGGCCTCTGGACCGGGGGGCGGGTATGAGCTCACCCGAAACCCCGAGGATATCAAACTTTTGGAGGTTGTTTCCTGCTTTGAATCATGGGGAGGTAGATCCAATTCAACACCAAGTCCTTTCAGTGAAAAATTTGATGCCTTGGAAATCGTCGTCATAGAGTTTCTCACTGAAAATGATTTTGGATCCTGTGTTGCTGCGTAAAGCGCTTGCCAATGCTGAAAAATAAAGGTAACGATGTCTGAAGCGATGGATAAGTTTGATCTTTTTGTAATAGCCCGCGCCCTTCATATTCTGGGCGTGGTTGTGTGGATAGGCGGTGTTTCCTTTGTCACTCTGGTGTTGATTCCTGCCATTAAGCGAGTGGAGAGTAATCAAGGGAAAATGCAGCTTTTTGAACATCTCGAAGGACGCTTTGCCTTTCAAGCAAAAATAGCGACTCTGGTGACCGTGTTTTCAGGGGTTTATATGCTGGAATACCTTCATTGTTGGGATCGTTATCTCCACCTTCAGTTTTGGTGGATGCATCTGATGACTTTCGTTTGGTTTGTGTTTTCCATGGTTTTGTTTGTGTTGGAGCCTCTATTCCTCCACGAATGGTTCCGGAAGCATGCCACAAAAGATGTCGATGGGACATTTCGTCTCGTCCATCGAATGCACATCATTCTCTTGAGTTTGAGCGTCATCGCCATCGTTGGCGCAATGGCGGGTTCACATGGACTTTCATTCTAGAGGCGACTAGGAAGCTCCTTGTCTCCAATGGCAAACAACCGCTAATGAAAGGCAATTAGAAAGAAGTGGAGGCATTCGTGGTGATGTATGAGTTGGCGTCTATGAAATTTTGTCACACTCTAGCACCAGATAGCAAAGCGCTTGCCGCTTTATTCGCCTTGCAAACACTTTCAACTCCATTCTTATGGGCGGAGGAAAGCCGAAGTTCTGTAACCCCTGATTCTTCCTCCGTCGATGGCCGGTTGGATGAGCTGAGTATTACAGCGGCTCGCGCGAAACGCTCTAAAAAGGAAATTTCGCTATCTACCGCGTCAGTATCGGGCGATGATATACAGGCCAGCACACCTCAGTCCATCTTGGATTCTCTGAGAGATATTCCTGGAGTCTCGATTTCAGCTAACGGCAGCAATGGTCTGAAGTCGGTGAGAATTCGTGGTGAAGCTAGTAGACGCACATTGATTCTTGTAGATGGCCAACCGATGTCTCAACAAAAATCCATGACTGGGGGGATGGCTCTCATAGGTCTCAGCCAAATTGATCGCATCGAAGTGGTCAAAGGGCCAGCATCGGTTCTCTACGGCTCCGAGGCTATTGGTGGAGTCGTTAATATTATAACTAAAAAAGGTGGAGACAGTCCCTTTGGTGGTAGTTTGAATTGGTCTTACGATTCTAGCAATAATGGATTCCGCCAAGATTATGAAATCCATGGCTCCCTCGACAATGGGTTTGAATATAATTTTTCTTACGGGAAATCAGATTTCGATGATCGGGAAACGGCGACTCGCACACTGGACAACGATGGATATATGCTTCTCAATCCTACTAAAAAACGTGTAGGAGGAACTGGGTCTAATAGCGAGGAGTATAGTGCGTATTTTGGATATAAAAAAGAAAACATGCATTTGGGAATTCGTTACAATTATTTCGATTCGGCATACGAAATATTTACTAACCGTGGTGGCCCGACATCTGATATGATGATGGATATTCCCAATAACGAACGCGAAAGTATCTCTGGATTTTTTGAGTTAACTGACATCACTGAGGCTTTCAAAAAGGTTCGCTTGGATGTGTATCGGAATGCGAATCAACGTGAATTTGATATTATCAATCAAATGAACTTTGTCCCTTTCCCAGTGGGTGAGTTTGGCATTCACATTCATAATGAACAGTTGACCCATGGTGTGGACTTTCAAACGGACTGGGAATTTGGAAAACATCATTTGATTGTGGGGGTTGTAGGTAATCATGATGATATCGATGGCACAACGAAAGATCGCACCGTATTACCAGGCTTGCCTTTTGCATCCTATCATTATGACTACGATGCGGAAATGGCAACAGGTGCCGTTTTTCTTCAGGACGAATGGCTGATCAATGATGCCACTCGCGTGATTGGTGGTATGCGCTATACTTATGTGAAGTCTAAGTTCAACGGATCCAATGACCCCACGTTGGCAGGCATCAAAGAAAAATCATCAGACGATAATCTCGCTTTTAGTCTGGGAGCTGTGCACGAGTTAAATGCTCAGTGGACACTACGTGCGAATTACTCTCAAGGATACCGGCATGCAAACTTGGTTGAGCTTTACACAGGAGTTCCACCACGTGGAATGGGCGCTCCTATCGCGGGTAACCCAGATCTCGATCCGGAAACATCCCACAATTTTGAAGTGGGTGGCATTTATGAGGATGATTGTTGGATTACTGAATTTGCGGTCTTCTACACGATGGCAGAGGATTACATCACAACGAATGCCACGCAGTTTATCAACGTAGGTGGTGCGGATACGTTGGGTGGTGAACTCTCCGTGGCTTACAAAATTGCCGATTTCGGATTGACTCCGTATGTTTCTGCCACGGTATTACACCGTGAACTTGACTATGGAAATTTGGGGAGTGTTGGGAAAACATCCGACAGTGGAGTGGCTCCATTTTCTGCCCGCTACGGTGTGCGTTATGAAACGGTTCTCAAAAACTCAGACCAACTAAATATCGATATTTTTGCCCGTTCAACAGCTAAGGTCGAGCGGGAGTATGCGGATGGTAGTAAGGATTCAAGTGACTCATGGACCACGGTAAACCTCGACGTGCGTTACAACATGGGAGAAGTGTTTAGCCGTGTCTCCATGGAGGTGTTCGGTGGGGTTTATAATGTTTTCGGTGAAGACTACACCCCCTTTGACGAACTGCAAGGTGCTGGTCGGTACGCTGTGATCGGAATGAAACTCAACTTCTAATACCAACCCATCTATATGAAAAATATAATATCGTTCCTCGCTCTCAGCGTTCTCTTTTGTGGTTCTACTGATGCTGGTGTTTTAGCGACTCCTCGCTTTGATACAGATGTTTACGTGCTTGTTGCAATAAGCCATGAAAAAGAAGACCAGCTTACTATTGGGGAAAGCAAACAAGGAACTGACAATCACGGTCACTTCAATGTGAGTATAATTGAGTTTGATGTCAGCAAACTTCAACGCGAAGGGAAAAAATTCCTCCGCTTAAGTGCCGTTGAGTATAGGTCGGATGGAATGCCAGGGCAGCAGAAACTCAGTAAAAAAGGATCAACCATCGTGCAACTTATCGCTCTAGGTGAGACGTTCAAAGATTTCCAAAAGAGTGAAAATAAAGAGCTCTGGTATGATACACATGTGCAAAACAAAAAAGTGCCCATTGTGGCTACCTTTAAATTCACTGATCTCAACACCGTGACCGCCGACGTTACGGAAGTGGTGAACGGATGGATTACGAAAGGTGAAAGTAATAAAGGATTTGCCCTGTTTTCCACATCCAACAATGTGGAACTTGGATCGATGACTTACAAGGACGAGTCGAAACGCCCGGCGCTTGTGGACGATTCGGTGAAAGTCGAGGATGAAAAATAGCTCTCTCTATCTCCCCCACACCTGAAATGGCAGGTGGTGTCTTCTCATGGATGTATCATGTCAACCTCATCCAATATGAAGCACCGCCTGCCACCTCATTAAAATTGATACGTAAGGGAAATAAAGGCATTGGTTCCTGGTGCCGTGCTTCGATCATTGACGGCGGAGCTATTGGGGATATGTCCTCCAGCGCGGCGACTCCCACTCCAAAGCCAGTATTTTTCATTGGTGAGGTTATTGACTCCTCCATTGAGAGTGAGGTTCTCGGAAATGACCCAATAGGCTGAGAGATCGAGAATGAAGTAGGCGGGAGGTAAAAAGAGTTCGCCTCTGGTTTCATCAACTTTGGAAACTTTCGCGACATAGGTTCCTGTCAGCCTCGCCCCATAGTTTTCATCTGGGCTGGTGTATCCAATCCATGCAATATTTTTCCAAGGTTCAATGGAGTTGAGCCATTCATCCCGCTCCCGATCAATTCCCCATGATTTTCCGGTGCTAAGGCCCACTTCGAGACCTTGAAGTGATTCCGCCCACTGACCTGCTTGCCATGAGCCCCCGAGTTCAAACCCGTAGATATCCACGGTTCCACGGTTCACCGTGGTGAGTATCGTCCGGCCATCTGGTGCCGTATGTCCCGTATCTACTCCGTTTTCTATGAAGTCCGTGTAATGGTTATAAAAAACGGATGCATTGAGTCGTTTTGCATTGTTTTCATGTTTATATCCTAATTCAAACGAGTGGCTTTTTTCCTCTTCAAGATTTGGGTTGGGAATGGTGATGGTACCCACGGGATTGCTGGCAGAGGGTGGGTGATCGAAAATCATGGAAAGCTCTTCGGCTGTCGGGTTGCGAATGCCGTGAGAATATTGAGCGTAAAGAGATGTTTCATTGCTGACTTTATACATCACATCCAGACGGGGGGAGAGGGAGAGCAATTCGTGTTTTTCTGCAGGCTCAATGACGGAACGCCCTGCACTAATGCGCCGAATTCTCTCAAGATAATCGTCGCTGAGTTCCGGAGTGATTTGATAATAGTCGAGGCGCAGGCCTCCGATAAAAAACCACGGGCTGTTCACTGATGGTGAATACTGGTCTTGGAAAAACATGGCCGCGCGCAATGTATCTGAAGGTGCAAAGGAAATTCGGTTTGTTGGTGGCGGGAAACTTCCGTTTTCATGTCGTTGAAAAGAATTTTCGCTGTGGCTTTTGGATACATCTATTCCATAGGTGAGTTTGTGGTGTAGGCCGGACTTGCGGAATGTAGATTGAAGGCCGTAGATTTCATTGGTGAAATCAATGTGTTGGTCTCTCACACGCCCGCCCATCGATTCACTATGGTTGGTGGATGCATTACTGGTAGCTTGGAAATAGAGCTGTGATTCCACTGTGTCGAACCACGCATTCGCTTCTGGCGCATAATCCCAACGGACGCTAAAACGGTCTCGCTCTTGATTTTCCCAATTAAGAATTTGTTTATCAAAAAGGGGGAAAGAGGAACTACTTGCACTGAGCGCATTGGTGAATCGGTTACGGTTAAACTTTTCATAAGTTAACCCAAAGGTATTGGTGCTGCTGGCCTCCCAGTTAAATTTGAGTAGGTAACTTTGGCTATCAAACTCCGCTGGGTTTGGTCTTTCAGTGCCGTTGTTTTGGGTTTCCTCTCCATTGCGACCTGCAAAACCAAGCAAGAAGGAAAAGTCATCATCTCTGAATGCGAAAAATGCTTGCCCTGCCTTGCTGTCATTGGACCCAAAATATTGAAGTCTTAATAGTCCTGCGTAATCCTTTTCCGTATGGGTGAAAAAATCATACGGGGTTGGTGTGCGAAAGGAAACCACTCCACCCAGAGCATCACTACCATAAAGCGCGCTTGCAGAGCCTTTGAGAATCTCTGTGGTTTCAAACATTGCGGGGTCGTAATAATCGCGACCCGCTCCACCCGCGGTGTCCGAGTCCTGCCCAAAAGAAGTCGAGATAAACAACTCAGGCTGACGAATGCCATCGACAAGCATCAGGATTCGGTTCCCCTCGATGCCCCGGATATTATAACCGGTGTAGCCAGTTTGCCCATACCCGAACGTGCCATCCGCGCTTCCATAGTTGTAGGGTGCGGACACCGTAGGGTCATACTTTACAACATCCCCCAAGTCCAATCCTCCAAAGGCAAGGAAGTCTTTTTGTTTGATTAGAACCCCCGATCCAGGAGTGGAGAGCCATGATGTTGGGTTTGCTGTTGCTGTGATATATGTTTCAGGAAGCCAACCTGTGGACTCTTTATTTTTGCTTGAATCTTCGTTTTTGGAGTCTTCTCTTGAGGTGTCTGCGTAGATCCCCAGAGGTATGCTCAAGAGAATGAATACACGGATCGCGGAGGTCATGGTCATGCGGGCATCATACCTTGGAAAAGAAAATCGGGCTAACGCCTCCTTGCTGCCGATTAGCGGTTCGTTTCACAGGAATGTCATTTTAGCATCAATCAATCGCAACCTATCGTTAGTTGAATCTCGTGGATGCTGGTACTTTGATGCTCCGCCGTAAAAAGCATAAAAACACCTCACTCTCAATTCCGACCTTTATGATAAAAGCGATCATCCTAACCATATCAATTATTCTTATTCATTTTTCAGCAGATGCTGGAGTTTTGGCCACTCCCTCATTTGATGCGGATAGTTACATTTTTATGAAAACTAACAATGAGTATGACCCCAATATTACAGTAGGTGAAAGTCAGCAGGGGACGGGAGGTCATCCACATTTTAATTACGGTCTAATGCAGTTTGATGTGACGAGCATCGCAATAGAAGGGGACAAGTTTTTACGGCTCAGCGTGATTGGTTATAAAGATGGAAGTCAGGGGAGCGCGATCACTCCAACGGGCACGTCTATTGTTCAACTGGTGGCATTAAACGCACCCATTTCGAGTTACTTCGGTCCGGGGAGCGGGCAGGACTGGTATGATGCCCACGTTCAGAATCCCGGAGTTACAGTGATAGGCACCTATTCTTTTACAAATCAGGACACCCTGTATGTTGATGTGACTGCAACGGTAAACGCATGGATCAATAGTAGCTCAAATAATTATGGTTTCGCTCTTTATTCTATCCAAAATGCTGTGGAGTTGGGTTCGGCAAACAATACCAATGCGGCACTCACTCCCGCACTGGTGGATGATGCTCCCGTTCCTCAGACAGGGTGGGAAAGCTGGCAGGGCACACAATTCCCCGGACTGCCAGAGGGTTCGGGCGCTTATGATGATTATGATCACGATGGTGTGCAGAATTTACTGGAGTATATCACAGGTACCGACCCCACTTCATCGCACTCATATAAAATACCTATCCTTAGTGAGGAGGATGGCTACATGACACTCACGATTCAAAAAGAAAATGGGGTGGATGGATTCAATCTTAGCGTTGAAGCTTCCAGTAATTTAAATGATTGGGATATTCCAATAATCGTTCTAACCGACAGTGGTGAAGTGCTCAAAGTGCGTCTTAATTTTTTAACGGCCTCGGCGCCTTATCCGCAATTGTTTTTGCGGGCCAGGGCCGTGGTGACACCTTGATCCAATGAACGGCCAACCGTTAATCATTCGCAATCCACCGTTAGTGATTTTTCATTATTTAAGATAATGTTTACACATCAGCAAGTTGGCAATTCGACTTGCTCAGAAAAGCAATAAAAACCTAAACAACTAAATAATTATTATGAAAAGAACCATCCTATTCACCATCGCAAGCAGTGCTTTATGCGCCGCATCTTACGCCGCTGTCATCGCTACACCAAGCTATGACTCGGACAGCTATCTTGCATTTAAAACAAACAACCCGACATCGGATCAAATTACGATTACGGCCTCACAACAAGGAGCTCCTCAGTATCATTTCCTCTTTGCTGCCATTGAATTTGATGTCAGCTCCTTGGCTACCAGTGGAGATAAATTCCTTCGCATTAATCCCGTGGATTACGTCACGGGTCAGCCTGGGAGTCAGACCCACTCCACAACGGGGACTGCCACGGTCAAGCTTGTTGCATTGACTCATAACTGGGCAGACTATCAAGCATCTGGAAATGCCCAAACATGGTATGATACCCATGTGCAAAATGGTAGTGTTCCCGTTGTAGGCACATTTAATCTGGTTGACCTCCAAGCTGGCTATGTTGATGTCACCTCGACTCTTAATGGGTGGATCAACGACGGTAGCACGAATAAGGGGTTTGCCCTCTTCTCGACTTCAGGAAATGTTGAACTCGCCGCTATGAATAATGCAAACTCTTCATTGTCACCCGCTCTGGTGGATTCGGTGAGTTCCGTTCCTGAGCCATCATCGGCGGCTCTTTTGGGATTAGGAGGCGTTGCTTTAATCTTCCGCCGTCGAAAGTAATTTTTAACCCCCAATGAAATATAGCAGGTGGTGTTCTTTAGCGTATTTACGTCATAGCTCATACAAGTGAAGAGCATCACCTGTTTTTTCAGCAGGTAAATCTTAGACCCTGTAATATAATTTCACCATGTCTGGTGTGTTCTCGTCCTTCCTTCTTGAGGTGTCTTGAAGGGGGGGGCGTTTTTATTGAGATGCCAGGCCTGATCTGTTCAGTGATACGCAAGGCAATTTACCGCTATCGAATGACAATCTGGCGATAGTCGGTCCCAATGTAAAAGCATAGCTTAAGCGCCTCATGAACATCAACCCGACCTTCAAAAGACTAGCCGTTCTCAGTATGGCCATTGCTTCGGCTCTTCTCTCTAGCTGTGACAATAAACAATCCACAGAGAAGCAAACCAGTGAATCAGAAGACGCTCATAGCAAAAAAATAGGTGTCTTGCTTGTCAGTCATGGATCGCATTCAAAAAACTGGAGGAGAATGCTCCGCGCCACTCAGACTGATGTGGAGAAAGACGTGTTAAAAGGTGGCAAGGTGTCTGGGATTAAAACGGCGTTCATGGAATACACCGAGCCTACAATCGCAACCCAGCTTAAAGCATTTGATGATGATGGATACACGGATGTCATTATCGTTCCATTGCTCCTGACGGTCAGTTCTCACTCGTTTGATGACATTCCAATCATCGCAGGATTACGCGAATGCGCCTCCAAAGAAGAAGAGCTCCGACTTGAAAGCATCGCAGTTTACAAAGCCAAAGCAAAGGTTGTGCTCACTCCTTTACTCGATTTTACCACCGTGCTTGAAAAAAATGTCGTTCGTCGTGCCAAAGCGATGAGCAAAAACCCATCTGAGGAAGGATTGGTTCTTGTTGCGTATGGCAGCACTCCTTACAATAAAGAATGGGAAATCCTCATGGGGAAATTGGAAAAAACCGTTAAAAAGGAAACAGGCATTGATGTTCTCAATTATAGTTGGTGCGGACACATCGTTCACTACAAGCTTGAACCCACCATGAAGGCGATCAATACCACCTTGGAGAAAAAGAAAAAAGCATTGGTCATCCCCATACTTGTGGCAGTGGATGAAAATTTTCAGGGACGTATCATCGGAGGCGCTATCGAGAAAGTGAACAAGGGTGAGCAGATTGTTTATCGACACGATGCCATCCTTCCTGACCCCGATATCAGCCAGTGGATTATGGATATTTCTGCTGAATATGCTGAAAAAGCACACAAGGAAGCCTCCAAATAATCATTTTCAAATGAGCTTTAAAAACTGGAGGAAAGTAGCCACGTGGTTGCACCGAGATCTGGGCTATTTCTTTGTCGGAATGGTGATTATTTACACTGTTTCCGGTATTGCCCTGAATCACAGAAACGATTGGAACCCCAGTTTGGTGGTGGTGCATCAAACGATTGAAACAGGTTTTACCCAAGATCAGGACAGCATTACACAAGAAAGAATTGTAAAATGCCTAGAGGGTAACCATGTGACGGATCCTTACCGCGGACATGATTTTCCTTCAGTCTATAAATTGAAGGTGTTTACAAAAAAAGGATCGATGCTCGTCGATCTTGAATCGGGGGCTGGTGAATATGAGGCTCTCAAAAGAAGACCTGTCTTTTATCAATTCAACTTCCTGCACACTACTTCCAAACGAGCATGGATTTGGTTTTCAGATATTTTTTGTATTGGCTTACTCCTCATTACAATCACTGGGATCGTTATGAGGAAAGGTCGTCACGGGATAGGTGGTCGAGGTGGATGGTTGGTTGCTGCTGGCGTGATCGTGCCTATCATTTTCTTATACGCGTTGGCATAGTTGGATGCCTTTAAAAATTAGATTCATTTTTGCCTGTTCTGTTTCAGTTATAGCGTTTGATAAAGTCGTTTTTGAAGGATTCGAAAGTGCCATCGGCGATGGTCTCGCGTGCCTGTTTCATGAGGCGCAGGTAGAAATGCAGATTGTGCAGGGAAAGCAACCGTAAAGAGAGCATTTCCT
>Ga0256845_1002326_pt1 | contig 13898 bp, 15 predicted proteins | sample RiftiametaG_FD_189101 | JGI IMG/M metagenome (GOLD analysis project Ga0256845, IMG submission 189101) | Tube worm associated microbial communities from hydrothermal vent at the East Pacific Rise, Pacific Ocean - Riftia | ecosystem: Host-associated > Annelida > Integument > Unclassified ...
GAATTTATTACAAGCAGGCAGTAAAATGCTATGAGCAATGCGTCATCTGGCAAACGCATAAACTATTCAATTATTGTGATGCAACAAGAGACTGACGCATTGCCTCAAAAAGTGTTACCGCCGCGGCGACAGAACTGTTGAGGGAATCAATCTTCCCCTCCATCGGAATGGAAATCAACACATCGCATTCCTTTTTTACAAGCGGCCTCAGCCCCTTACCTTCACTTCCTACAACCAGACAGGCAGGAACCGTCAAATCCGTCGCATAAAGGGATTGAGCATCGTCATCCTTTACTGTTCCAAATACCCAAAATCCTATCTTTTTCAGTTCTTTAAGAGTGTTGACCAGGTTTGTCACCTGACAGATATCAATATGTGACATAGCGCCTGCAGAGGCTTTTGCAGCAGTTCCCCCGATAGGCGCTGAGCGCTCACGAGTAACAATGAGTCCGGCCGCACCAGACGCCAATGCAGATCTGGCAATAGCGCCAATATTGTGTGGATCCTGCAACGAATCACAAATGACCAGACACGTCCGCTCTCCATTTCCAATGCTAACTTTCATCCTGGCTATCAACTCCGCAAAAGGAAGAAGTGCTTTTTCGCAGGTTCTGGCAATGACACCCTGATGGCGGATTCTACTCGCACCTTCACCTATCAAACGTATAGCATCAACGAAAGAGAGCTTCACGCCATGAAGACGGGACATTTCAACAATATCCTCTATTTTGGTACTCCGCTTTTCTTTTTGAATAATAATTTCAGTAAAACGTTGAGGTTCCTGTTCCAATCCTTCAAACACAGGGTGAATTCCCCATAAAAGATCTTCGCTAACCTTGATTCTTTTCTCGCTGCCCCTACTGAAATTTCCCTTCGTTTGTTTCATATTACCGCTCTATTCTAATTGCTGCACCAGATGGAAGCCTATGTGCCCGTGCCCGTTCAGCTAGGATTATCGATACAAGAAGATCTGTTGATTCATCGATTAGATCATTTATAATCATATAATCATACCGAGATACTGCCCGCATTTCCTCCCTGGCGTTTTTCAATCTCAGGGAGATCAACTCTTCACTTTCTGTCCCCCTGCCACGGAGTCGCCTTTCCAGAACATCAAGATCAGGAGGAGAAACAAAGATATATGCAGCCTCTACAGTATCAGTATTACGTAGTATATCTGCACCCTGCACATCTATATCAAGCACGACATCAATACCACCTTCAAGCTGCAACTCAACAGCGTTTAGACTGGTCCCATAAAAATTATCATGTACTTGTGCATATTCAAGAAAGTTTTTTTCAGCTATCATCTGCTGAAATATTCCTTTAGTAATAAAATGGTAATCAACACCATCTATTTCTCCCTTTCTAGGCTTTCGCGTAGTATGTGATATGGAAAAAACAATACCGGAAACACGCCTCATCATACCTTTCAGCAATGTGGTTTTCCCTGCGCCGGATGGTGCTGAGATAACAAAAAGTCTTCCTCTGCTCATATTTTTTCCGCAGTCTGTGTTTTATGTTGGTCAAAATATTCTGCTAAATGAAACCCCTGTTGTAAGGCCTGCAATCGCTGGCTGATAGTATCGGACTGAACAGATGATAAAATGACATGGTTTGAATCCATTACCACGATAGATCTCGTACGCCTTCCTTCTGTAACATCTACAAGTTTTCCCTCTTTTTTGGCAACTTCTTTTAATTTTCGTGCAGGCGAAGAACCTGTGTTTATGACTGCAATAATTCTCTCAGCCATAACCGTATTACCAAATCCCACATTGAGCAAAAGCATATCTTTTTCCCAGGAAAATGTTGTTTACATTACGAACTAGTGCTTTCACAAACTATTCGATATTTTGTACCTGCTCCCGCATCTTTTCCAGCTCACTTTTAAGATCAACGGCAAGGTGCGCTATCGTCGCATCTGTAATTTTTGAGGCCAGTGTGTTCACTTCTCGTAAAAACTCCTGAATAAGAAAATCCAATTTACGTCCAACTCCATGCCCATCACTCAAAAACTGTTGAAATTGCACAATGTGACTTCGTAGCCGAACAATTTCTTCTGTAACATCAGATTTGTCTGCCATAATCGCAACTTCCTGAGCAAGACGCGCCGGATCAAGCTGAATATTACCCAGTAACTTTTCCAACCTTTCCTGAAGCGTACTTTCGCGTTGTTTTAAAAGGACAGGTATATCTTCTTCTATTTTATCAATAGTCTCTGTAAAGCTTTTAAGGCGACCAGCAAGATCAGATGCCAATGCCTGCCCTTCACGCTCTCTCATTGTCTCACAATTTTCCAGTGCGCAACAAAGAACCGGTTCGAGAACAGACCAGACCTTTTCAAGATCTTCATCCTTTTGTTCACGAACCAGCACATCAGGATAAGACGCCAGAGCGGAAAGGGAAATCGTGTCATCTATTGCAAATTCCTCCGCAATCTTTGACAGTGCATTCTTATATCCGCTGGCAAGCGGCAGGTTCACGCGTACTTCCTGAAGATCGGAAAAATCACCACTGACTGTGAGCAGCAAATCAATGCGACCGCGTAAAAAAGAATGTGCAGCCTTTTTCCTGATTTTTTCTTCGAGCACGGCATAGCCACGTGGCAGCTTCATCTTTAAATCGAAATATCTATTATTGACACATCTCAATTCAAAGGTCCAGGAACGGCCATCTTTAGAGATTTCTCCCCTACCGAAGCCAGTCATACTTTTTACTGTCATGAGCGTAACCTTTTTTCAATTCCATAAAAAATAAAAACGATGCAGGGAACAATCCCCCACATCGTTTTCAATACTCCAACATCCTAAGCCGCCACTCCCTGAAGTTACCCTGCAACCTGAGGGGGAAGAATACAATTATTTGGCAGCCATCGCTTTATTGAGTTTCTTGATAATAAGATCACTTATTTCAATCTTATCGTCAAAGAAAATAACTCCATTTTTGGAATCAAGGATAAGGGTATACCCATTATCTTTACCGTATTTTTTAACAACTATCTCCAAAGCCTTCAAAATAGGTTCCAACTCTTTATCCTGAAGTTGCTTCATTTCAAAACGCGCATCTTCAGTTTTGGCCTGAAACTCCCTGCCATTCTTTTTGAATTCGCGAATTTTTTCAGCCTTCTTTTCTTCACTCCATGCAGAACTTTTTTTCTTTATTTCCGCCTGTAGTTTCTTAAGCCCGTCCTCTTCTTCTTTAAACCCCACCTTCAAATCGTTCATTTTCTTTTCAAAGCGTTCTTTTGCAGCTTTGCCGGCATCACACGCGATAACGATTTTCTGCACATTCATCACACCAACTTTATAATCTGCAGCAAAGCCACTGGTCGCACCAAAAGCAGCAAAGAAAACAACAGTAAACAGCAATAACAACTTTCTACAAAACATAATTATCTCCTAACAGGATGAGTCAAAAAACTCATTTAAATCGCGGGAAATCTGGTCTGGTAACGACACTGTTTTTGCTACTGAACCTTCACAAAGTCAGCTCTTCTATTTTGCGCCCAGGAGAGTTCATCCTGACCATGCAAAAGTATTCTTTCTTCCCCATAACTGACGGTTGAAAGTTGAGCTTCATTCACACCAAGATTGACCATATATTTTTTAGCGCTCAGTGCACGCCGTTCACCCAGTGCCATATTATATTCATTAGTACCACGAGGGTCACAATTTCCTTCAATTTTAATTGCCGCATCAGAATTATTCTTAACGTATTCTGCATTTACTTCGATGCGAGAAACCTGGTCACTTTTAATGTTTGAAGAATCAAAATTAAAGTATACCGGTAACATTCCCTCGGTAGTTCTGCCTTCACTGATTCCAAGCGGTTTGGAATCCAGCGATTCCTCTGTACCCATAGCTTCGCCCGTCGTGTCTGCTTTCATTCCGTCTTCTACCTCTTTTTTGGATCCACAACCAACAAGAATCATAGCCGAAACGCACAACAATACAGGCAACAAGGTTTTTACTTTTTTAACCATGGGAAGAACCTCCAGAAGTTCATTGGTAATACATTAATTTAAATAACACATTGCAAAGCACGCTCAATGCACTCTTATTTTTCAAGTTTAATCGGTCTAATATATAAAGCAAAGGCCATTAAATTCAAACCTTTTTTTTATTGAGAGCTCATTCCACTGCAAATAATCGAATTTTTTCCCTCTCTTCAAAAACCAAGTTGTTTCAGAAATTAGCTTACCCGCACCACATTTACTCTAGTGCTATTTATATTTTCGGATTATAACAGGGTGAGAATTTTATTCCGTTTAAACAGGCCATCCACTCAGTGCGATGGAAATAATCTGGAGATTTTAATGGCCAAAGTAAATATAAGTCCCAACAGGACAACCGATAAAACCATACGAAGCATTGACCGCAAAAGAGAACAGGAAAGAAGGAAAATGTTCCACCGGGCAAAAGATCATGCTCCTGAATTTGCAACACGACTTGTTCAGCGGTTGATAGACAGAGAAATAATTGAGACAACTTCCGTTTCCGCCGTTCAGGAGGCCATTGAAAATCAACTCAACAGTCTAGGATATATTGAGGACTTCGAACTGCAAATGAAAATTGCTCCGATTCGTACACTAGCTCAAGATCCTAATGTTGTCAGCCTCTACATGACACAGTACATTGTAGAAGATCTTATTAATAATCCCGTTATTCAGGATGTATTTGGTGATGATCTTGATATTTACAGGGCAGTTGATTCTATCTTCAGGGTGCTCAGACCATAAATGGAGCATCCCGATTCCCACCCCGCTCTTCTCATCGCTAACCAGGATGGTACAATTCTTGATTTTCCAGAGTTGAAAATGTCTGGAATGAGTAACGGCAAATACCTTCAACCAGCACTTGAAGATCTTATTCCACTTCCTGAGGGGAGTGAGCTTTTTGCACTTCCTGGCAGATTACCCATAGGGTGGGATCCAATCACAAACGAGCCCGTTCTCGTTCATGAAAACCCCTTTAAAACTGACGAATCCGTACAGGCTGTCGCTGCTTTTATGGCGCCTGCCCACACCGCAGTTTTGACATCGAGCTATCAGGAACAAGCTAACGCACCCCTTTTACCTCTCTTTGCCTACACTGCTGTCGGCTGGCATAAAGACAGATTCTGGGTAACCGGTTTTCGTAGTGACAATGATATTCGCCAGGACGCAAACCAGTACGACAGCAGTAGCGTAGAACGTCAGACCAGAAAAAAATTAAAACAGTATAAACACAACCGGCTTATCCAGCATCTTGGAAAATGTTGTCTCACCTACGGTTGCCCTGCGGCACGAAACTATTTTCTTGATCGCTGGGAGGCTCCTCTACCATCTTCTCCTTCATGTAACGCTCAATGCCTTGGTTGTATTTCCCTGCAACCGTCTGGATGCTGCCCATCAACACAAGACAGAATTTCATTTGTGCCCACACCAAAAGAAATCAGTGAAATGGCGATTGCCCATTTAAACAATGCAGAAAAACCCATTGTCAGTTTTGGCCAGGGCTGCGAAGGTGAGCCGCTTCTTCAAGCTGACACGCTTGCAAAAGCCATAACTCTGATTCGTAATACAACCGACAAAGGAACGATTAATCTCAATTCAAACTCCAGCCTGCCAGAAAGTGTCGAAAAACTGGCAAAAAGTGGTTTGGATTCCATTAGAGTGAGTCTCAACTCAGCGCAAGAGCACTATTATACTAAATACTACAGACCCAAAAATTATCGTTTTGAAGATGTTCTACGTTCGATTGACATCATGAAAGATCAAAACCGCTTTGTCTCACTCAACTATTTTGTTCTGCCCGGCTTCTCCGACTCCGAAGACGAATTTCACGCACTCTGTACTCTCATCGCCAATCACAAACCAGATTTTGTCCAACTCCGCAACCTGAATATGGATCCGACATGGTACTTTCAAACCTTGACGTTTCCAAGCAATTCACCCGCTCTTGGTATTCGGCAGTGGTACAATATGTTAAAAAAAGAATTTCCATCGCTAAGGTTTGGTTACTTCAATCCACAGGTTAATTTCAGCCAATAAATGAAAAAAACTCAGAATTAACACCATACAATCGGATATAAGTACCTTGTTACTCGAATAAAACCAGTTGATTTTTTTTTCGATTGGGATATGGTGTCACTTAGGAAGGTTTATCAGAAACATTTTTGCATGGAGCAATATCATGGAACAGCTGCCAAACATGCGCTTGACCACTCAGCGACAAATTATCTTGGAAGAACTCGGAAAGGTTACTTCTCACCCCACTGCAAACGAAGTATATGATATGGTTCGTAAGCGTCTACCACGGATTGGATTGGGCACCGTATACAGAAATCTTGAACTCATGGCAGAGAGCGGAATAATCCTCAAATTAGAAGTGGGTGGAACACAAAAACGCTTTGATGCAACTGTTGAAAGCCACTACCACATTCGTTGCAGCTTATGTGGCAAGGTTGACGATATTGAAATACCGGTCCAGGAACAAATTAACACTATGGCTGCAGAGGCAACTGACTACGAAATTTTGGGCCATCATATTGAGTTTTCTGGTGTATGCGAAGATTGCTCTGAAAAAAAAGAAAAACCTGCACCCCATTGAACATAAAATAAGAACAAAAAAAAAGGGGAAACGGTTTATGACCGTTTCCCCTTTTTTTGTTCCTTCTGCTGACAAGTTAGCCAACGATGCAAGCTATTCCGATCCAAAAATGACTTTACAGAATCTCCGTTTTCCTACTTTGAGCAAAATCTCTCCCTGCGGCGTAACCACCATATGAACATCGCCAACCTTGTCACCATCAATTGAAACAGCATTTTGTTTGATCATCCGCCTTCCATCGGAAGTAGATTTTACAAGGGATGCATCAACTAGCAACTGAGGAAGAGGAATATCCTGATCCTTTGAGCAAATAAATTCAGGAATTTCATCCGGCACACCACCTTTTTGAAAAACTTTTTCAAAACTACTCTCTGCGGCCAATGCCGCTTCCTGTCCATGAAAACGAGATGTAAGCTGACGGGCCAACTGCTTTTTTACTTCCTTGGGATGTAACGTTCCTGCTTTTACCTTTTTCTTTAGTTCTGCAATATCGCGATTACTTAAATCACTGACAAGCTCAAAATATCTGAACATCAACGCATCAGATACTGACAGAACTTTGCCATAAATGTTATCGGCTGATTCTGTAATACCGATATAATTGCCAAGGGATTTGCTCATTTTGTTGACGCCATCGAGGCCTTCGAGAAGCGGCATGGTTAAAACAATCTGTGGTGCCTGACCACGAGAACGTTGAAGGTCTCTACCCATAAGAAGATTAAAAAGCTGATCAGTTCCACCAAGTTCCACGTCGGCTTCCATGGCAACGGAATCATAACCTTGAATCAACGGGTACATAAATTCATGAATGGAAATGGGCTTGCCGTTTTCAAATCGATTTTTAAAATCATCACGCTCAAGCATTCTGGCTACCGTCAGTTCAGAAGCCAGTTTAATCATATCAATCGAAGTTAATTTAGAGAGCCAGGTACTGTTAAATACCACTTTGGTTTTAACCGGATCAAGTATCTTAAAAACCTGTTCCTTATAGGATTCGGCATTATCGGCGACCTCTTCAACCGTCAAAGCCTTTCTGGTCTCCGATTTACCGGTTGGATCTCCTATCATGCCGGTAAAATCACCAATAAGAAAGTATATATCATGGCCAAGATCCTGAAAATGCTTTAACTTCTGCAAAAGAACAGTATGACCAAGATGCAGATCAGGGGCTGTTGGATCAAACCCTGCTTTCACCCTCAGTGGAACCCCGGTTTCCTGGGATTTTTTTAGTTTTTTGGCCAGTTCATCACGGGCAATGAGATCAACACTGCCCCTCTCAATAAGCTCAAGCTGTTCTTCGATAGAATGCATTATTTAACCCTGTAAGCGGGAAAACGTCGGTACAGGCTCCATTGTAAGCAGACGTTTCCCAATATATTTTCTTAATTATTTAGCGTATTCAACAGCACGGGTTTCCCTAATCACAGTCACCCTTATCTGTCCTGGATATGTTAACTTGCTCTCGATAGAACGGGCGACATCCTGACTCAACAGGGTAGCTTCTTCATCCTTTACTTTATTGGAATCGACAATGATACGCAGGTCTCGACCTGCCTGAATTGCATAGGATTTTTCAACCCCATCAAACTCATTGGCAATCCCCTCAAGATCCTCAAGACGTTTAACATAACTCTGGAGCATCTCTTTTCTCGCTCCAGGACGAGCACCGGAAAGTGCATCCGCAGACTGTACCAGCACATCAATAACGCTGAGAGGAGGCTGATCTTCATGATGAGCACCAATCGCGTAGACCACTTCTTCTGGTTCGCCAAATTTTTTCGCAAGATCCCGACCAATAACAGCATGGGAACCTTCAACTTCATGATCAACTGCCTTACCGATATCATGCAACAAGCCGGCACGCTTGGCCATTTTCACATCCACTCCCAACTCAGATGCCATAATGCCGCAGAGAAATGATACCTCAAGAGAGTGCTGCAGTACATTTTGTCCATAACTCGTCCGATATTTCAATCGGCCAAGAAGTTTAATCAGTTCTACGTGTACACCATGGGCTCCGACATCAAAAGTCGCCTGCTCTCCTGCTTCACGAATAGTTATTTCAAGTTCCTTGGTTACCTTTTCAACAACTTCTTCAATTCGTCCGGGATGAATTCTGCCATCAGTTATCAACTGCAGTAACGCCAGGCGTGCGACCTCACGTCGAACGGGATTGAAACCAGACAAGATAACCGCTTCCGGCGTGTCATCAATGATGATATCTATACCTGTTGCAGCTTCTATAGCCCTAATATTTCTTCCTTCACGGCCAATAATGCGCCCTTTCATTTCATCACTCGGCAGTGGCACCATGGAGACAGTTCTGTCGGCCACATAATCACCAGCGTATCTTGAAATGGCTAAGGCCAGAATATTTTTCCCTTTTCTGTCCGCTTCAATCTTCATCTCGTTTTCAATTCTGGCAAGTCGCTTTGCGGCTTCCATCCTGGCTTCACTTTCCAGTGAATCCATGAGCATCCGTTTTGCCTCTTCCAGGCTGATTCCAGCAACCTTAGCCAATTCATACTGCTGTTTACTTATCAGGAGATCTATCTCTTTATGCTTTTCCTGCCATTTGATTTCTTCTGCCCTGACTTTTCTTTCTGTGTTATAAAGCTCTGTCTGCTTTCTATCGAAACTGTCCCATTCCCTTTTAAGACTGTCTCTTTTTCTTTTCAACTGGCGCTGCTCACCTCGGAATTCATCTCTTTCAACCTTAAGTTCTTCTTCCAAAGCCTGTTTTACCTGATATGCCGCTTCTTTACTTTGTAACAAGGCTTCTTTTTTTAATTGCTCTGCCTCAGCAATAGCATTTTCAATTATCTGCCTGCTCTGTACCTTTATATTTTTCTCATGTCCTTCAACAAACCGCTTTCGGAAAAAAGAACCGAGGGCAATGCCGACAAAAATACTGACACCTATATATGCATAGATATAAGGCTGATTGAATAAATACATTGGAAAATCCTATCGGGGTAACGATTGACAGGACAGAAAAAAAGCAGAGAAAAACAAGATGAACGGAGAAATTATTCTGAAGAACAATCTAATCTTACTTAATTAAAAACTCAATCATATCAACAACAATCATTACAGTTATCACATTACGCCCTGTAATAATTATTAATTTTTTATACTTCCACAGACTGTTCCCGTACAACTAAACTACCTAAAAGGGGTCGAACTTTCCCAAGACCTAAGAACACACCTGCCAGTTCAAAGAATACAATGAACCCAACAATCATCAGTTGACCAGACAAAAACAATCCCACAAAATCACCGCGATATCCACACCATAAGGGGAGACTCCTGCAATCCTCTGCGAAACTGTACTTATCCGGAAACTTTCAAATAAAACCAACAGTATCCAAATATGATTATTTAAAAAAAAGCACTACTGCTTCCAGAAATTCCGTTTTTTTGTTCCAACAACACCCTTCTGCTGAAGTCAATCTGATTATTATATGTTTAACCGGAATCAACCGTCCTGAAGAGTACCAGGACAACAGGCCATCCGGATTCAAAAGAGAAAAAACTATCAATCACTCGTTACTTTAAAAAAAATTCCCCACACTGCCGTGTCAGCAGGACAGTCAAACCTAAATAAATAGGTGGGCATCATCATAATAACTTCAGGAAATTCGATAAACGATTTTCCTTACGAAACCAGCGGAGTTACCCTTTTTTTGAGAGTTGGCTCAACACACACTGAAGATCACCAACAGCGCAGGGAAAAATATATCATTCAACAGCGTCAGTCTACCCTGATTCACAAAGCAGGCATCTTCGTTCAACACATTACTTTGTCTTGATTCCTCCCCCAAGCAAGCACTGACACTTATAAAACAGGAGTTATTCAAGTCTAGAGAATTATAACAGACTTTCATCCAAACGAAAACAAATTATACCGATTCAGGTTATTCAGCGAGCAAACTGGCTCGAATTTCATCACTCAAGCTGGCTATTCTCTTTTCAGAATCTTCCTTATAGTCGTTAAATTCCAGCTTTAATTTTACATAGCGAGATGCAATATTCAAACATGACATAATCGCAATTTTACCAACAGGTAAAGTCCCAGTAGAATGGGCCGATCCATTTTCAACCAACTGACGAACCAGGGTAAGAATCGACTTCATCTCCTCATCAGAAGCCGCGCTGTAAAAAGCATATTCCTGCCCAAGCAGTTCAAATTTTACTAGTCTTTCCTTATCAGTCATATCAGTCCAAATCTGCCTCTAACGGCTGAAATCATATAATTTCATGCTACTCCAGAAAATAAAAATAATTTACCTCTCTTGGCTTGCAACTGTAAATAAATTATGCTGAACTCTGCCTTCATCCTCAAGATCATCCACAGCACCGACAGAATCTATATCTTCCGAAGAATCAGCATCCTGCTCCACGACATCCCGCCCCTGTTCTTCTTCAAAACTTCTTTCCCATTCTTCTATCTGCTCAACTATCTTGCTAACCCTTTGACTCAGTTCTCCTCTTTCAGAGTCTCTAGTGGAAAGGTTAGTGCGCAATTCATCGATTATCTGATCACGTTCCCCCAAATCTTTCAACAACTGTGCTTTTTCAGCCCGTAATTCACCGAAACGTTTCATCATTTTTTCAACAAACCCTTCGAGTCGGCTCAATTCGCTGTCTTGAATCATATTTTAAACCCCTTTATTCTTCATTGGATTGCAAGTTTCATTTTCTTCCGTTCAGCCCATGAATATACCATGGGCGCTACAAGGCGCAACACCAATCAGTTGCGCACATATTTCCAGCTGATTGGCCGGTCATTATCGTAGGGCATATATCCGTGAAAAACCCGTGGATCGTCATCAAAGACCATGGGCAGAAAATACTTATCACCTTCCCACATGGGAAGCTGCAGTATGTCAGCCACATCAACCCAGACCAGATCGCCTTCTTCATTTGAAGAAACAGGTGTACCGGTAAAGCCCTCTATTCTGAAGATAAATCCAAACCAGTCTTCTCCGTTTGGTCCAAAGCCTGTCCAGTTAATTGTCCCCCTCAGTACCACTTTCTTACAAGTTATCCGTGCTTCCTCATAAATTTCCCGAACCATGCATTGATGGATATCTTCTTCCGGTACCATCTTGCCACCAAGGCCATTATATTTGCCTAAGTGCTGATCTGTCTTACGCTTGTTTCTGTGCACCAGCAACGTTTTTTTTCTATCAGGCGAAAGGATATAACCAAGAGTCGCCACTATAGGAGTATACACGTTAAACCCTCCATTTATTATTTCCATTTAAAGATAGCTTTCGATACACACTTACATGTGATATAAGAAAGTTTACGCTCCCAGAAGGAGTACAAGTACCAGAAGACAAGGTACCCAACATCTGTATACTCGTTTATGAATGACAATTCCATGCTCACCAATGCGTTTTAAGCCCATTAGATATGCACTGCACAGAGGTATATTTTTAACGCTATCCATTTTCATCCTTGTCTTCATCCTACAGATCACTGAAACACCTGCTTCCAATAAAAAATTTCCTCTGTACCCAAGAATCAAAATAAATGTCCAGTTCTGGCAAAACATCTACGAGCGTTATTCACTTAACGAAGCTGTTATACATGACTCAGAAGATTTATCAAAGATTTACGAAGTCATTCCACTACTTGACAGTACCCTTCCGGGCGGCAAACGCCTAAATACAAAAACCCAGAAGCAGGCAAGAAAAAAATACGCCGCCCTTCTCAAAAAACTTTCTGTATCATCTCCAACCAATCGGGAAGAAATCAAGATTTCCTCTCTTTTTTCGGGAAAAAACCGTAAAGAAAGAATGGCTCGTGCAGCAACAAATGTTCGTTCACAAAAAGGGCAGAAGGAAAGATTTCGCACAGGAGTTCTTCAGTCACGCAAATACATAAATGAGATGAAAAAGATATTCCGTCTCTACCGAATGCCAGAAGACCTTGCTTATCTCCCCCACGTAGAATCCTCATTTAACACCAGTGCATATTCTAAATTTGGCGCAGCCGGAATATGGCAATTCACAAGAACGACCGGCAAACAATACCTCGCCATAACATATTCAATTGACGAACGGCTCGATCCTATTCTTGCCACCCATGCCGCCGCTAAATACCTGCAAAACAGTTACCAAGCCCTCGGCAACTGGCCCCTTGCCCTCACTTCCTATAATTATGGTACTTCAGGAATGGTTCGCGCATTGAACGAACAGGGGAGCTATGAAAAAATTTTTACTCATTACAATAAAGGTCATTTCAAATTCGCTTCGAGAAATTTCTACCCTGAATTCCTCGCAGCACTCAACGTCGCTAAAAAACTTGAAAAAACGTTTAGAAGTAGACCAGAAAAAAGCCAACCTTATCAATATTTCACGCTACCCGGCTATCTCCACATTAAAAAAATTGCAAATCATTTCTCCCTTTCGATTAAAGATATCAAAAAAAGCAATCCTGCCCTGCGCCCACCGATATTAAGGGGAGAAAAACTCATTCCCAAAGGATATGTACTGCGCCTGCCTGCTAGAAAAACAGTACAACGCAGACTAACCTCTCTCCCTTCATCCTATTATCAAAAAAAGCAACTACCAAGCCCCTTCCACAGAGTGCAGAAAGGCGAAACAGCAGGCATCATTGCCAGACAGTACGGCATTTCTCTGAAAAAGCTTATGCAGGCAAACAATCTCGATAAATACGCCACCATTTACATCAAACAAAAACTGCGCATTCCGAGGCGACATTCGACAGCCCCAGCTGGCACTGTAACCTCTACCGGAAATTTTCACCCAATACTCCTTGCCTACAAAAAAAACCGACCTGCAGACCAGGAATCACGTACATTGCCTGAAAAAGACCCGACTATATATAATGTATTTAACACGGTTCATAAAAACGATAGACTCTACGGATATATTACAGTACAACCCGAAGAGTCAATAGGGCTTTATTCAAGTTGGCTTGCCACAACCAGAAGCAAAATATTGCAGTTAAACAGTCTCAAACCTGGTACCAATATTGAGCCAGGTCAGCTGCTTCGGCTTGCCTTCGTCAAAGTACCTCCCGGCCGTTTCGAAAATAAACGATTGGATTTTCTTAAGGAAACTGAGGATGATTTTTTCTCTGCCTATTCTGTAATTGGGCAGACAACGTACCGGGTGAATTCAGGAGATACTTTATGGGATCTTTGTTACAACAAATTTGACATTCCAATCTGGCTTCTTGAACGGTACAATTCGACCCTCAATCTCGCGAGTTTAAGCCCTGCACAGGAACTTATTATCCCTATAATACAAGCCATTTAACCAACAGAAC
>Ga0256845_1002327_pt1 | contig 13898 bp, 10 predicted proteins | sample RiftiametaG_FD_189101 | JGI IMG/M metagenome (GOLD analysis project Ga0256845, IMG submission 189101) | Tube worm associated microbial communities from hydrothermal vent at the East Pacific Rise, Pacific Ocean - Riftia | ecosystem: Host-associated > Annelida > Integument > Unclassified ...
ATTCTGGGGTCTTTTTGCAGGAGCAGTTGTAGCATATGGCTGTCGCGGACTTGGTTTCAAAAACACTGAGGAAACTGATGCCCGACAAAAAGAAGTAAGAGAATGGATTAACAGCATTGATTCACCTACTGAAAGCGGCCAGAAATGGCGTAACGCAATGAAATTCCTTGTCCCTGTATGGTATTTATTAGCTCTTGGACCAGGTGTTTTATGGGGTAATACTGCATTCACTTTCTGCGGTTTTCCTGCAATATGGTCATGGCAGATTGTCTGGTGGATCGTTGGTATTGTGATGATGTGGGCTGTTTGCTTTAAAGCTGAAATGTCTACTACTTCTGAAGAACAGATCAGACGTGCGGATGAAGAGACAATGGACGTAACTAAAGAGGCAGATGCCGCATAGATTGTTAATTTAACAATTAAGGAGGACATATCATGGCAAAAGAAGATCTATATTTAATTGCAACACTTGTCTTTTCCATCCTTTGGGTGGCCAGTTTTGGCTGGGGATGGTGGGGATAATAATATTTAATAATCAGTAATTTATAAAAAGAAGAATTCCAAGCAAGGTTATTCTGCCTGGAATTCTTCTTCTCTTTTGATTTCATGAAGCAGACTAATCGGTTTTGGAAATTTGTTTTTGCCACCTTGTTTGTGACAATGATTATAACAGGTGGTCTCCTGTTTTTCTTCTTTAGAGCATTAAGTGAAGAACAAGCAATTGCTGTTTTTTCTACCTTGAATAATCATCCTGTATTTATTCTTACTGTTTTTCTCCTCTGGGTTATTGTAGGCTTTATCGGACTTGAAATTATATATCAAACATATATCAGACCCGTAAAAAAAATTTCTGCTGAAGCCTCTGTAATTTATTCGTCCAATCCTTCCCATCGCTTAGTGATAAAGGGTGTCAAAGATATTAAAAAGCTGTCAATCGTTATAAATGATTTTGCAGATCTTTTTGAAAATCTAAACAGAAATATTACTCAACAGATTCTTGCTGCAAGGAAAGAGACTGAAAAAGAGAGAAATCTGTTGGCTGCAATAATGGCTGAACTCCCCCAGGGAGTGATTATTTGTAACAATAATGGCAGGATTCTCCTGTTTAATTCCCTTGCAAAAAAAATATTCACACAAGGCGCAAGCCTAAAACGGGCAGAATTTTTTATTGGACTTGGTCGATCTATTTTTCACTTGATAGATAAAGAACTGGTAGCCCACGCTTTAGAAGAGATTGAAGAGCGCCTGCAGAATGACAAACAAAGTGTAGCATCCTATTTTATCACACCCATTCATACAGGCCGCCTGGTTAGTATAGAGACTATTCCCATGCTTGATGAGAAAAGAAATATGACAGGATTCATATTCATGTTTCAGGATGTAACAGACAAGATTAATCGATATGACACCACCCAGGAACATCTTTTGGCTTTTAGAAAAGAGTTTTCCAAGACAAGTATTCAAAAAAAATATGAACAGGTTTCTGAAAGTATTCTTGAATCAATACTTACACCTATTCCCCTGACAAAACTTTTTTTAACTTACTTTATTAAAACAGTCCAGCGCAGGGCTAAGTCTCTGCATAAAATTGACCTTACATTTAAGGATCAAACAAGTGGTGGTAGAATTTTGGCTGACACCTATTCTCTGACCGCAGCTTTTGTTTTTTTAATTAAAAATTTATCAGATTTAACCCAAGGCAAAGAGTTTAATCTGTCAAGTTTTTCAGATGACAAGACTGTAAAGTTTGAAATTACATGGAAAGGTGATTCCATTGCAAAACATTCAATTGAAAATATATTGTCACAAAGAATTAATGCACTCCCAAGTCTTTCCTATGTTTTAAAACAGAATAGAGCAGTTTTTACTATTATTGCAGATAAAAATGATCTATGTTTACAGGTTAAAATTGTAGTACGAGCTGAATTAGAAACACCAATAGAACAGAGTATGAGAGCACCGGTGATTGCAAATAGCAGACCGGAGTTTTATGATTTTGATTTGTTTAAAGCCGATGATGAAAATATTGATCTTGCAGATACAAGATTGGACAAACTTACTTATACAGTTTTTGATACTGAGACAACAGGCTTAAACCCTGACGGCGGCGATGAGATTATTTCCATCGCTGCTGTGAGAATTGTTAACTCAAGGATTGTCTATCATGATATTTTCGAAGAACTGATAGACCCGAAAAGAGAGATACCCATCGAATCATATAAAATACATGGTATTAATTATGAAATGGTAACAGGGAAAAAGGATATAAATACTATTTTACCTGTATTCAGGCAATTTGTTTCAGAAACTGTTCTTTTGGGACATAATATTGCTTTTGATATGAAAATGCTCAAGGTTAAAGAGAAATCAACCGGGATTAAATTTTTAAACCCTGTTATTGATACTCTTTTACTTTCTGCTGTACTGCATCCTGTCCATGAACAGCATGATATGGAAAATATAGCTAAACGGCTTGGAGTTGATATTATCGGCAGACACACTGCATTGGGTGATGCCATTGCCACAGCAGAGATATTTTTAAAACTGCTGCCAATTTTAAAAAGTAACGGAATCTTAACTTTAAAAGATGCAATTGCAGCATCAAAAAAAACATATTATGCCAGACTGAAATATTAATTATTTACATCTGCAAAAGAATATTCTTGATAAGTTTTAAGGATAAGTGTTACTACAGTGAACAAAAATAGATGATTTTAAAAGGAGTGGTTCATGGGTAAGCAATGGATGAATTTCGTTTGGTTTTCTTTAGTTTTGGTGGGGATTATACTGGCCAGTGTGATTTTTGGTGGATACTCGAGTTTACACAGATCTGAGGGCAGGATTGATATCACAAAGGAATTTTTTTTAGGCAGTTGCCAGAGCAGGTTAGATTTACTTCCACAATTATTAGATTTTTTAAAAGAGAGCGAAGCCAAAGAGATGCTTACAAAACTAAAACAGACCGGGAAAGAGGCAAATACTGTCCTGCACCATGCGGTTTCTCAAAAATCACCTCTGGACAGAGTATTGACTCTGAAACTTGAAAAATCACAGTCTGCTTTGACAAAAGAGCTTATAAAAACATTTTTAAAATTGGAGCAACAATCCAATAGTAAAAAAAGTACAGAAGCATTCCAAACCATTAAAAAGCAATTTTTTTCTGCCCAGGACAAAATGTTTGTTGAAAGAGTGAGATATAATACAGAAGTTAGATATTTTAATAGAAGAACAAAAATATTTCCCGGGTTTTTAATTGCAAAATTATTCGGTTTTAATAAATCAGAATACTTTGAGCTTTCCAAAGACTTATTTTTAGGAGCTGACAAAACCTTTGAAGACCAAGGGTAATAAAAAACTTTTATTTTATGTTAAAGTCGGAACTCTTTTTTGCAATGTTTACAAGAGAAAGTGGCTAGCATTTGCTTGCAGTGAGCACATTTATCAATTAAATAGCGTTCTTTACCCTGTTTTTTTTTGCAATCAGGACAAAACCAGTCTTGTTTTGTTGGCAATATTTTAGAACAATTTGGGCATCTAACAGGGACTTTTTTAAAAACCAGATAAAAAATTCCGCTTAATATGAGAAAAGGACCCAATAATTTAAACTGGTCAGTTGAAGAAAACTGACCAAAGTCACCGGGGCTTGAAAGAATTACATACAATATAAACGATATTACAGTGATTGCTAAAAATTTAAACCGAAAATGTAAATATACGCTTTTTAATTGTTGTTCTTTTATACTTTTTTTTTCCATATTCTGTCTCCTGAGATTAGATATTCAAATCTTTTTTAAGTGCTTGACCTTAGCATAAATTCTTTAAAACGCAAAGCTGGCAGAAGGTTTTTTTATGGAATATTTAAACCAACCCGGCTGCAATAAAAAATAAACTTGAATCATTATAAAAAACATAATATGCATTAAGTATCAGTTTATATTTAAAAGAGTTGCCTATGAAACAATATAATTTAGAGATACTATCAAAAACCATTCCTTTTTCTTTTCTCTCTGAAAAAGTCATGGGGGAATTGTTTGAGCATTTTTCCATTGAAGAATACAAAAAAGGGTTGACTCTTTTTGTCCAGGGGGAATCAAAGGTTGAAAAATTATATGTAATTATAAAAGGTTCTCTACAAAGGTATTATGAAAGCAGCAAAGGAAAGAAACTCAGTGGTGAACTAGGAGAAGGGGATGTCTACGGTGGCATGTCCATGCTCATTAACAATTATTACTCTGTGGTAACTCTTAAAGTTGCAGAAGATTCTGTTCTTTATACTCTGCCTGCTGAAAAATTTCTTGATTTATGTTCGAAATTCAAACATTTCAAAGAGTTTTTTACAAATACTTTTGGAAAATGGATGCAGAATAAGTCCTATGCAGGGATTATGGCAAGGCAGGCAAAAGAAAAAGAGTATGCCCCACTTTTTTTTAATCAGCCTGTCTCAGCAATATTTAAACCAAATCTGGTTTCCTGTTCCTTTGGAAGTACAATCAGGCAGGCAGCCCAAAAAATGACAAAGAATAAAATAAGTTCTATTTTTATAAAAGATGAAAATAATAAAATCACCGGCATAGTAACAGATAGTGACTTAAGAGAAAGGGTTGTTGCCAAAGGGTATGATATAACTCAGCCTATATCTGAGATTATGTCAACTTCGCTCATAACTGTGGATGCAGAAGCCCAGGTTTTTGAAGCATACTTGATATTGATGAAAAAGACCCTTAATCATCTTCCTGTCCGTAATAAAGTGGGAAAGATAACAGGAGTACTTACTGACAATGATCTTATGGATGCCCAGGGAAAATCTCCCTATCTTTTAATAAAAGAGATTAAATCTGCAACAAAATTTGAACAGCTGGAAAATATTCATTCCAGGCTCCCTGAAATGCTGCTGGATTCAATTAAAAATGGCATAAATACTGAAAATTTAACCAAATTGATAACTGCTTTTTCCGATGCAATTTTAGATAAAATCATAAGGTTTGCCATTGACAAGACAGGTAAGCCACCATGTAAATTTGCTTTTATGATTATGGGAAGTGAAGGAAGAGCAGAGCAGACTTTAAAGACTGATCAAGACAATGCCATTGTATATGAAGACATTGATGACGAAGGTTTGCAAAAAAAAGCTCAGTCCTATTTTGACAAATTGTCTCATCTTATATGCACATGGCTCGATAAAGCAGGGTTTGATTTCTGTGATGGCAATAATATGGCAATGAACCCCAAATGGTGCCAGCCTCTTTCAGTGTGGAAAAAGTATTTTTTTAAATGGATTCACACAGCAAATCTTGAGGACCTTCTCCATTCAAGTATTTTTTTTGATTTTAAGGGTGCCTGGGGAGATACATACCTGACTGATGAGCTTAAATCCTATCTTTATAAATCACTAAAAAACTGGCCTGGCTTTTTCAGAAATTTAACGGAAAATGCTATTTATTTTAAACCTCCCATGGGGTTTTTCAGAAATTTTGTTGTGCATTCAAAAGGAGAACACAAAGATTCCTTTGACCTTAAAATGGCAATGCTGCCTATAACTGACTGCTCAAGAATTTATGCTTTAAAAAACGGAATCAAAGAGACAAATACTCTTTCAAGGCTTTTCAGACTCTATACAAAACACATTTTAACAACAGAGGAATATAATGATATTACTCAATCTTATAATTATTTGATGAATTTAAGGCTTGTTAAACAGGTTACTACAATTATAGACGAAGAAAAACCTCCAAATAATTTTATAAATCCAAAAAATTTGTCCCGCATTGATCAGACCATGCTGAAAGAAATTTTTAAAAGGATTGAAAACTTTCAGAAAAAAACCAGTGTTGAGTTTATAGGGATTACGTAGTAGAATAGCTGCATGGATAACACGAAAACTCCACTTCCAAAAAAGATATTGATCGTTGATGATGAGATAGATATCCTTGAAACCTTAGAAGAGTTGCTTGATACTTTCAATGTTGAAACAGCCTCTTCTTTTGAAGATGCTGTAATATGTCTTAAAAATAATAGTTATGATATAGCCATTCTGGATATCATGGGTGTCAGGGGATATGATCTGCTTAAGGCAACAAATAAACTTGGGATTCCAACCCTGATGCTTACAGCCCATGCATTAAGCTCTGCTAATTTAAAAAAATCAATTGATTTGGGTGCAGATGCATATATTCCCAAGGATAAGCTTGTGGATATCACTCTTTACATAGAAGATGTATTAAATGCCAGGCAACAAAGCAAAACAGCTTCTAATACGTGGTTTTTAAAACTCAGACCCTTTTTTAATAATCTCTTTGGAAATACGTGGCAAAATTCTGAAAAAGAATTCTGGGATGACTTTGATAAAAAGAATCGTTAAATTAATTCATCTCACGAAACTCTTTTATTGAGCGACCCCGAAGAGCCTCAGCAATTTCAAACACATAATCGTAAATATGCAAGCCCTTGGAAGATGCGATGATCTCACCGTTTTCAACTCCAATCTGAGCAGCACAATATTGTTTCATCATTTCAATGGCTGCAAGATTTGCAGGAAACCCACCAAACAGATCCCAGGATCTGAAATAGGGAAAAAAGTGAAGTTTGCCATCCTGTATTCGAGTATCAATGTGTCTGAGACAGGGAGGATCAATCAGGGTCATATCAGAAGGTGCACCAACTTGGAGAATCATCTGGTTATTTCTGTGCCCCTTATTTTTATAAGTAAAGATCATCATTTCCATTTGGTTTACAAAGTATTTACCCTGGTCTTTAATTAGAATGTTTTTATCTTCCCATATCTCTTTTTCCTGTATCAGAATTTTCGTAAATTTTTTATAATCATCGGGCAGATATTCAAGGGAACATTTGCAGATACGCTGACCATAGGTATAAGATTCGCCCTCTTTTTCTTCACCTGTCATGAGATACGGCAGATAATCATCCAGATATCCCTCTTCCACAGGGTCTGGAAATCCCAATGCAGGATTTACTTTTGGCAGTAAAGGTACACTTTCAGGATGGGTAATATGAATGGTGATAAAATCAAACTCAAGTCTTTTTTGACCCTCAAAGGACCCACGGTTGATGGTAAAAGATTTCCCTTTTTCCACACACCTGTATAGAGTTTGAAACCATGCATCTGAAAGGCTTGTGGCTTTTATAACCAATGGTTCTAATGATGCTGGCATGTGATTGCTCCTAAAATTAATTTTGTGACCATGATCCACTGATTGGAAAATATATCAGACTAATGGTTTATCAACAACTTTTATTTTTAAATATTAGTCCCTGCTGAATTACATATTGAATCAGAAGCCAGGTATAGACTCCTGTAAAAAGAATTTCTGACATACCTGAGGCTGGTGCTGCTGCAATAACGAAAACTGCTTTTTTAATATAATCAAACTTTATCTTGTACAGCTCTTTCCCACTTCATAAATGATTCTACGTTTTTCAATGTATGATCAGCATATTTGGGATTCCCTTTTTCAGCTATCTCTCGAATACCCTGCATGGTTTCATTATCTTCGGGAAAATAGATAGGACTCACAAACTCACTTTTCGAATCATTTGCAAAGGCTTTAATGCTCTCTCTTTCCATTTCACAATCTTTAATAAATTTTTCCTCGCTGAAATAATTGAGGCTTCCCAGAGCACCCATTGCATGGCGAAGGATGTGTACTCCGTATTTCCTCAAAGTATCCCGGCTTTGAGCAGATTCCATCACAGACTCATCATTCACCTCAAGCAGACTTGTGCTTCCTCCAGACTGGGCAGAAGGAAATTTTGTCACCCATTGATTCACTCTTGCCATGGCTGCATTGATCAATGGCTGACTCTTCGAGCTGTATGAGAGGTCGCCTCCAGTTTCATCAACTCCAGGTATACCGCCGTGGATACATGGAACGCCGGGATTAATGGTCTGGGCAAGAACCATCATAAACAGCACCTGGGCATGAATCTGAGTCAACAATGCTTCAGGGCTGCCCGGTCCTGCCGAGCCTGCAATGGTTAAATCAAGAAGCAGAAGGTTAACACCTGCTCTTGCACTCCTGATAAATGGCTCTACCATGGTATCCATGGGTGCAAGGGAAGTAATAAGGCTTGTACCGTCCAGCCAGTCATCTTTGCCTTTTAAAAACACTATTTCATCATCGGCAAAACTTTTAGCAGCTGTCATTTTTAAACCTTTAAATCCTCTGTCCATACATTTTGCCACTTCAAATCCTGTGATGCTTTTATCTGTTGCCACGGGCAGTGAAAAAATCTTAACTACATCTGAATTATCACCCACAGTATTAACAATTTCCTGAAACTCTTCCCTTGTTGCAGCCCTTAACTCTTCATCTCCCGGGCGTTTTAAAAAAGGAGGTGTTGCACCGGTTCCAAAAGCATTCTTCCCTGGATCTCCCGGCATATCTCTTGCAACTTTTTCAAGGCAGGAGTCAATATAATCTCTCTTCAGGGGTAATAAGACTGCGGTTTCACTTTCAAAGTCAACAGCATCTGCCTCCATAAGAATATCCATGAGACGCTGATTTTCTACTATATTGATTCCTATATCTGTCAGAACCTTTTTAGCATTTTCATCAATGCGCTGATATATCGATTTTTCTTTAATGAGCTCATCCATGACCAAAAGCCTTCCTTGAGCAAGCTTGGCCTCATTTGAATCAGAAAAATAGGTTATAATTTCTGAATACGATATTTTGGCAGATTCAAAATTAAAATATGTCTCCTCTTTTTGAGCTGCTTTTAATAAATCTATTACTTTATCACTCATATAAAATCTTCCTCCCTTAAAGTAAGTTTATTAAAGCTTTTCTGTCAGCGCCGGGATAACTTCAAAAATATCTCCCACAATTCCATAGTCACACTTGGAGAAAATTGGTGCATCTTTATCTTCATTTATGGCAACAATTACCTTTGATGTTTTCATGCCGGCAAAATGCTGAACTGCTCCTGATACTCCGCATGCGATGTAAAGTTTAGGGCTTACGGTTTTGCCCGTCTGACCCACCTGCATGGAATGGGGAGCAAAACCCGCATCAACAGCAGCTCTGGATGCTCCCACAGCCGCTCCCATCTTTTTGGCACACTCTTCAAGCATTTTATAATTTTCAGCAGCCTTAATTGCCCTGCCGCCTGTTATTACAATAGGGGCCTCAGTTAAATCAAGCTGCTCTTTACCGCTCTTTTTTATTTCAGTAATCTTTATGAGTCCCGGCTCTTGCACATCATTGCCGAATTCAATCACTCTGCCTGCTGCAGGTGCTGTTGCAGGCTCAATGGAGTTGGGACGGAGAGTACACAAAAAAACAGAACAATCCACCTTAAGTGTGGCAAAAGTTTTTCCAGAAAAATGTGATTTTTTCACCTGTTTCTCCGTGATATTTATCTCTATACAATCTGACACCAATGGTTCATCAATAATTGCTGCAATTCTTGCAAACAGATCTTTGCCTGCTGTACTTGCAGTTCCTAAAAGGGTTTCAAAATTATACTCTTTTATTATTGCTGCCAGAACTTCAGCCTGCATATCAGGGCTTGCTGAAGAGTCGTCATAAGCTTTAACACCAATAATATTAGAAGCTCCATACAAAGATAGCTCCTCTTTATATGATTGTGCATCTGAAGTTAAAACCACAGCATATACTTCCTGCCCCGCAGCAGCAGTTAATACACCTAAGCTTGTCTCTTTTACTGCACTGTTTTCAATTTCAATTAAAACGCCACACCTTGCCATATCTATTTCTCCTTATTTATAAAACCTTTGCATCTTCTTTTAAAATTTTAATAAGCTCGGTTGTCTGATCGTCCACAGATCCTTTAAGCATAGTTGCTCTGGATCGTTCAGACACAATTTCGAGTTTTTCAATCACAACTTTACCTTTAGATGCATCAATATCAAGGTCTGAAAATTCAATCTCTTCAATCTTTTTTTTCTTGGCTTTCATGATGTCTGGAAACTTTGGATATCTTGGTTCATTTAATCCTTTTGTGGCACCTACTACACAGGGGAGACTCATCTCAATAACCTGCTTTGCACCGCCCCCGGTTTCTGTTTGAACAATTGCTTTCCCATTGTCAATGGTCAAAGCAGAAACTTCATTTACTACAGGTAGACCTAAAGCTTTTGCAAGACGATATTGAGTCTGAAAACTCTCTGTATCAACAGACCCTTTTCCTGTAAAAATCATATCTGGCAGCCCATCTTTATCCATGGCTGCTTTTAAAGCCTTTGCTGTTATATCACTGTCCAAAAACTGGCTCTCTGTTTTGACAAGAATTGCTCTGTCTGCTCCCATTGCCATGGCGCTTCTGATGGTTGTGGCAGCTTCAGGCTTCCCCACAGTCACAATAACTACTTCACCACCCTCTTTTTCAACAAGGGTAACTGCCTCTTCCAGACCAATCTCATCATAGGGGTTTGCTACAAATTTAATCTCCGTGTCGTCAAAGGTATTATCCCCGGTAAGCTTTATACTGGCTGCTGTATCAGGCACATGTTTGACACATACAAAAATTTTCATATATTTTTTCCTTTTAACTCTTCATTTTTTCATTTTCAGGGTCATAGAGCGGCATGGTAACAACCTCTGCACTCCTTGCCCGTCCCAGGATCTCCACGTCCATTTTTGTTCCGGCTTTAGCAAACTCTGGGCTTACATATCCCAATGCAATACTTTTTTCCACTCTGTGACCATAACCGCCTGAGGAGGTCATGCCTATGCGCTCACCATCTTTCAAAATCGGGTTATATCCCCAGGGGTCTGAATCTGTTGCTTCAACCACCAGGCAGACAAGTTTTAAAGGGATACCCTCCTCTTTTCGCTTTTTCACACCCTGTTTACCAATAAAATCATCTTTATCAAGCTTTACAGTCCAGGCAACATTGGTCTCAAGGGGAGTATGATGAACATTCATCTCACTCTTCCAGGCAAGATATCCTTTTTCAAGACGCATGGAATCCATGGCATGCATACCAATTAATTTAATATCAAACTCTTTGCCTGCTTCCATCAAGGAGTTGTAAATTGAAATCTGCTGTTCAATGGGATGAAAAATCTCAAATCCCAGTTCTCCCACATAGTTCATGCGGTTGATGCGACATTTTGCCCTGCCCACATAAATTTCCTGGCTGGTTGAGAATTTAAAGGTATCTTTTCCCACATCCCCATAAACTATTTTTTCCAATACCTTTCGACTGTCAGGTCCCACAAGAACCAGGCAGCCCATTTTATAGGTAAGGTCATCCATAAGGACAGATCCGTCTGTGGGAAGATTGGTAAGCATCCAGTGCTGATCATGCTTTTTGCCGACACTTGCTGTCACACAAAAGAACTCTTCCTCATTAACACGGGTTATGGTCATATCAGATTTGAAATTTCCATTATGATCCAGCATGGGGCTTAATGCAATTTGTCCATCTTTCTCAGGAACCTTCTGGCAGGTCATATTATTGAGCCAGGCTTTGGCACCCTCTCCTGAAATCCTGGTTTTCGCAAAACGGGTAAGATCGATGATGCCCACCTTATTCATGGCATGGCGGCATTCATTACCAACATGCTTGAATGCGTTGGAACGTCTCCAGGAGGGTGTTTCATAAAGATCTTCACCTTCAGGAGGAAAATAATTGGGGCATTCCCAGCCATAGTAGTCACCAAATACTGCATTGGCTTTTTTCTGGTATTCATAGATCGGGCTTGTTCTGTTTGGTCTTGCAGCATCCCTGAACTCATTGGGAAAGAAGGTAGAATAAAGTCTTGGATAGATGTCAGCAATTTTTTCATGGTTATATGCCCAATTGGCATGGGAGCCGAATCGTCGCGAATCTACATGCCACAGATCAATTTCCGGTTCACCATTCATGATCCATCCGGCAAGATAATGCCCTATACCACCTGCCTGGGTAATACCAAAACTGTAACCGCAGGCCTGGAAAAAATTTCTTAAAGGTGCTGCAGGACCAACAAGGGGATCACCATTAGGTGTATACGTAATGGGACCTGCTGTGACATGTTTAAATCCAGTATCTCCCAGGACGGGGAACCTTTCCATGCCTGCCTCAATGCACTCAGCAATATTATCAATATCCGGGTTCAGCTCCTCCTGGGCATAATCCCAGGGAACACCACTCTTTTTCCACTGCTGTCCATTTGCCTCATACATTCCTAAAATCAAGCTGTCCATCTCCTGTCTCAGATAGACGGATTTATCTGGGTCGCGAACCAGAGGAAGCATGGTATCTCTCTTTTCAACTGCATTGATTGTTTCATAAAGAATGTGTGTATGGGCAATTGCAATGGAAGGAATCTCAATACCAACCATTTTTGAAACCTCAGGAGCCCAGAGCCCTGCAGCATTTACCACGTATTCACACGTGATATCCCCTTTATCAGTTTTAACTATCCATTCGTCAGATTTTTTCTGTTCAATGCCAGTGACCATGGTGTGAAGATTGAGTTCTGCACCGTATTTTCTGGCGCCTTTTGCCATGGCCTGGGTCATGGAGTTGGGATCAACATCCCCGTCATCAGGCCAGTAAAGACCACCTAAAAGTCCATCTGTATTCATCAAGGGGTGGAGTTCGCCCATCTCTTTTGGTGTTACAAAACTTACATCCAGACCAAGACAGCGATTCATAGAGTAATAGTATCCAAGCTCATCCATTCTACCGGGATTATCTGCCGTACGAATAGAACCTGTGGTATGCCAGCCTGAAGGCTGCCCCGTCTCTTTTTCCAGCTGCTTGAATATTTCTATGCTCTTCATATTTACCTGGGTACAATAAAAGCTTGGGTGGTAAAAAGATACATTCCCAGCAGCCATCCAGGTTGAACCTGAAGTTAATTCATGCTTTTCAACCAGAACAACATCTTTCCATCCATATTTTGCCAAATGGTATGCAACACTTACACCTATGGCACCGCCACCTATTATCACTGCCCTTGCATTGGTTTTCATAATTATTACTTCTCCCTAATTAATTCTTATTCAATCTCTACTCTTTTTACTCAACTGCCTGCCCCATTAAAAAAATAACGTAACACTCTGTTTTTAGGTTTCCGTATATGTTTGTCATAAAAATAAGCAAATCCGCCTGGATAGTAAATCATTACCAAGATCAGAACCAGGGCGTATATGATAAGGTTCAGTCCCGGTAGATTGGATAAGGAAGACCTGACAATCTCCATAAGAAATATAAAGGGGAACGCAATGACTGCTCCTCCCCACAGACTCCCTCTTCCACCGATATATGCCACTGCAAGGACTTCAACTGTTTTTCCTGTATGCATGACATCTGGAGTCAGGATACCGTAAAAATGAGCATAAAATCCGCCCAGCACACCTGCTATGGCACAAGACATACTAAAATTAAACACCCGGTAATATACTGGATTGATTCCTGAGGTTCTGGCAGCATCCATGTTCTGACCTATTGCCTGGAATGCAAGTCCCATTTTGGAACGTACAATCCATTTGCAGACAAGGTATATTAAAAACAACATTATAATAATTAAAAAATAGAATGGTGCATTGGAATCAGTCTCAAAAAGACGGGGGGTACGAAGTCCCAGAGGTCCCCTGGTCAACCAGACCAGTTTAGTGGTAAGACCCATGATTGCAAGACCAAAAAACCAGGAAAGACATGCTGCAAAAATCCCCCGGAGCCGCAAAGATATCATGCCGATAATCAGTCCCAGGATGGCAGCTGTTATTCCACCTGCTGCCATTGCAATCCATGGGGATAATCCCAGGTTGATGACTAGCAGTGCCGAGGTATAACCTCCAAATCCTGATACTGCAGCATATCCAAAATTAACAATACCGATATAGCCTGCTGTAAAGTCAAAGCCCACGCTCATGGCTGCTATGAACCCGCAGTAAATTAACCATCTGAGCATATACTCCTG
>Ga0256845_1002328_pt1 | contig 13893 bp, 8 predicted proteins | sample RiftiametaG_FD_189101 | JGI IMG/M metagenome (GOLD analysis project Ga0256845, IMG submission 189101) | Tube worm associated microbial communities from hydrothermal vent at the East Pacific Rise, Pacific Ocean - Riftia | ecosystem: Host-associated > Annelida > Integument > Unclassified ...
TAAATCTGATTCTATGCTGCTGGCAAGTGGGTTTGGGTATTCTTCCATAAAACATAGGATAAAAATGATAAATAAGCCAGTTAATCAGGCAGTTAATAAAACAAAACTACTCTTTGCTACACTAATAGGTACTGCCATAGTTTTAATGTTTTCAGCCTTTTCGGTACTTGAAACAAAAGATATGATTACCAAAAGAAGAGCTGTAAAAACGATTAGGGAAATTAATAAAAACACCGATTACCATAATGAGCCTTTGATAGAACTAGAAGAACTGGCCAATAGCTCTACTACTAATTTTGGCACATTTGTAATTATTGCCAAACTGGTTCAAAACTTTGGGCACTCTACAGACCCTATAATGCAAATTGCCAGACATGCAGCTGAGGCTAATACCAATTCTGATTTATATAATGAGTTAGCCATGCTTGTTTTCTTAGAACAAAATACTTCTCCTAAAATATATGTAGATCTGGCTGTTTTGGTTAGTCGGGCTAAGTCGAAGCAAGAATTAAAATACATTAAAAACCGAATAGAAACACTTAAAGAAAACACCCAATTCGAATCTATTAAAATGGCTCTTGAAGAGGAGCATATTTGACAGAATGAAAGTTATTAACTCTAAACAACACAAAAATGAAACACTTTTTTAAATGCCTTCCAATTGTGCTTGTCTCTCTTTTAATTAGTTGCCAAGGCACACAAAAAGAGCAGAAAGAGGAAGAAGATGATTTGGTGACGTACTTAAAAGAGCATTGGAATTCTCCTGAAAGCTATGTGATTGAAAAGTTTACTAACCACGACTATGTCTTTATTGGAGAGTATCATAGAATAAAACATGATGCCGATTTAATTCTTAATTTGATTCCAAAATTATATGAAAACGGCATTTATAACCTTGGGATAGAATTTGGCGACTTTAAAGACCAAAACCTTGTTGACTCCTTACTCAATTTGCCATATTTTGACAGAAAATTAGCGCAGAAAATTATGTTTAGTTGTAGTCCCGATTGGGGCTATAAAGAGTACATTGATATTTATAAAGTGGCATGGGAAGTAAACCATTCTGAGACTTTAAAAAAGAAAAAATTTAGAGTAATAAACCTTGCAGCACATTATAACCCTTGTAAAAAAGGTGGAGCTTGGAAAGATGTTGATCCTGATGCTTTTATGGCAGAGGTTATTTTTGACGAAATAATTTCTAAAAAAGAAAAAGCACTTATTTATTCGGGTAACCACCATGCATTTACCAAATACCATCAACCCTATTATAATTTTAAAAAGGACACCTTAATTAGTTATACTACAAATAGGATGGGAAACATTATTTATGACTCCCTCCCCAGCCGTACATTTAATATTTATTTACACGCAGCTTGGGCATCAAATAAAGGTTGGAGCGAACCGTCTGTATTATCTGTTAACGGAATTATAGATCTTACTATGGCACAGTTCAAAGATAAACGTGTTGGCTTTGATGTTAATAACACGCCTTTTGGAAAACTAAAAAGCACAGACTCCTATTATGCTTTGGGTTACCCCGATTTTACACTTGATAAGTACTGTGATGGATATATTTATCAGAAGGAATTTAAAAACTATAAAACCGTAACAATGGAAGAAAACTTTATAACAGAACAAAATATGGGCAAATTGAAAGCATATTTTAGCTGCCTTAACATTCCAAAAGAATCGATAGACTCAATAACGGTTATTAATGTAAACGATCTCTTAAAAGAAGATATTAAGGATCATTTTGGTCATCTTATGCACTAACGCAAAATAAATTTTTGTAATGAAAAGGATACTCATAATAATTGCAACGCTAAGTAGCTACTCACTATTTGCGCAAACAACCGTTGCGCAATACACCGATTTTCTAAACCAAGAACACCTATCTCCTAAAGCTTATATTCTTCAGCTTTTTGAGCAAAACGATATTGTTATTTTAGGCGAACGTGATCACCGAGATACCACACAATACGACCTAATTTTAGACATAATTGGCGATAACTGGTTTATTGAAAACGTAGCACATGTTTATACCGAAGTGGGTGTAACAAACAATACCGATTGGGCAAACCAAGTGCTAAAAGCTAACTATAAAACCGATAATGATTTTGAAACAGCAGTAATAAAACTTTACCGAGAGTTAGATTTTAACTCACTCTGGGAAAAGTATAATATGCATAAATATTTAAAAGGAATTTATACCATTAACAAGGAGCTTGCACCAAACAAAAAAATAACGGTGGGTTTAACCGACCAAGCCTTTAGCTGGCAGAATATGACCAAAGAAAAGTTAGAGGGGTTTCATAAGACACTGAGCAGTACCTATAGATACAGAGATAGCATAATGGCGGCTAATTTTATAGAGTTATATGAAAGACAAACGCCCATAAATGGAAAAAAGAAGGCATTATTAATACAAAGCAGACCTCACGCTATAAATATGGATGTTACCTATAAGGGTAGAAAAATAAAAAACACTGGCAGTTATATTGTTGATAAATATGAGGACAAAGTAAAAATAGTTGCCTTTAATTGGTACCATTGGATGCCTATAGAGTGGTATAAATGGATGCCCGAAAAAAGCATTAAATTAACCGATGATGGTAAGTGGGATGCTGCTTTTGAACTAACTTCTCATAACCCTGTTGGATTCGATTTAAAAAACACCCCGTATGGTTTAACTGAATTTGATTATTCGTACGAACAAGGCATCAAATACCAAGATGTAATTGATGGCATTATTTATTACAAACCTTTTTATGAATTTGTGTGTACGGTTGGTGTTCCCAATGTTGTAGATGATGCTTTTGCTGTTGAGCTAATAAGGCGAGGTAAACTTGTGAATGGGGAAGATTTTTCTGACACCGAAGCTTCGTTAATGGATTATTATAATGATGTTCGCTCTTTTGAATGCGAAGATTACAAAATGCTAAAAAAACAAATGAATAAATGGTTGAAACCAAAGAAGGGCAAACACTTCTCAAACTAACCTGAAAAGCGCACTTGTTCATTGCATTCCGCTAACTTTTAATATCCGTTTGAGTACTTTAGAGCATGCGTATATTTTTAGCAGGGAGTTTACTGTTGTTTTCAGTTGTTGGCTTTGGACAAGCTAGGCGAGCATTGAGTTTAATAGAAAAACAAAAGTTTGAAACTGCTTTTGAGTTGCTCTCCAATGGCTTAACTAAAGACACTACTTCTGCCTCTATTCCTTTTGTCTTAGCCAAATTGTACTTAGTGCAAGAATGGCCTCATAATCAACTGGATTCCTCCTATTATTTTTCGGTGCGATCCCTACACAATTATAACCTGCTAGATCAAAAGCATTTGGACAGACATATTAAAGAAGGGTTTGGGAAAACCAGGTTGCTTACTCTTAAAGGGAAAATTGATAGCCTTGCTTTTGAAGTGGCAAAACAGGGGGGGGAAGAAATAGATTACCAAGTATTTATTGATACTCATACCAATGCGGCTGAACTCGATTCTGCCATTTACCTAAGAAATGAACAAGCATATCTTACTTCAGTTAGCATTAACACCTTAAAAAGTTATAAACAGTTTTTAGACAAATACCCTAAAGCTGTAGATTGGGAAAAAGCAGATGCTACATACCAAAGAATATTATATTTAGAGCGTACGGAAAACGGAAAACTCAAAAGCTATAAAGCATTTGTTAAAGCACAGCCGAAAAGCCCGTACAGAGAAGAAGCGATTGACCATATATACACCATTGAAGTTGGGAGAAATAGCATAAAATCAATCTTAGATTTTGTATCAGAATTCCCCAATTCAAGTGCATCGGAAAAAGCCATTGGCTTGCTTTATCATAAACATTTGGTACAAGAAAACGCCTCCTCATTTGCAGATAAGTACCCCAAAATAAGTATAAGTGATTCGCTTTTTCGAGTAATAAAAAATCAGGAGAAAACTATGCTTCCTATTTGGAGTGGCGGCTATTTTCAAATGATTGATTTAGACCAAAAAGTAGTTATAGACAGCCTAATTTGGGTAGATGAAAGCTCAATTGATAAAGATTTTTTAGCAGTTGAAACTAACAGTGATTATGCTTTAGTAAGCAAAAAGGGAGTGCCTTTTTATACTAGTGACTCTTTCTTGTTTGAGAAAGAAGAGCATGGGTTTATCTTTCTTAAGAAGAAAGACAATTTAGTCGTTGTTCACAAAAATGGAGAGGTTATTAATGGAGGTAATAAAGCAAATTTGGTGGAGACTTTTATTAGTTATAAAACTGGTGAAAAGTGGGGTCTAAAATCCATTACAGGCCTCGATGTACTTCCACCTAATTATGATAGTATTTGGACTGAGAACCACTTAATATTCTTTTCGATAAATGATAAAATTAACATTATTTCAGCCAAAACACTTTACCCTGCACTGGATGGACAACCCATTGCCATTGGCAATAAGTTTGATGATTATGAATGGTTAACGGACAGCCTATTGTGGGTTGAAAGTGGAGGTAAAGAAGGGCTCTTGTCAGGACAACTAGAAGAACTTGTACCATTGGCAAAACATCAAATTGACATAGCCAAGAAAGGATGGAGTGTTTCTAAGAAAGGAGTTGTAAATATCCCTGCCTTTTCGAACCAATCCTTAACGCAGTTTAATGAAAATGAAGCTTGGCAAATTGGTTATATAAAAGATTCGCTCATTGTAAAATACCATTATAGTCAGCTTTTTCACCCGTCTTCTGCTTCATTATTAGGCCCATCAGCCATTATTATGCATTGGGCCGATTCGGGCTATGTGTATCTAACAGATACAGTTAAATTCTATAAACCCATAGATTGCGAAGTAAAACCTTTGCTTAATCAAGATAATAAAGTGTTTTATTATCAGGTAGTTGAAGGAAAGGAAAAAATGCTAATAAATAGTTTAGGTCAAAAACTTGATTTAGGTGATTATGTAAGAGTAATCTCTTTAAATGAATCATTCTTTCAGCTTGAAACAAGGAAAACCAAGCAAATTTATACCTTAAATGAAGAGTTAATTCTTGATGAAGTGGAGGGAGCCGCTTTAATAGATGATCGCACTATTTCTATTTTAAAAGGTCAGCACTTTGGGTTAATTCAACCTTTTGATTCAATATATTTAGAACCAATTTTTAGTAGGAAGCTTTCACCGATTGCAGACTCCCTTTGGGTGGCATCAGATGGGAAAAAGTATGGTTTAATTAATACAAAATTAGACACCCTACTTCCTTTTTCGTATGACGCCATCAATTACTGGGTTAATGGTTTACTCTTTGTAAAAAGCGATTTAAAATGGCATACCTATGATTTAAAAAGCACCCAATTTGTAGCATCTGGTATCGTTTCTTATTCATCCATAACAAGGGATGGTAGTCCAAAAATTACTTTTCAGAAAGGGGTTGGAATTGGCGTATTTGATAGTGACAAAGGAGTGGTATTAAAGCCAACGTTTACAGCAGTACATTTAGAAGGCACTTCAACTGAACCTTATTATCGAGCTGAAAAATATGTAGAAGAAGCTGGGCTTCATATTATGCTTTACTATAAGATGGATGGCCAACAGTTGTTCCAAAATATTTTAAATGAAACGGCCTTTAGTTCTCTTTATGGAAGTGCTGATGAGTAGTTGTTAAATGGCTAAGAACTCTGCGGAGTGACTTATTAAATGAGTAAAATAAGCATTGCAATCTGCTAATTTTATAGGTCATTTCGTAGTGCAACGGAGAAATCTTAGCCGTTAGAATACTTTCTAGCAGAGTGGCTCAATCACAAACAAGGTGTCAAGCTGATGTTTTCAGTTTATCATAAAACTTATAAAGAATAATTATTTCTAATATGATAGCTGGTATCATCGCTATTAAACCAATAAAAGCTAGAAAGAAAGTAATAAAAAACCCTCCAACAGCAATTTCAAAAATGCCGGCTACTTTGGATATTGTTCCTAATTTTTTCCCCAATAAGAGTAAGGCAATTCCAAATACAATATCAACGCCTCCGAAAGCAACGGCTTCGGTTCCTTTGATGAGGTAAAAATCCTCCCAAGTCATTTCAGGCCCAAAGGAGATAATGTCGTATACTTCTATTACCACTAGTGAGGCTACCATTAAATAAGAGGCAATTTTTAGTAATGCATTTTCAAAGTATTTGCCAATCTCGATAAAGCCAATCATAAAAAAGACAAAGCTAATCGATACTAGTACTTTAATGGTTGTATATAATAATGGGAAATAATAGGGTAAGTTTTCCTCAAATCGAGCAAAGTCTAGACCAGATTCGAAGAGGCCTAACACAAAATAAATAATACCGGCCATCCATGCTATTTTAAGCCACTTAAGTGAGGCTTTCTTTTGGATGGAGGCTTCTACCTGTGTAATATTATAATCGAGCGCATCCAATAAAATGCGGATGGTGTATTCACGCGGAGTTACCTCACCGGCTTCAATGCGTTGAAGGGTTCGTACATTGATATTGCAAAGTTCCACTAGCTCTTCTTGAGTGAGCCGTTTCTTTTGCCTGAGATCTACAATGGTTTTACCTAAATTGGGTTGTTCTAAATTTTGCATAGTTGTTTTTTGAGGCAATACTAAAGGTAGTAGATATTTAGGTCAAATATATCGCCCGTAGTTAACCCGACATTTGCCCGACATATGATTATGTAGATCATTCTTAATAGGAATGACAGTATTCGCCCACAATAGGAGACCCCGCAACATGTGCGGGGAAAGCTACTAATTATTATTTTTTCCGGACCTGTTCCGGCATCCTCCTTTTATCTTTTAATGGTACATATGTTTGAGCTTATTAACTTATTCTTTTTCCATTCCGAGGTACGAGGAATCTTATTGAATTAGAAATAAATAATCATTTGGATTCACTCGTTTTTGCCGTTCTTTTAGAAGCTTCTATAATTACTTTTATTAAGCCCATCATTGAAGTCCCTAAAAAGGCTATAATAAAATAGGACTCTCCTTTTTGATAAGCTTGTTGTACAACTACCATACAAATTCCAATATTTATACTGCATAAAATTAGGAGTCCTATGGCGAGATTGGACAATGGAATTTTCTTTTTCATTCTTCTAAAATAGAAACATTTAGACTAATGGTAATGTGTTTATTTCGCAACGCTCCCGAGAGGAACGTATCTTCAACTCGCAAAATTGTTAAGACTCTCCAAAGGAGTCCTTCCTAACTTACGGAGTTACTTCCTTGGTGTAGAATATTCTTTAGTTTAATCTACTTTGAGCGAATATTTACTAACAATTTTATCCTCACAATCAATGATAGAAATGATAAAATTGCCAGAAGGCAATACCAATTGTTTTTCTTGGTTGATCACAAACTGATCTAGTGGGATACTATTTTCATCTTCGTTTATTAACTGAGCCCGAATTAATTTTCCCTCATGCTCCTTTATTCCTGCAGTAAGTGCAATGTTGGTTTTGTTCGTTCCATATAACCACATGGGTCGGCCATTTATAAACGCTGTTTTGGGATGATACACTTGAATATCATTGCCAATCCTATTAACTGGGTCTAATATTACTTTATTATTTTTTAGAAATATTGATGGCTTCTTAATTTCAAAATTGGCAATGGCAAAATCATAATAATCGTTATTCATGCCTTTTCCTTTGTATGACATTGTTTCTTGGTTAACAGAAAGTACTTGGCCATTTGCAAATTTATTTAAGTAATAACCCATCAATGAATGTGTTCCATTATCACTTTTTGATATATGGCTATACCCAGCATGAACCACTACCTTACCGATTGAGTCTTTTAGTAAAGTACGCTCATAAATATTTTTGGCTTGTATTCGCTCTCTGTCGGCACTATCTTGAGAAGGGTTATATTCATAAGGAACAAGGGTGTATCCAAGTTTAATAGCCTCTCGTACCATATTACCAAATACAGGGTCTTGTATAAAATTCCCACTTTGAGTTGTTGGATACCCTTTTTTACTTAAGTTGAATTCGTTCCAAGCTAAAGCCTCTATTGCTAAATATCGATAATCATTCTCCCATAAATCCTTTAGTAATATGGTGGTAAATGCTCTTTGTTGTGAGCTATAATGTGCTTCGTTAAGTAGTAGGAAATGATATTTTTTAGCTTGCTCTAGAATATAGCTTTGAGCATCTATGGTTGTTGCGTTAGCAAAACTATTTTTAACAATATCCTCCCCACTAGCTGCTGAAATCATAAGTTCTATTAACTCCTTATCTTCTGCCGATAAATCTGGGTTATCTAATTCTTGTTCCAATATCAGAAGCTCTTCAGTACCAATCGAATTCTCAACTTCTATGGATGCTTTTGAACGATACTTCTCATTATAGGCTATTACCTTTTTTAACTCACCAAAACGATTATAGATGTAATCTGTATTGGAAAGAGCTTCCTCAAAACTTCTGCAATATTTACTAAAGTTGGCAGAAGAAGATTCCGCTTCTTCCATATTAATTTTAGTAAAAGATGGGCTTTTTTTGCACTGAGCTAGAAAAAATAGCAGGGTTATTAGCGTGACGTATTTTTTTATCATCTTACTAAATTGCAAATAATTCTAACAATTGCAATGATTTAAAGAGGTAGTATATGGAAGGTAAAATTTAGCTAACTTTTGCTTTTCATTCCGAGGTACGAGGAATCTTGTAAATTATTAATAGAACTAAAGCTAAAAGAACATCGTCATTATCGATCGAAAGAAGCAGTAATCTTTGGCTCTATCGAGCCCATTTTTTTAAGCACGGCAACTCTAGGTTGGCCAACCTAGAAAGATTTCCTGGTCTTTACGCCAGACAATGACATCCAAATGAGCACATCTTCTGTCTAACTTTTTTTTGATCCCCAGTTTAACAGGAAACCTACCAAGCGCCTAGAAGATTCTTCTTGTCTTGGCACACAAAAAAAGGGCGACTCCCTCTTGGGAACCGCCCTTTTAAATAAGAAACTAAAATTTATAAGTTCGAATATGTCTCGCTATAATAAAGCATTTGCTTTGTAAAATCAGCGGGGTATTCCACTTTCACATCTGTGATGTTACCAGCATCATCTGTTACAGGTACTAATTTAGGATTGATAAAACCACCGTAAGGAGCTGATTTTAATTTTGCTGCTCTTTCGAGTACTTCTTTGTGAAGTTCAAGGTCAACCTTAACACCATAATCTTCGATTAAGGCTTTTCCTGCTTCAAAATCTCCTTCTGATTTTATGCGTTGAATTTCTTTCAATAATTGACCAAAAAGATCGTGAAGCTTTTCATAATCATTTACAACAAAATATGTTTTTCCGTCTTTTGTTACTCGTTCAATCACGTTCTCTTCTGCTCCTTTTTCAAAGGCCCAATGGGCAATCATTTGTCGGTTACGCATATGCGCTTCTTCAATGTCATCTCCTAAATCTAATCTTCTAAGTTGGAGCATCATTCCATTTCTGATATAGCCATCATAGGTTTCCATACCAACTTCAAGGCTAGGAACTAATCCAAGGTCAATCAATTTTTGGTCATATAAATAATAGAGGGCTACTAAATCAGCGCGTCCTTCTTCTAATGCAGAAGCATAGTTTTTTAAGGTTTCTTTTGGCGTACCAATTCCTTTGTTAATTTGGCCAGAAGCGTGACCAACTACTTCGTGTAAAGCAGTGTGCATATCTCCACCAATATCACCAAACTCTTTGGCTCGGGCAATTTCTTCCTCGTTGTAAGCGAACTCTTCTAAAAAGCCAGAGCTACCTGCTTTTCCATAAGCCGCAACAATATTACCTAAGCTTACAGATTTAGAACCGTGTGCAGCCCTAATCCAGTTGGCATTAGGCAAATTAACTCCTATTGGAGTTGAAGGAGAAGCATCTCCAGCTTCGCCAGCAACGTTCACTACTTTATAAGTTACACCTACTACTTTGGCTTTTTTATGTTCATCCATAATAGAGGAATTGTCTTCGAACCACTGTACATTATCCGAAATAACTTTCATTCGCTCCGAAGCAGCAAAATCATTAATTTCTACAATGGTTTCATAAGAACCTCTGTAGCCTTTTGGGTCATTATACACTTCAATAAAACTGTTGATGTAGTCAATATCTCCATCGGTGGCTGCAACCCAAGCAATGTTATAGGCATCCCAAGTTTCAAGGCTTCCAGTTTTATAATATTCAACTAATAATAAGAGAGCTTTTTTCTGAGGTTCATTTTCTGCTACTGTCGCAGCTTTTTCTAACCAGTAAATAATGCGTTTTATAGCTCCACCATAAAGTCCATCAACTTTATACACATCTTCTGAAATGCTGCCATCTTCGTTTCTTACCAGTCTGGAGTTTAGGCCATAAGAAAGTGGTTTATCTCCAGCTTTTTCTAATAATGGGGCATAAAAGGCATCCACTTCTTCAGCTGTAATGTCAGGATCGTAAAAATTAATAGCAGAACCTTTTACCAAGCCTTTACTAGCATCTAGATTTACTTTTTTAGCATCAACTACAGGGTCGAAAATAACATCAACAACTTCTGATGAAAGTTCTGTTTTTGTAGAAGCTAAAAGCTCTCCTAGGTATTCTTTCGAAAAGGCAGGCATTATTTTAGCGTTTGAATAATGATGATGGATTCCGTTAGAAAACCAAATACGCTTAAGGTATACTTCAAACTGTTTCCAGGGTTCAGCATTTTTATCACCTGTGTAAGTGGTTAGAATATTTTCTAGCGCCTTTCTAATGGTAAGGTTATGTCGGTAATTCATATCGTACATAATATCTCTACCTTCTAAACCTGCTTGTGTAAGGTAATACACCAGTGTTTTTTGACTAGTAGATAAATTATCAAATCCTGGTATTTTGTATCGAATGATTTTTATATCGGCAAATTGATCAGCCAAATACTTAAAATCCTCTTGAGCAACGACCTTCTCTTCTTCTTTGGCCGCAGGAGTACAACTGATGGCAAATGCAAATAGCAGCAATAGCCAATAATTTTGTTTACTTGGTTTCATTATTATAGTGTTTGATTAGTTTACGAGTAATTTTATTTCAAACTGCAACTTAAAAAAGAATTTATTAAAACTTAATAGGATAAGTCAGCTCAAAAAATGATTTATGTGGTTTTTATTCTATTGAGACAATGATGGCAACTCCATTTATAAATATGGCTTCTTGTTTTTTATCTGCAGGAATAAGCCCTAGAGCTTGAATAGTTATTAGGTCTTCAGTAACACCTTTGGTTTTAAGATGCTCAAGTACAGTTTCTTTGTAATGAGGAGTTCGATCATTATGATAGATAGGAATCTTTTTCCATGTTTCAATAGAGTCAACACCACTCATTCTTGCTTGGTAATCGTTGGCAATAAGTGTATCAGTTAAAGTGGTTGCACCAAGGCTGTCATTCATTTCAATTAATAACGAATCTTTCTGTGAGTTATCCATGCTATCAATATCAATAGGTGGCAACATAACTCTTATGCTATCGTATTTTACTTCTGTTAGCCAAGGAAGCTGAAGACTATCTTCCTTATAGTCTTCTTGATAAATTTGAATGTTAAAATGGAGGTCTTTATGTTGTTTTATAAGCCTAGCTAATCGCATTACTTCAAAGTTAGAAGCAGCAGTTATTGTGCTTGACAGTGTATCAAATACAATTCCTCCAATATCGAATTGAGCACCTTTAGCTACCGTTGTTAACTCAATTTTTGGGTATTCTCTCCGTGAGTTTCTAAGCTCTTCTATATTAATTATTTGGGTTTGAAAAGCTAGCTTACCAGATCGATCTTCGTAAGTGATTTCAAAAGTGTTCCCTTCGGTTAAAACGGCTACAAAGTCTCCCGTTTCTTTTTCTGAAATCACTCTTGATACCAATTTACCCGTAGCATAATTATTGATTCTAATGTCTAACGATTTCGGTGTTCCTTGGTCATCTACCACCTTCCCCATCATCATAATAACATCTTGAGGCCTAAATTCTTCAGGCACTTTGGCTTTTACAATGCCATAATAGCCCGTCTCATTTTTTCTTGTTAGGAAGGCATAATCTGTTCTTAACGACATGCTCATATAACGTTCATCATCTTGCGTATTTGCGAACTCTACATTAATGGGAGTGCTCCATTCCCCTGCATTTAGGGTACTCATCCATAAATCCAACCCGCCTTTGCCTCCTGGTCTGTCGGAAGAAAAAACCAAAGTTTTATTATCACTTAATATCCTTGGTGATAGCGTATTACCAACATTTAGATGACTAGGAAGCTCTTCAGGTTCTTTCCAAGGAGCACCTCGACCTTTATTTTTTTCACTCACAAAAATCTTACACCCTTTCGCTGTTTCTGGTGCTATACGGCTGCATCGCATAAAATATAGTTTTTGATTATCGGGACTAATGGAAGGGTCGCCCTCATCCATAGATGAGTTTAATGGTTTGCCGTGGTTCTTTGATCGGCTCCAGTTAGAGCCACTCTTTTTTGAATCCCAAATATCATAGCCTCCGAGTCCATCTGGTTTGCGCGAAGAAAACCAAATAGCTTCGCCTGTATTATCCATAAAGTAGCCACCATTATTTACAAGGCGCATGGGGTTAATGGCTGTAATTTCTTTGGGAGTATTCCATTTGCCTCCTTTATACTGAGATAATTCCATCACCATATCGCCCGTATTGGAGTAATCGGTGAGGTAGATCATTGTTTTTCCATTGCCACTTATGGCCGGTACAATATTATTCTTAGAAGTATGATTTATATGTCTTGATAAAAATTCTTCTTGTGCGAATAGCGATGTAGAAGCAATTAATAATAGGAATAATAGTATGCGGTTCATAAGCCAAAGTTTTTAGATTAGCTAAATTACGTATTTCAAGATTAGTTTTAAAAACACTAGCAAACTCTTTGCTATTTTTGTCCTTTAAACATTTAGTAAACTATGAGCAAGCAATTAATAGAATGTGTACCCAACATTAGTGAAGGGCGTGATGAGCAAAAAATTAAAGCAATTACTGATGTAGTTGAAACGGTTGAAGGCGTTAAGCTATTGGATGTTGACCCCGGGAAAGCTACTAATCGTACGGTAATCACTTTTGTGGGCGAACCTGATAAGGTGATTGAGGCCGCATTTCTATTGATAAAAAAAGCTTCGGAGTTGATTGATATGAGCAAGCATTCTGGCGAGCACCCTCGCTTTGGGGCTACCGATGTATGCCCATTAGTGCCCATTGCTAATATTAGTATGGAAGAAACCGTAACCTTTGCCCATAAACTGGGTAAGCGAGTTGGAGAAGAATTAGGCATACCTGGTTATTTCTACGAAAATGCAGCGGCAACAGAAGAACGAAAAAACTTAGCTAATTGTAGAGCTGGTGAATACGAAGGCTTGGCAGATAAATTAACAAATGCTCATTGGGCACCAGATTTTGGGCCAGCAGAATATGTAAAAGCAAAAACGACAGGAGTAACTGCCATAAGTGCAAGAGACTTTTTGGTGGCCTATAATGTAAATCTTAATACTACTTCACCAAGAAAAGCCAATGCTATTGCATTTGATATTCGTGAGCGTGGGCGAGTAAAAAGAGAAGGTGGAAGCCTAACAGGTAAAATTATTAAGGATGAAAACGGAGAGCCATTAAATATTCCTGGTACTTTAAAGGCTGTAAAAGGAATTGGTTGGTATATAGAAGAATATGGCATAGCGCAACTATCGTTAAACCTTACCAATATTAGCATTACTCCAATGCACATCGCGTTTGATGAATCCTTGCAAAAAGCACAGGCTAGAGGAGTAAGAGTAACCGGTTCTGAGCTTGTAGGCCTTGTGCCTTTACAGGCTATGTTAGATGGTGGTAAATACTTTTTACGCAAGCAAAACCGCTCGGTAGGAATTGCAGATGAAGAAATAATAAAGATTGCCATTAAATCAATGGGCTTAGATGACTT
>Ga0256845_1002329_pt1 | contig 13891 bp, 9 predicted proteins | sample RiftiametaG_FD_189101 | JGI IMG/M metagenome (GOLD analysis project Ga0256845, IMG submission 189101) | Tube worm associated microbial communities from hydrothermal vent at the East Pacific Rise, Pacific Ocean - Riftia | ecosystem: Host-associated > Annelida > Integument > Unclassified ...
AATTTAGTTGCTTCGTAGAGTAGTGCTTTTCTTTCACGAATAGGAACTGATTGAGCTTTGTTAAATAGTTTAACGGCTTTTTTTGACGGTTCTGGACAGTTTTCTTCTTGGGCAAAAATGCCAATAGAAAGCGTTAGTGCTAATATGAGTGTGCTGTATTTTTTCAATTTACCTTTTTTCTTGTTTTTATGTCTCCCTAAGTACGTTTTGCGAAAGCAAAAGCTTAGAAGTGTGACAAAATTAGCACTCGCAATGAAGAAATACTACTTATTTTCTACCTCAGCCATTAATTTATCAGCCTCTTTTTTTGCTTTCGCTTCAACATCAGCAGCGCGTTTATTTGCTTCAGCTTCAACTTTTAGAGCTTGTTTGTCGGTTTGTTTAATAACGCCTTTAGCTGCAACTTGATTTGCTTTCTTTTCTATAAAGTTTCCACCTTTATTTTTTAAAGCATCAGCTTGTTTAGCTCCTTCAGCTTTTACTTTTTTTGCAGCTATTTTACCTTCAGCTCTAATTCTGTCAGCTTGTTTCTTAGCTTCAGCTAATAATTTATCAGCTTGTTCACGTGCTTTACCTTTCAAGTCTTCCTTAACTTCTTCAACCTTTTCTTTCACTTGCTCTATCACTTGTTCCTTCACGTCATCAACAATGCTGCCAACTGCATCTTTTAAGTTTACAGAAACTTTTGGATCATCAACAGTTCCTTTTAAAGTAACGTCAACATTAACAAACTCAGCAGCTTTTAAATTCATTCCAAGTTTAGATGCTTGTCCGTTTAATTTCCCTACTGCATCACCAGCACCTAATTCAGCACTAGGAACTTTTAAACTCATTTTGTTATCCATTGTCTGATCGAAACCATTAGAACCTGACATTGTTCCAGTAACTGGTCCCATTTTAATGTCGAAAGGCTCTGTGTAAACTCTACCATCTTTAAAACTGTATTTAATTTTAGTATCGTTCACTTCTAATTTGCTGAATTTATCGTTTTTCAATAAACCTGCTAACTTATCTAAGGCTTTAAATCCTTCAACTTTAATGCTTTTAGTTTGCATTACACCATCACCCGTTAAGGTGTTTAAGTCTGGCATCATTTCATGATCTAAAACTCCTAAAATATTTAAAGATGTATTAAATTTCCCTTTCATGTTTTTTGCATAAGGAGCCATTTCTTCAACAGTATTAAAAGTGTTAACTACAGTTTGGATATCAAATCCTTTAATGTTCATATCGTAACTAAACCCTGGTTTTTTAGGGTTTGTTGTTTCATAATATCCATTCATTACCATGCTACCATCTAGTAAGTTCATAAATAATTTATTCATACTCACTTTTTGATCTTTCACGACTAAGCCACCTTTTAAGTTGTCAATTTCCATGTTGTCATAAATAACTTTTTTCATAGAAGTATTTAACGTGAAATCAATGTTTTTAGGAACTTCAATAATGCTTAAAGGTTCTTCCTCTACAGCTTCAGTACTTCCTGATGCAGTAGCTTCAGTTTCCTCTTCCATAAACTCGTTTAAGTCCATTAGGTTAGAGTTTAAGTTGAATTTACCTGTTAATGCTTGGTCATCTGCGAAAGCATAAGCGATAAAGTTTTCTATTTTACCATTGGCACTAATATCAGATTTTCCTATTTGAGCATCGAAAGCAGCTAACTCAACAAACTGAGGAGAGAAGTTAAGCACCATTTGTTTTAGCAATACATCGTAAGGTAATGAGTCGCTTTTGTAATCCATATTCATGATTGCCAACTGACCACCTGCTTCAAACTCTTCGTAACGTTCTTCTTCTAACGCAGAAACCTTTCCTTTTAAACGAACATCAGCCTTAATATCACCATTCACTTCATCTCCAGTTTCCATAGGGATAACGTCTTTAAGTGATGCTAAGCTAAATTCGGCTTTAATACCTCCATCAATATCAGCATCAGAAATGGGTGTCCTAATTTTCATATCCATATCAATAGGATTTCCTGCTAACTCCATGTGGAATTTTTTAAGGTTAATGAAAGTATTGTCTTCGCTTCCTCCAGGGTTATCTACATGTAAATCAATGTTAATGCTGTTTACTGCTTTTGGTAAATCTGGGTATTTAAACATGGCTTCAGAAACCAATAAATCTAATCCAAATGCAGGAAGTGAAGTTTCTTTGTATGTTCCTTTAGCATAACCATCTAATTGAACTTTTCCAGCAGTTTTTACCGAAGCAAAATCAGTCATGTAAACAGCAGGAACTAATGATAGTAGTGTTTTGAATTCAGTTTTCTTTGCTCCAAATTTAATGTCCATATCTATATCATCTTTGTCTTCAAACAAGGCCAACCAACCATCTAAACCAAGGGTTAAGTCATTAATTCTAAATTCGTTTTCGGTAAACGTGTACTTGCTGTTGGCTAAATCTGCTTTAATCGTAGCATCAATTCCTATAACTGTTTTTTTGAAGTATTTTACATTCTCCATTTCAACATCCATTGCCTCAATAGTTGTTTTGGTAATTAAATCAGTAACATCAGCAGTCATATCTCCCGATAAATGGAAGTTTAGGTTTGCAATGTTTGTTGTTAAATCCATTGTCTCATCAATATAACTAATGTTTGCGTTGGTAATGGATAAATCTTTTAAGCCTAATTTAAAAGCAGCAGCTTCTTCGGTTTCTTCTTCAACAGCCTCTTCGGTATCACTTGCTTTTGCAATGTCCCAGTTAGCAGAAGAATCAGCTAAAACCAATGCGTTAACATTTAGTTTGTCAATGCTCAACGTATTCACTTTAATTTCATCACCACTAATTACGCTCATTAAATCTACTTTAATGGTCAAATTTCCAATGCTAGCGAGTTGAACGCCTTCAAATTTATCTACTCCATCAACTTTAACATCATTTATTTCAAAATTAAAGCTCGGGAAAGTGCTAATTAAACCTAAGTCGAAATCACCAAAATCTACTTTAGCGTTTAAACTCTTATTGGCTTCTTCTTTAACCATTTCTACAATTTTACCCTTAAAAATAATGGGTAGTAGAATAATTAATGCAATTAAAAATAGTAATGTAAATCCGAAATATTTTATAATTTTTTTAATCATAATGATTTGATTTTAACAGTTAGGTTTAAAAAATAAAAATAACAAAAAGAAAGGTTACTTATTGTAGTGTTGATAAAGAATGAAAATAAAAAAAAAGTTATTTTTAAATTAGCTATTGTGTTAACTGGATATAGCTACATCAAATCTTGAAAAGCACGTTTTTGAATTGTTGTAGGAGTGAAACGAAATACAATCGAAAAGAATGTGCTTTGAAAAAGTACGCCATCTGAATTCGCTCCCGATAACTATCGGGATAAGCGAAGATAATTTTTAGAGGAGGTTCGCTTAACGCCTAGCTATGGTTAGTGCGGGATTTGAAAAGCGGAGTTTTCAAATCTGCACGTAGCCAAGAGTTTATATTTTGTTTTTAATTATTTCCATAAATTCGTTTACATCTTTAACTTGAATCTCGATAAAAAAGTCATTCATTAAGCTATGTAACATATTAGTGTAAGCGAAAAAAATATTTTTCATTTCCTTGAATTCTACATCTGAAGCATTAGGAATGTCCATTGTATTCTTTGGGTGTATTAGTCTGTCTCGTTTAGTTTTTATTTTTTTTAGTTCACCATATTTAGTGTCAAGGTATTGCTGAATAATTTCTTTTTTGTCCCAAGTTTTACATATTTGTTTAAATGTCCTTTTGAATTTATCATCAAAGCAATGCTTATCATTATACCCATCATATTTTTCAAGCTGATTTAGGCCAAAAATATCAGATTCAATTAACGATAACATCCCTTTTAGACAAGCTCGGTATAAAGTGTTGAACTTTTCATGGTCTTCTTTATTTTTATCAGTTATATCTAAAAGTAGTTCAAAATCTTTCCGAATAATATTATGTCGCTTTTGGTAGTCGGTAAAGGAATGAAATGCATTTCTGTATTCAGATTTGTCTGTATAAGTTTTTGAATGTTCACTCATATGATCTTGTTTTTAATGCACCTATTCTTTACAAGAAGATGTTAAGCGAAGATAGCGTTTTTTAATGAAAAAGTCAAAATACTCCTTTAGCTCTTAGAATAGTTGTCATCCCAATTTTTAACTTTAGGCTTGCCTAATTTTCCTAAAGATTTTGCAATCAGCATAGAAACAGCAGCATCACCAGTTACATTGACAGTAGTTCTACACATATCTAAAGGTCTATCAATAGCAAAAATTAAAGCTAAACCAGCTTCAGGTATTCCTGCTTGTCCAAGAACAATAACTAACATTACCATTCCTGCACCTGGTACAGCAGCAGAGCCAATAGAGGCTAGGGTAGCGGTAACAATAATTCCTAATTGAGCACCTAAACTTAAATCCATACCGAAAGCTTGAGCAATAAAAACAGCTGCAACAGCTTGGTATAAACTGGTTCCATCCATATTTATGGTCGCTCCAATTGGCAATACAAAACTGGCAACTTCTTCTTCAACACCTAAGTGTTCTTCAACACGTTCCATAGTAACAGGGAGGGTAGCAGCACTCGAACTTGTAGAGAAAGCCAATAATTGAGCGGGTGAAATTCCTTTAAAAAAGAAGCTTGGTGATTTTTTTGCGAATATTTTAACAATTAATACGTAAAAACCTATCATTATTCCCAAACCTAATACAACTGAAAAGGCGTACCAAAGCAATGCTTGGAATAAGTCTAGGCTAGGCGATTCAGCCACTAAAGCAGCTAATAAAGCAAACACGCCATAAGGAGCAGCAAGCATTATTAAATCAATTAATTTTAAGATAACTTCATTAAAACCATCAAAAAAGTCTTTTACAGGTTTTGCTTTATCAGCAGGAATTAAAATTAACCCCATTCCAAAAAAGATAGCAAAAACAATTACTTGTAACATATTACGATTGTTACTTGCTGCTGCAAAAATATTACTCGGAACTAAATCTTGTAAAGCTTGTAAAGGACCTGTTTCTTTTTGTGCTGCTGCGGCTACTTGTCTTTTTGCAGCATCTTCTTTATAACTTTCCAGTAGTTCCGTTCTTGTTTCCTCTGAAATACTTTTTCCAGGTTGTATAATATTAACAACTCCTAGTCCGATGGTAACAGCAAAAACAGTAGTAATTACATAGATTGCAATTGTTCTTCCTCCCATTTTAGAAAGTTTAGAAATATCTTTTAAATCGGAAACACCTTTAATTAATGAAGCTAAAATTAACGGAACAGCAATCAGTTTTAAAGCACTGATAAACATCTTTCCGAAGGGTTTAATCCAATCCTTAATAAAATCGGCTCCCCAAGCAAATTGTACTAAAATTAAGGCACAGGCAACACCTGTTACCATTCCTATTAATATTTTCCAATGTAATGCTAGTTTTTTCATATTCTTTTTTTTAAAATCATGTTGTCATCCTGAGTTTATCGAAGGATTGACTAGAGATTTTTTTATAAAGTTATTTCTTTTGTTTTGATAAATTCACCGTTTTTATAAATGTCAATTTGATTCAGCACCCCATTTGTGTAGAATTTTTGTTCTCCGTCCATTTTCCCATTTTTAAAATATGATAACTGGAGCAAGTCACCATTGTTATTGTATTTTTTATAAGAGCCATACGGCTCACTATTATTCATATAGCCAACTGTTTGAATACTCCCGTTTTCGTGGTATGCAATACATTTATCATGAAATAATCCATGAGTAAAATATCCTTTAAATTTAAAATTCCCATTTGGATACCAAATTTCAGTATAGCCATGTGATTTTCCAAGATGATTCGCTGTAGTTTGATTTAGGTGACCATTTTCAAACCATAAAGTATCAGGACCTTCTCTTAAACCATCAATCCAATATGACCTTTGGTGGATTTTTCCATTTTTATGATGAAAAATTTCTAAGCCATTTTTTTTTCCATTTAGCCAATTAGATACCTCATAAAGGTTCCCGTTGTCATGCCAGAACTTAGCTAAACCATTTCTTTTGTTGTTGAGATATGAAATACTATCTTTTAGTTGTCCAGGCTCATAATAACTAATTCTCCATTTTGAATTACCATTAATAATGTGTCTAAATTCAAGTTTTCCTGACTCGTAATATCTAGTCCAATTACCTCCAAGGGTATGGTTAGAAGCGGTTCCTGTTTCTGATATTTTTCCTGTTGATTGATAAAAAGATTGATAATAACCATCATTAACAATGTAGTCATAACTGGTGTCATTAACCATTATTTTATATTTTATTAATGTTTCGTTGATGTCGAATAAAAATGAAGTATCTATTTGTTCTGCATCTAAGATGGTTCCTTTTTCATAAATGGTTCCGTTTGGAAAGAATTTGGTGTATTTACCTGACTGTACTGGATTTCCAACGTCAATAGGAATCCATTTCCCCGTTTCTGAATCTTTATCTATAAACCATACCCAGTTTTCGTTTCTTTTTTTTGAATCATTAATTGAATCTTGATTGCATCCAAAAATGGAAATTAGAACTAAAGCTAAAAGAATATATTTTAGTTTCATTTAGTTATAATTTAGCAGTTCTATTTCTTAAAATATGATCCACAATAACCATTGCTGTCATGCTCTCTACAATAACTGTTGCTCTTGGTAAAACACAAGGATCATGTCTTCCTTTACCTGCGATTTCTACTTCTTCTAATTTATTATTTACTGTGTTTTGTTTTTGCATAATGGTTGCAACAGGTTTAAAGGCTACGTTAAAGAAAATGTCTTCTCCGTTGCTAATTCCCCCTTGTACTCCGCCTGAATTGTTAGTCCTAGTTTCTACATTTTTATTATTAATGTAGAATTCATCATTGTGTTCAGAACCTTTATGAGTAATACCATTAAACCCTGACCCAATTTCAAAACCTTTAGTTGCGTTAATGCTTAGCATAGCCTTAGCTAAGTCGGCTTCTAAACGATCAAAAACGGGTTCGCCTAAACCTATTGGAGTTCCAGTAATTACGCAACTTATAATTCCGCCAATGGTATCGCCTGCTTTTCTAACTTTATCAATGTAGTTAAACATCATTTCTGTTAGGTTCTCATCTGGGCAACGAACTGAATTATTGTAAGTAGTTGTTAAATCTAATTCGGAATAATGTTTAATCACTTTTAATTCTCCCACTTGAGAAACGTAAGCATCTACATTAATTTCGTAATGATTTAAAATTTGTTTAGCAATTGCTCCACCAACAACTCTACAAGCTGTTTCTCTGGCAGAACTTCTTCCTCCTCCACGATAATCTCTAACACCATACTTAGTTTCGTAAGTGTAATCAGCATGAGAAGGTCTAAACTTGTCTTTTATATGGTCGTAATCTTCTGATTTTTGATTGGTGTTTTTAATAGTAAAGCCAATAGGTGTTCCTGTAGTAATTCCTTCAAAAACACCAGATAAAAATTCAACTTTATCGTCTTCTTTGCGTTGGGTAGTAATTCTAGATTGACCAGGCTTACGTTTAGATAGTTCACTTTGAATAAATTCAAGATCTAATTTTAATCCAGCAGGACAACCATCAATAATGCCACCAATAGCTTCTCCATGAGATTCGCCAAAAGTGGTGAGTTTAAAGATATTTCCAAATGAATTTCCTGCCATATTTATTTGATTAAAAGCGTAGGCTAAAATAGGAATAATTTTTACTAATTTCGGGAGATAATAAAACGAATAATGAGTAAGATTTTAATAAAAAACATAAAAGAGTTAGTTCAGGTAGAAACTGATGTAAAAACTAAAGTAATTGGAGCTGAAATGGCAATTTTACCAACAATTAAAAATGCGTGGCTAGCTATTGAGGATGATTTGATTGTTGATTTTGGCAAAATGGATGATTTGGAAATTACGGATTGGACCGGGTTAGAAATAATTGATGCAGAAGGACGAATGGTGTTTCCATCATTTTGTGATTCGCATACTCACTTGGTTTATGCGGCAAGTAGAGAAGAGGAATTCGTGGATAGAATAAACGGATTAACCTATGAAGAGATAGCCGCTAAAGGAGGAGGGATTTTAAATTCTGCAAAGAAATTACAGAACACCTCAGAGGAAGATTTGTTTAATGATGCTTGGAAGAGATTGGAAGAAATTAAGAAGACAGGAACAGGGGCTGTTGAGATAAAAAGTGGGTATGGATTAAGTGTTGAAGGTGAATTGAAAATGCTAAGAGTCATTAAAAAATTAAAAGAAAAAAGTGACCTAACTATTAAAGTAAATTTCTTAGGAGCTCATGCAATTCCAACTGAATTTAAAGAGAATAGAAATGGATATATTGATTTGATAATCAGTGATATGATTCCTATTATTGAAAGTGAAAGTTTAGCTGATTATATAGATGTATTTTGCGAAACAAATTACTATACTCCAGAAGAGACAGATCGAGTTTTACAAGCAGGAATTGCTGCAGGATTACAACCGAAAATACACGTTAATCAATTTACTTCAATTGGAGGAATCCAAACGGGAATTAAAAATAATGCACTTTCGGTTGACCATTTAGAAGTGATGGAAGAAAAGGATATTCAGGATTTAATGAACTCAGATGTAATGCCAACATTGTTGCCTTCATGTTCATTCTTTTTAGGAATTCCTTATGCTCCTGCACGAAGATTAATCGATAGTGGCTTACCTGTTGCATTAGCTACAGATTTCAATCCAGGATCAACACCTTCGGGTAATGTTCCTTTTGTATTATCGCTAGCTTGTATAAATTATAAAATGACACCAGAGGAAGCTATAAACGCTTCAACTATAAATGGCGCTTATGCTATGGGATTAAGTAAAACTCACGGAAGTATTGCTGTGGGTAAAAAAGCCAATATATTTATTACTAAAGAAATATCATCAATAGCATTTATCCCGTATTCATTTGGTAGTAATAATATTGAAATGATTATTTTAAATGGAAAGATAATGAAATAACAACTACGTAGTTATACGTAAATTACTCATAATTATGAGTAGTTATACGTAAGTATGAGTAATTATACGTAATTTTACGTATATGAAAATTCAATATTACTTGTTTCTTTTGATAACTTTTTTAACGCTTTCTACAAGCGTTTCTGCTCAGTTTGGATCTAGAGGGAAAGAGTTTAATTATGTTGATGCAGAAATTTTTTATAAAGCTAAAAATTATTATGATGCATTACCTTTATATCAATTGCTTTTAGAAAAACATCCTAAAGTAATTGAGTATAGATTAAAAATTGGAATTTGTCATTTGAATCTTACTGATTCTACCAAAAAAGCTATTGAGTATATTCATGGCGTTCATGAAAAAAGACCAAAAGAACAAGATGTTTTATATTATTTAGGAAAAGCTTATGCGCTAAATTATAAGTTTAATTTAGCGATTGAAAGCTTTAATACGGCATTAACAAGTCAGTATGTATCTAGTAAATTAAAAGAAGAAATACCACATTTAATAGAGCAGTGTAATAATGCTATTACTTTAATGAAGGACTCATTACTGGTAGAGATAGTTAATTTAGGGGAGACAATTAATTCAGCTAATAATGAGTATAGTCCTACTATTAGTGCTGATGAAACTACATTGATTTTTACTTATAAAGGAATAAAGAGTACAGGGCAGAGGCAGGATATTTTTAATCGAGCAGAAGTAAATGGAAGTTTTTATGAAGATATACATGTTTCAAATTTTGTTTCTGGAGCCTGGACAGATCCAAAACCAATAGGAGACAGTATTAATACTGAATTTCATGAAGCCAGTATATCATTATCACCTGATGGACAAAAGTTGTTGTTTTATAAAAATATTCCAAAATTTTCTGGAGACATTTTAGAAGTAAATAAAAAAGATGGGAAATGGGGAGAGCCTATTTCATTATCAATTAATACAAAAGATTGGGAAGGACATGCAACTATTTCTCCAAACGGTAGATTTATGATTTTTTCAAGTGAAAGAGAAGGAGGACTTGGTAAGAATGATTTGTACAGTGCTGTTTTGCAAGAGGATAGTACTTGGGGAGAGGTTAAAAATCTAGGGCCAAAAATTAATACTATGTATAATGATGACGCCCCTTTTATACATTCTGATGGTGTAACCTTTAATTTTAGTTCAGAAGGTCATAATTCTATGGGTGGATATGATATTTTTGAATCTAAAATAGTAACAGACTCATCATACTCGGAGCCTAGAAACATAGGCTATCCAATTAATACATCAGCTGATGATATTTTCTTTTATGTATCAGGAAAAGGCAATGCATACTATTCTTCAGCTAAAAAAGGAGGTTACGGTCAACAAGATATTTATGTGATAAATGTAAGAGAGATTGTAACAAGTAAGCCAGTATTGTTGGTTAAAGGAATTATTACTAAAAACAGAGAGTTTGGTTCATCAGTAATTAAAGTTAGAACCCAATCAGGTAAAGATTTAGGTGTTGTTTATCGTTCAGATTTGGCTGATGGTAAATACCAATTTTACTTAGATTTGAATGAATTATATGAAATCACTTATCAAGAAGATGACTTACCAGAACAGTTGATTAATATAGACGCTACTAAGTATACCGAATATACTGAGATTGAGAAAAATATATCTTTTGTAGAAAATAATGTGACTATCGAAGGAATAGCATTACGTAAGGAAAGTCCACAAACTCCTCTTATGAATATGAGGGTGCGTATTACAAATAAAAGTAATACATTTAGTGCAGTTGATAGTACCGATGAACATGGTAAATATATGTTTGAAAATATACCTAATGATGCGTATTATATTATGTTTTTAAGTGAAGAAGATGAAAAAAACATTCAAGATTCTGCGTACTTATTTAAAGGTAGGGTAACAATTGAAAAATCACCTTTTACTGAGGTAACTATAAATGAAATGAAAGTAGCCGATGATGGTACTTTTATGATTGAGGCAGTTAATAAAACTTATTTTGCGTTATTATCTGACGATTCTGCAGGTAAATTAAATATGGATGACATATTGAGGGTATATGGAGATCAGAAGGCGGATAATTTATTCTATGCTATTCAAGTTGGAGCTTATTCTAATCCAAAAAGTTATAATTATGATTATCTAAAAGAACTGGGTGAAATAACCAGTGTTGAATTGGGTGATGGTTTAACACGATTTATGATTGGGGAATTTGAAACTTTACGAGCTGCGGACTCGTTTCGCCAAAAGGTAATAGCTACAGGTCAGAAAGATGCTTTTATTTTAATGTTATTAAATGAGAAAAGAACTTTTTTAGATGAATTGATTGAATCTAAAATATTTTAATAGTTTACCTTTCCTATAATCAATACTTTTTTCTTGCTTAATGTCTTGATGACGATAAAGAATCTTCAATTAAAAAGATTAACTTTATAAGTTACTAACTAACAGACATTTTTAAATTATGAAGAAGATATTACTATCTATAATTTTATTTTATGGATTATCCATTTATGCAGAAAGAGAAACTATAGTTTTAAGAGGGGAAGAGGCTGCGAATGTTGTTTCTAATAGTGAAATTGTAAGAATGAAAAGTTTTTCAACAATTCCAAACTATATTAAATTTAAAAGAGGACAAGAGTTTTCTTTATCAGAACTAGAAAATTGGTTACAGCATTATTTTAAATCAGATCAAAAAGTAGGTTTAGCATTGTTAAAAGAAGAAAAAGATCAACTAGGATATACGCATTATAGGTTTCAACAAACAATTAATAATGTTCCAGTAATATATAGCCCATGTTAAAAATGGTTTAGTGGAGTCTGTAAATGGTGAGTTAATAGATAAAACAAATAGTACAACGATAACTTCGCTAACAGAATCTGCAGCTTTAAACATTGCCTTAAATTATTTTGGAGCTCAAACTTATAAGTGGGAGCTAACTGAAGAAGAAAATCATTTAAAAATTGAACAGAATGATCCCAGTGCAACTTTTTTTCCGAAAGGAGAATTAATGTTGTTAAACGATGGTGGTAAGATTTCTGGAGACTTAAAGTTGGTTTATGCTTTCAATATATATGCTCAAGAGCCTTTTGGAAGAAAAGAAATATATGTAGATGCAAATACTGGGGCTATTATTTGGGAAGAAAACCTAATTCATGAAGCAGATGTAGTTGGAAATGCATCAACATTATATAGTGGTAATCAAGATATTATATGCGATAACGCTGTAGGCTCTTTTCGTTTGAGAGAGACTGGTAGAGGAAATGGAATTCGAACCTTTGATATGGGACATGGAACAAGTTATGGAGGTGCATCAGATATTGTTAACACTTCTACAAATTTTTCGACTCCTGAACCTGGTTTAGATGCACATTGGGGTGCAGAAATGACTTATGATTACTTTTTTAATGTACACAATAGAAATAGTATTGATGGAAATGGATTTGTTTTAAATAGTTATGTTAGTTATGATAATGGTTTTTCTAATGCATTTTGGGATGGTCAACGAATGACTTATGGAGATGGGGCTGGTAATAATACACCATACACAGCTTTAGATATAGCAGGACATGAAGTTACACATGGATTAACATCGAATACTGCAGCTTTAATCTATCAAGATGAATCTGGAGCACTAAATGAATCATTTAGTGATATTTTTGGTATGTCGATTGAATTTTTTGCTAAACCAGCCCAAGCAAATTGGGAGTTAGGGGAAGATTTAGGTTTCGCTCTTAGAAATATGCAAAACCCTAATGCAGAAGGTGATCCAGATACTTATTTTGGAACAAATTGGGCACCACTCGGAGGAGGAGATAATGGAGGGGTACATACAAATAGCGGGGTACAAAATTTTTGGTATTACTTGTTGGTAGATGGTGGAACCGGAACTAACGATAATGGAGATTTGTATTCGGTTAATGGAATAGGTTTAACTGATGCATCTCGAATAGCTTTTAGAAATTTAACGGTTTATTTAACTCCTTCTTCTAATTATATTGATGCTAGGTTTTTTGCGATACAATCAGCAGTTGATTTGTTTGGTGGTTGTACTTCAGAAGTTGAATCAGTAACGAATGCTTGGTATGCAGTTGGATTAGGTTCATTGTATGCGCCATCAACAGTTAGTGATTTTACAGCTTCAGGAGTAGAGTCTTGTATTTCTCCATATACCGTTCAATTTACTAATACAGGTGTTAATGGAACAAGTTTTGTTTGGGACTTTGGAGATGGTTCTCCTACAACTACAATAACTAACCCGTCCCATACGTATACAGCTATTGGTACTTTTACTGTTCAGTTAAATGCTGATGGTGGAGCAGCTTGTGGAACGGATACAGAAACAAAAAACGCTTATATTAATATAGATCCTAATTTACCTTGTTTAGCAGTTTTACCTACAACAGGAACTGCATCAACACAAACAGGATGTGATGGAATTTTGTACGATAGTGGAGGAGCTACAGGTGATTATGGGTTAAGTCAAAACTCATTCATTACAATTTCACCAACAGGTGCAAGTTCTATTGATTTGACGTTTTTAAGTTTTGATATAGAACCAAGTAATACTGGATGTACTTTTGATTATTTGGAGATATATGATGGTGCTAATGTGGGAGTTAATTTAATCGATAGATATTGTAATAATAATATACCAACAATAGTTTCTTCTACAGGAGGAGCTATTACATTAAAGTTTCATTCCGATGGTTTTAACGAAGGGGAAGGATTTAAAATGACTTGGCATTGTAATGGAGTTACAAGTGTTGATGAGGTTAGTTTAGCCTCAAATATTACCAGTTTTATTAACGGAAACAATAAGTTAGAGTTAAGTTTAAATAACTTATCATATGGAAAGTATGAGTTAACCCGTTGTGCATTTAGAGAATGCTAACTTTTAAATTATTAATATTTCTATCGAAGGTGAATTTATTAATGTACTGGATGACTGTTAATGCTGATA
>Ga0256845_1002330_pt1 | contig 13886 bp, 8 predicted proteins | sample RiftiametaG_FD_189101 | JGI IMG/M metagenome (GOLD analysis project Ga0256845, IMG submission 189101) | Tube worm associated microbial communities from hydrothermal vent at the East Pacific Rise, Pacific Ocean - Riftia | ecosystem: Host-associated > Annelida > Integument > Unclassified ...
GTGACCTCCTCCACGCCCCCGACACCTATATGTATAAGATCGCGACCGGGCCCGAGGGCAAGGGCGTGGTCCACCTAGAGATGTCACCGACCGAGAACCTGCGGGCTCTCGCTGCCGCCAAAGGGCGTCGCACTGACGAGATGACGGTCGTCGTTCTCGACCGCCCGCGGCACCAACAAATCGTCCAGGATCTCCGCGATGCCGGCGCCCGGATCATGCTGGTCTCCGACGGAGATGTCGCCCCCGCCGTCGCCACCTGCATCCCCAAGAGCGGCATCGATATGGTCGTAGGAACAGGTGGTGCACCCGAGGGGGTTCTCGCAGCCGCCGCCCTGCTCGCCCTCGACGGCGAGTTTTTCGGCCAGCTCCGCTTCCGCTCCGATGACGAGCGTGAGCGGGCCAAGACGATGGGCTTCTTAGACGATGTCGACAAGATCATGGAGCTCGGCGATCTCTGCCGCGGCGACGTCATCTTCGTCGCCACAGGCGTGACCACTGGCCACCTGATCAAGGGCGTGCGACGGATCGGCGACTACCTCCACCTGCAGACCATGGCCCTGCGCAGCCAAACCGGCACGATCCGCATGGTCGAAACCCAGGTCAACGCCCGCCGCTTCCCCTACCAGTACGTCGGCCGGCTCTAGACCAGCCTTTCTCTGCAGACAGCGGGACCAAAGCCCGCTCTGAGCTACCAGCCCGCCGCCTGACTCCCCGCACCTAGTTTAAGCGTCTAGGGCCCGATGCAGTCAACGGGCTTGTAGGGCGCGGCCAGGTTGGTACAGGAGAGCTGCGCCATCTTGCCGATCGAGTCGACGCTCCCAGTCTTGGGATCCACCGTATAGAGGTCGGGGCCGCTGCTGCAGGCGTAGATCACCTGGTTACCCGGATGTAGCTCGATGCCCACGGTGCCAAAGTCAAAGTTCATCTTGACCACCGGCTTCGCCTTGCCGGTTCCGGGGTCAATTGTATACAGAAAATCTGTGCTGCCATTGATCGCGTACAGCCCCTGGAGAGCGTCGGACCAGGTCGCACCACCGGTACCAAAGTTTTCGCCCAGGGCTCCGACAATTGCCGCAACACCGCTATTTGTGTCGATCGAAATCGTCACATCACTGCCGCTCGAGACGCCGAAGAGGTCGACATTTTGATCGGAGGTAATGCCGTTAACCCCTGCGATGTTTCCACCGTACGGCCCAATCGGCGTGATTTCGCAGGTGCAAGGGTCGATCGCATCGAGCGCCTTACCCGCCGCTGACGCGTAGAGGACATTACTCCTCGAGAAGGTCAACGAGGGGTACGAAGTATTGGTATTTAGCTTGCAAAGATCCTCGGTCGTCGCGTCGATAATGCTCACCTTTTGCAGCATATGTGTCTTGTTGTTGATACTGAGGAGCCACTCTGGGGGCTCCTCCTCGCCGCCTCCCGTCGAGCCCGTCGAGCCCGTCGAACCTGTCGAACCTGTCGAACCCGACGAATCTGTGCCTGAGCCGTCGGTCGTGCCGTCTGTGCCCTCGGTATTGCCGGTCACCCCACCGGTCGTCATCGTTGTCGTCTCGGGCCCGGTCATGGTCACATCAGAGGTCGTGCCCGTCGTCGTTCCGGTCGTCATGCCCGTCGTCGTCATCGTCGTCGTGCCGGTCGCCGACGCCGACGCTGTGCCCGAGCTAGAACTACCCGTACCGGTCGCGGTCGAGGTCCCCTGGCTCGTCGAAGACTCCGAGTCAGAGTCGGCGCTCGAAGAACTCGACGCCCCCGACCCCGCGCTCATCTCCGTGTCATCGCCACATCCGGGCAGCGCGACAATGCTAGCAGCCAATATACATCCACCTACGAGTTGTGCTCTTCCCATACCAATACACTCCATCGCGACATCCTATCAGTTATAGCCGGGCGATCATGATGCATGATGCCTCTAATGTGAGGCCTACAATTGCCCATTATCGATGACCAAGCCCGCGGGCCATCGACGACCACATAGGCAACACAAGCATCGGTCTGCAGGGCCGGAGGTCGGTTCGTTGTTCGGAGGCCCGGCCCCGCGCGTTGCAATCCTCCGTTCACGCTGTCTTTGCGGGCCCACGGCCCAGAGCGCCTGTTTTCCCCTCATTTGCCGGCCCCGTTCATTTGGGGGTGATCGCACGGCCGTCATGCCCTACCCTTCGCCTCGCGATGATCTACACCTACAGCAACGAAACACAGACGCGCTGGGACCGGGGTGAATTCAAGGTCCAACTGGTTCAGCCGAACAACCCGCGACCCATCGGCTTCTGCGACGGCAGCGACACCGACACCGCCGAGCTCCGCTCGATCGCAGAATCAGAAGGCGCTGACGACTTCCTCGTCCACAAAAAGGTGCTCAAGACCGGACGTGAGATCTGGACGCTCGGCGGCTGATCGCAACCGCCCGCCATGCCCAGGCGCGTGAACCCGGACACATGAGCCCCTAAGAGAAGCGCTCGCCCGAGATGCTCACTCCGCAGTGGCGAGCACCAGGAGCAGGTCGCCGGCATCGACGACCTCGCCCACCTTGATCGCCACGCGACGCACAACCCCTGCGTGCGGCGCCGCGACCACGGTTTCCATCTTCATCGCCGAGAGCACGACCATCGCCTCGCCCGCCTTCACCTCATCACCGCTGCTGACACGAACCTCGACCACAGCGCCGGGCATCGGCGCGGCGATCGACTCTGGGTCGTCGACATCCGCACGCTCGCGAGTGACAACCTCCTTCGACGCTGCCGCGTCAGCGACCCTCAGCGATCTCGGCTGGCCGTTGAGCTCAAAGTAGACCTCGCGGTGGCCGTCCTCAGAGAGCTCGCCGACCGCCATCAGGCGCACGATCAGGATCTTGCCGCGCTCGATCTCCACGCAGAGCTCTTCGTCGATGCCGAGAGGTGCGAAGTAGGCGCGGGTCGGCAACTTCGACACGTCGCTGTAGCGCCCACGAAACTCGATGTACTCGCGAAAAACCACAGGATAGATCGCCGCCGAGGTGACATCGACATCGCGGATACGGGGACCATAATCTGACTCTAAGGACAGCCTTAGTGCATCGAAATCGAGGTCCGGCAGGGACGCGCCCGGGCGCCCCTCGACGCCGACACGCCCGCGCAAGATCCTGGTCCGCAAAGGCTCTGGAAAACCACCGTAGGGCACGCCCAGGTTGCCGATAAAGAAATCAATGACGCTCTTTGGGAACGAGAGAGTCTCGGCCTGCAGGGCGACCTCGACCTCATCGAGATCGTTCTGGACCATGAACTGAGCGAGATCACCGACGACCTTTGACGAGGGAGTGACCTTGATCAGATCGCCTAGCAGCCGGTTGGCGGCCGCGTAAGCCCGCTTGATCGCCGGCCAACGGTGGGCGAGACCCAGCGAGCCCGCCTGAAACTGCAGATTTGTGTACTGCCCGCCCGGCATCTCGTGGAGGTAGACATCCGCCGAACCCGAGCGCAGCCCGCTCTCAAAGGGTGCATAGACCCCACGCAACTGCTCCCAGTAGGTATTGATCGGCTGCAGCGTGCGGATCGCGAGACCGGTATCTCGGGGACCACCGGCAACCCCGGCGATGATCGCCCCGAGCGCGGGCTGGGAGGTCAGGCCCGACATCGCCGACGAGGCCGCATCAACAACATCCGCCCCCGCATTCGCCGCGGCGAGCATCGATGCGACCCCGGTACCGGCAGTATCGTGGGTATGCACGTGGATCGGCACCTCAGGAAATGCATCGCGCAGCGCCGTCACCAGCAGCGACGCCGCCCGCGGCTTGAGCAGGCCCGCCATGTCTTTGATCGCAAGAACATGAGTGCCTAACTCGATCAGCTCGCCCGCAAGATCGACGTAGTACTGCAGCGAGTACTTGGTGCGCGAGCTGTCCGCGACGTCGCCGGTGTAACAGAGCGAGGCTTCGATCACTCCCCCGGCCTCGCCGACCGCATCGATGCCGAGCTTTAGGTTCTCTGTGTAGTTGAGGCAGTCAAAGATCCTGAAAACATCGATGCCATGGGTCGCCGCATCACGGACAAATCGCCGGACGACATTGTCGGGATAGTTGGTATAGCCGACCGCATTGGCCCCGCGCAGAAGCATCTGAAAGGGGATGTTGGGGACCAACGCGCGCAGCTGATCCAGGCGATCCCAGGGACACTCGCGAAGGAATCGCAGGGCGACATCAAAGGTCGCACCGCCCCACATCTCGAGGGAGAACGCCGGTGCCATCAGGTGGGCGCTGATCGGCGCGATCGCAGCGATGTCACTGGTGCGCACCCGGGTCGCCAACAGCGATTGATGAGCATCTCGCCAGGTCGTATCGGTGATCAGCAGCCCCGAGTGCGCGCGCACAGCAGCCGCGAAACCAGCGGGACCCTGCTCCAGAAGCAAGTCTCGCCAACCCTTCGGCAGTGGCTCACCGAAGGGCGGCTGCGGGATCTCGAGGTTGACACGTGCCGGCGGATTTTTGTTCGCCCAGGGCGTCGTCGGCCCGTTGACCGCGACCTCGGCAAGAAATCGCAGCAGCCGCTGGGCCCGGTTGCGACGGCGAGGAAAACTAAAAAGCTCCGGCGACGCTCCGACAAAACTCGTGGTCACCGCACCGGCGATAAAGTCCGGGTGCGAGAGCACTTTTTGCAAGAATGGGATGTTGGTCTTGACACCGCGCACACGGAATTCGGCGAGCGCCCGCTGCAGCTTTTGTGTGGCTGACTCAAAGGTCAGGGCGTGCACCGTGACCTTGATCAGAAGAGAATCGTAATGCGGAGAGATCACGGCGCCGGCGTAGCCCGAACCGCCGTCGAGACGGATGCCCATGCCGCTCGCCGAGCGAAACGCCTCGATGCGTCCAGTATCCGGGCGAAAGCCCTCCTTTGCGTCCTCCGTGGTCACCCGGCATTGGATCGCGTGACCGTGATGCTGGATCGACTCCTGCGAGAGCCCGAGCTCGCTCAGGTTCTCGCCGCTCGCGATCCGGATTTGTGCCTGCACCAGATCGACACCGGTGATCTCCTCGGTGACCGTGTGCTCGACCTGGATCCGCGGGTTTATCTCGATGAAGTAGTGGCCGCCTTGACGGTCGACCAAGAACTCGACGGTGCCGGCGTTCTTGTAGCCGACATGCTTCGCTAGGCGCAGCGCATCGTCGTAGAGCGCCTGCTTAACCGCGGGATCGAGCTCTAGCGCTGGCGCCATCTCGACCACCTTTTGATGACGACGCTGCACCGAGCAGTCGCGCTCGAAGAGGTGGACAACGCCGCCCTCGGCATCCCCCAGGATCTGCACCTCGATATGCCGCGGGTCCTCGATGAATCGCTCGACAAAGACCGTGCCGTCACCAAAGGCAGCCTGCGCCTCCGAACCCGCCCGCGCAAAGGCCTCGGCCAGACCGCTCGCCTCACGCACAACTCGCATGCCCCGACCGCCACCACCCATCGCCGCCTTGATGATCAAGGGGTAGCCATGGCGCTCGGCGAAGGCCCGCGCCTCGTCCAGCCCCGCCAGTGCACCGTCGCTCCCGGGCACCACCCGAACGCCGCAGGCGATGGCCAGGGCCCGTGCGGTGGTTTTGTCGCCAAAGGCCTCGAGAGTGCGCGCTGTGGGGCCAACAAAGGCGATGCCGGCCTCCGCACAGGCCCGGGCGAAGGCCGGGTTCTCGGCCAAGAAACCGTAGCCCGGGTGGATCGCGTCGACGTCGTTGGCCCGGGCGATCGCGATGATCGCATCGATGCTCAGGTAGGCCCCGACCGGGCTCCGATCCCGCGGCAACATGTAGGCCTCGTCGGCCTTGTAGCGGTGGAGGTGCACCCTGTCTTCGTGGCTAAATATCGCGACGGTCTTGATGCCGAGCTCCGTCGCCGCCCGAAATACTCGGATCGCGATCTCTCCGCGGTTGGCACAGAGAAGCTTGCGGATCGATCGTTTTTCCGTCGCCATGCGCCTTGGATAGCACCAAGCACAAAGCCCCGCAGACGAAAGAATCGCTGGCCCCGACAAAAGCGCGTCAAACCTCGACAACTGGAGACTGTTCGCCCTTGCGCGGACCTGTGCGCAGGCCAATGCGCGAACTGATCCGCGGACCTATGCATCTAACCTCTGCGCGCCCTCAGGCCGTGGCCGCGCTGCACTCGGTTTCAAGCGGGCCCCTGGCTCCTCTGCGAAGAGCGCTGCAGAGCCGCAAAATGAGCGAGTTTGTCGGGGTTTCGCAGGGCAAAGATCTCTCGGATCTCGCCACCTGCGATGGTCCAGGCGATCGCCGTGACCAGCTCACCGTCCTCGTAGCGCAGCCAGCCGGGAGCGCCATTAAACCAGTGGATCTGCCCCTCCGCCACTCCTCCCCGAACGGTCGGATTGCGCAGCACCCGAACCAGGAAGAGGCCGACCGCTCGACGCCCGTGAAGCGCTCTCCGCAGGGCTGTCGCCTTGCCGCCACCATCAGCGGTCATCGAGACGTTTTCGCAAAGAAGCACCTCAAGGGTCCCGAGATCGCCGGCGTGAATCGCCCTCGCGAAAGCCTCGGTGACCCGCTGATGCTCGGCAAGCGCCGCGGGGAAACGCGGTCGCTCGCTGCGAAGAAAACTTCGGGCCCTCGAGGCCGAGCAAGGCCGGACGGTATTTCTCGAAGGACCCTCGCAGAGCTCGACTCATCTTCTTTAGACCTCGATCGCCTGGAGCGAGCAACTCTGCGATAGGCCCATCGCTCGCTTGACGCTTGGGTACACCCGAGCAGAGGCGATCGCGAGCGCTAACTCGGCTAGGCCCCCATCCCCGTAGCAGGCGACAAGCGCCTCGATGTCGGCCTCTTCGACACCCGCGTTGCCGGCGACAGCTGCCGCGAATCGATGAACCAGCTGCAAACTCGCCGACAGATCAACCCCCTCACCCAGGGCCGCGCGCACCGTCGCCGGGCTGAGCCCGGCCTCCAGTGCCATCTTGACGCTGAGCTGCAAGCAAGACCCGCAATCCTCAATTTTCATGACCACGATCTTCGCGACATGGAAGGCCTCAGTGCACAGCTCCCGGCGAAAATGCCCCATCGGCAAAAACGCCTCGAAGACCGCGTACGCCTCCGGTGAGGCGGCCAAGAGCCGGTGCATATAGGTCGCGTCGTAGTTGTAGGCACTCTCGAACGCCTGGATCGAACTCCTTTTGTCGCTCATCATCTCGCTCCTTACAGCTTCACTTAGCCAGACGAGACAGCTTCGAAGAGTGTGACACAGAGCGATTTTGTCCACACTTCTCCGCTCCCTCTTCCAGGTCCCTCGTCTCCCGGTTTGCCTGTCCATTTGGACAGATACTGTTTAACTGCAGCGTATCGCCCCCTCTCTGGCCAAGTACTTCAGGGCTATGCGCGCCGTTGCACAGGCCCCGAAACCCCTGATCGACACCAAACACCCTTGGCGCCCGCCAACCCTGTCAACCGCCAATCGGCCGAGCGACATTAGGTAAGTAGTGGTCATCACAGAATTGTCCAGCACGGTTCACTCCTTGCGTATATGACAGTCGATGACACACCGAACTCCTAATCATACTACTTCGACAACCGTCGCGCAGACGCGTGCTCATCGGCCCGTCCTCCGTGCATTCGTCGCAAAGCGCTCATTGCACGGTCCCGACAATTTTTCTGGCGATGATGTGGATCTTTTCTGAGTTCCGCAGGCACTACCTCAAAGAAGCCGGCAAACGCGTCGGGCATGGGAGCAAAGCGCCCCCGAAGAGAGCCCCGAATGAGCGCCGCGCTCCCCCTTCCCCACTCGATCTTAGATCACAGGAGTGCACTACGATGCGTGCAATCAACCACAGAATCGATGTCCGCGCCACGCGGCCGCAACCCATGCCAGCGATCGCCCTGCTCGCCCTCCTGGGGTCATTTACAGCCTGCTTCACGCTGACAGCTGAAGATCCCACGGGCGACGAGCAGCCGACAAATGAGCAGATGCTGAGGAGCGCCCGACCTGCACATCATAGGACCCCTGTTGGTACGTCAAAACCTATACGAGCCGTCACCTGGCGAGTCTCGCCCTTTCTTCGCCGCCACCTGCACAGCTACGGCGTCGCCATCCGCCGCGGCGGCCAGGGCCCCTGCGAAGGGGCAACGATACTCATCGCTAACGGTCATGATCACACGCCAGAGTACCTCTCCATACTGCCAACTCGCCCGAATTGCGTGCCCGCGAGCTCCAGTCGATCGACCTCCGCGAGCGCACTGTATTACGCCGATGTGGCCGCCGCTGACCTCGACGGCAACGGCGATGACGAGGCCATCTATGCGGTCCTCGCCAGCCCAGATGGACGACCTAGCTCGGGCGGCCTACTCCTCGCCGAGCAAAACGGTACTGAGCGCTGGATCGACCGCGGTTTTGCAGCCTCTTCGCTGGCGATCGGTGACCTCGACGGCGATGGCGACCTCGATCTTGCCGTCGGCACCCTCTGGGCCCAGGACGCGACCGACGAACCAACCCGCCAATTCAAATCGTGCGTCAGCGCCGACGAGCAGTCGCCCACAGCCGTGCCCTCGGTCGGCCAACTCCTGCCGCAGGGCTCCCGCGGCCCGGTCCTGATCTACCTCCAAGAAGAAGACGGTCATTTCAGGCAAAGCCTGCGGATCGCTTCGGTCAGCCCCTTCAAGCTGCGCCTCGCCGACGTCGACCTCGACGGGACGCTCGATCTCATCGTCGCAGGAGCCGCGATCGAGGTCATCTACGGGCCGCTCGCGCACTCGCCCCGAGCCTGTGAACGCCTCGTCGGCGGCGGAGACAATGACTATTCAATGGGGGTAGATATCGCCTATCTCCAACGTGACCCGAACAGCTCTCCCCGAGTCCTAATCGCCGCGAGTAAAGCGTGCTCTACCAGCGCTAGCTGCGGTCGCCTCAAGGGCTCTGGCGTCTGGCTCTGGCAACGACCGTTGGGCTCCACCGGAGACGCCCCCGAGCCCTGGCAGCAGGACTTTTACGAGATCGGCGGCATCACCTCGGCGCTTCGCTTCACGGACCTACCTGGGCCGACTGGCGACGCCCATGGCCGCGGGCTCGACCTCCTGGTCGGGCGCATGACCGCGGCCACATGCACAGCCAAGGCCAAGCTCTATGGCCACTGCCTGGGCGCCCCCCTGCTCGGCCTCGAAGGTGTGTGGTCCGGCAACAGCTACTCGTTCTCTGCCGAGCCCCGAGCGCTGCACCATGCGACCGCCGACGAGCGCGCCCTCGCACAGCCGATGGCCAGCGACATCGTGCCCTATGTGAGCAGAATATCTGTCCGCAGAGACAGCCACTATGAGCCGCGCTGTTACGGCGGCGAGAACTCGCGCGAATGCACCTGCGAGAGCTGCCCCGCAGCAACATCGTCGCTCATCACCTACACAGGCCCGGGCCTCGTCGTCGAGGTAAGCCACGCCCGCGATGCCGACGGCCCCCTGCCCCTCCACCATTCCTACGGCGAACGACAGATCAGCCTGATGAGAGCGCCCCGTGGCCCGGTTGAGATCACCTGGCGCGTCGTCGACCACCCCGGCTTCCTGATCACCAGCTCGAGCCCGATCGACACCGCCGGCAGCAGCATCTTCATCGAGCCAATGCCAGAAACAGAATCTGTCTGAGGTCGCTCCCAGCATCCAGCGCAAAGCACACACAACCTCAATCTATCTAATCATTAACTAATCAACAACCAACAACCAACCAACAATCGCTCAACGCCGATATTTGGCAGAGCAGAATAAAACAAGGAAAAGACAATGACCTGGAGTCAAGAATCAGCTGAAATCCTCACCACCGTGCTCCGCAACTCGCTGACCGTCGGTCGCGTCGTCGCCATGGATGTCGACATCGATGCCGTGCAGCAGGACATGTTGCCCCCCGACGATGTCATCGAGGCGGTTCTCTACCGCCGAGACGAGGGCGCCGACACCCGCGAAGACGGGGCCATCGCCGAGCGCGGCGTGATCACACGCGTCGCTGGCGGTGATGGTGATGACCGAAGCCGCAACTACCATATCGTCTTCGACACCCCGCAGGCCGGCGACTATCAGGTCGTCGTTCACTGGCCGAAAGATGGTGAGAGCAGCAGCTCGCTCCATCAAGAGGCCATCGCCATGCCCGGCACAAACGACGGGCTCCTGCGGATCCGATAACGACGAATAACGAGAGGAGTAGCACAATGCCAGCCACAGACTATGAGTTGATGCCGTTCTCACTAGCACGAGAGATCAAGAGGCACGAGCCACTTTGGCCGGCCGCGCTACTACCTCCCGAAAGTGTCGAGGCCGCCCGAGTTGCGGCCTCGACACTCCCCCCAATTTTCCACTGGCTGGTCCTCGAGGGCCGGCTCACCGGTGCAGACCGGCGCGTCGACCTGATGGGCAGCATCATCGACAGTCCGGGTAGCCGCGAGGCACTCGCTCTGGCCCTCAAATGTACACAGTCACCGCTGCTGGAGGGCGCCCGCCCTCTGCTCTCCGCCTGGGCAAGACCCGCGACACATCGCCAGCAGACCTGCCTCGAGAATACGCCCGTTCTCTGGCTCGAGTGGGACGCTCCCTATGACCGCCCCCCCCTGCAAATGCCCTGTATCGATCGACGGTTTTGGGGCCGCACATCGGCAACGCCATGCCCCCCAGAGGAACTCGTGCAGATGATCCGCGCCGGCTACGAGGCGACCTTTGGCGAGCCCCATTCGCCGGCGACGATCGCCGCTTTCTCGCGACTGATCCGCGCCCTTCCTCGGGGTGCCCGGGCTCTCGCCGCCGCTAGCCTTCGACCGCGAGGCATCACCAAAGATCGCCTCTTCGCCGCGGTGCCGCAGCAACAGGTGCTGCCTTGGCTGCACTCGATCGGCTGGCCTGGGAACCGGGAGCGGGTGCGACGATGGCTGCCGCGAATCGTCGCTCCGTGGGAGGAGGCATTTCTCCAGGTCGAACTCGATGGCGATCGACCCAACGCCTACCTCGGTATCGAACCTCGACAGAGCGAGCTCCGAGCTGTCGACCGGCGCGAGCGCAAGCGCCTTCTCCAGCACCTCGTCGACATCGGCCTCAGCGATGTGCACCGCGTCAAGGCCATCGAGGCCTGGACCCAAAGCCCTGGGCTCGCCGGCAGCGATCCAAGAACCGTGCGCAGCGTGCATCTTAAATGCGTGCTGCGCCCGGACACGGCGGTCGAGGTCAAGGCCTACCTAGGTTTACATCTACGGCGACGTCGAGCCCAGCGCAGAGCACCGAAGCCGGCAATGCTCACCGAGTTTGCATCACCCTGATCTACACGCAGCGAAGCCTGGAGCGACGACCTGAGCCCAGCGCTCAGGCTCGCCTGCGCCTAACCTGCGCATCTGAGCGAGCGCATCTCGGGCCCCCTCGACATCGCCGCCAAGCTCGGCCAAGCGCAGGCAAGCGGCCTCTCTCACCATCAGGATGCCAGCCAAGTCAAAGGCATCGATCGCCCGGTGCAACGCAGCCTCTGCCCTGCCCCGCTCGCCGGCACTCGCCGCGAGAGCTGCGTCCATCAGCTCAGAATTGCCGAGGGCCTCCGGCGTTCCTTCGCCGCGTAACTTCGCGACGATTTTTTCGACCGCCATCAAACCTCCGTGGCGAGCCCCAAGCGCGAGGCCAATCCTGCCCTCGAGAATGCGCCGCTCGATCCGCGAGAACGACACCAAATGAGCGCCGCTCCGACGATAGGCCCAGCGGCCCGCCAACCAACGCGACGCGGCTGCCTGCGGATTTCCCTCGTAGAGATCCGCGTAGCCGTGCTCGACCATCACGTAAAAACTCTGCACGGTGTAACTGCCCCGCAGCCAACGCTCGGAGATCCAGCCGAGTGCTGTACGAGCCTCATCGAGACCCCCCCGAGCGATCACCGGCTGTATCGGCACCAGGCGAAAGAGCACCTGCCCGTAGCGATCACCTCGGCGCTCAGCACTGCGCAGCTGCGCCCGCGAAAGCTCCGCACAGGCGACAAGCTCCCCTTGGTTTCGAAGCGCCCGCGCGGCGCAGCTCGCCGCCTGCACCCGCTCCCAGCTCGCATCCTTGATCGCTCGTAGGCGCTCGAGCGCCAAGAGACCGTGCTGCCGAGCGCAGATCAAATCCCCCTGAGCCTGGGCGCGAATGCTCTGCCACAGCGGCAGCGTCGCCGCCAAGTAGGGCTCCTGCGAGGACCATCCTTGAATCGTATCGAGCCAGCTCGCGGTGCACTTACGCAGGCCCGGTATGTCCCCCAAGGTCGCCGCGACAAGCCCCATCGCCCGCCCAAAACGGACCCGTGAACCACTCGCCGCCGCATGCACAAGACCGTCGATCATCAGCGGCATCGCGAGTCCGGCGTCGACGAAGATGAGCCCCTTGATACCGACCCAACAGGTGTCCGCACGCTCCGCCGCCCGCGGATCCTCGACGTTGCTGAACACCAGACGGCGAGCGCCGGTGAGCAGCCGGATCAGCCGCAGGACCATCCCCGGAAGACCCCGCCGCCCGCGTCTTAGCTTCGGCAAGCGGAGTTCTTTGAGCAATGGCCCGAGCAACCGCAGGCCGCGCTCGACCTCGCCGACGGTCAACCACGCCTCGACCGCGCGACGCCGCAGTTCTCTCGACTCCACCAGCGAAGCCGTATCACCGGCGAGCTTTAGATAGATCTCGCCGGCCTCCAAGCCCCGCCCCGCTGCAGCGAGCGCCTCGGCCCGCCGCCCCTCGACACGAGCGCGCTCTCCCGGCTCACTGCAACCTGTATATAAGACCAGCCTGAGAAGATCGGCCACTTGGGAGAATGCGCCGGCCCTATCAGCCTCATCAGCGCCCCGCAGACCGAGCTCCTGCGCCCGCGCAAACCTCCCCGCCCGATGGAGATAATGAGCGATGCGGCCCGGCTCCCGGGCCCCGGTGGCCAGCAGCACATCAGCGAGTGCGGAGTAGCAAACGCGCCGGGATTCCGGCTCGACCCGTTCGAGCAAGGTCTCTTGCATGCCGCCGTGGGCGATCGAAACCCGTCGACAACCGCCGCGGTGATCAAACATGAGCACACGCCGAGAGCGGAGAAAGCGGAGCACTCGCCGCGAAGGCGCGGCCTGTCCGGATGCGCGAATCACTGCCGAGAGTTCGATCGGCGCACCGGCGATCGCGACCGTATCGACAAAGCGACGGACATCGCCCTCCAGATCCGCGAGCCAGCGCTCGAGCAGCTTGTGCTCACCAGGAAGACCGCGCCCCTCGATCAAGAGACGTGCATACGCCCCGAGCAGATCGGGCCTGCCCTTTGCCAAACGAAGAGCCTCCACGACCTGCTCCTCGCCGATCTCCGGGGGCAAGCGAGAACGCAGCCAAGACTTCGCCTCTGTTGAGGCCAAGGCCTCGAGCTCCAGGCGGGTCAAAGCACAGGGCAAGCCCTTTGCGATCTGCGACTCGAGCGCGCGACCGAAGGGCGACGTCTCCCAGACCCGCGTGCGCTGGCTAAAGACGATCATCACCCGGCGCAGGTTCGGACTCGTCAGCAGCGGTGCCAGGAGATCCGCAGAGTCCGCATCACCCCATTGGGCGTCGTCGATCACCAAAACCAACGGGGTACGCTCAGCGACCAACGAGACCAAAGCAGCGAGGCCCTCACCGCGGCTGCCGAGCCCAACATCGTCGACTTCCTCCCCTCGCATGCCGCCGACCGAGGCGAGCGCCGGCGCGACCTGGGCGAGACGTCCGAGCCCAGGAAGAGAGCGGGCCGCAAGGCGACGCTCCGGATCGCCGTCGAGAAGCTCTACCAGGCCCTCGACAAGAACATCGACGGTCTTGTAGGGGAGCGACTCGCTCTCGTAGCACGAGCCCCAGACAACCGCTGCACCGTCGCCAACCAGCTCATCACAAAATGAGCGCAGAAGCTCGCTCTTGCCAACCCCGGGCTCGCCAGTGATGAGCATAAGCGAGG
>Ga0256845_1002331_pt1 | contig 13878 bp, 14 predicted proteins | sample RiftiametaG_FD_189101 | JGI IMG/M metagenome (GOLD analysis project Ga0256845, IMG submission 189101) | Tube worm associated microbial communities from hydrothermal vent at the East Pacific Rise, Pacific Ocean - Riftia | ecosystem: Host-associated > Annelida > Integument > Unclassified ...
CTATGGTGCTTGTAGCAGGTTTCGGCGTAATGGCAACGTCCACGTTTAAAATCAACGCAGAGATGGGATTACTAACCGCAATAACTATTCTTATTGCTCTTATTATTGACTTCTTCTTTTTACCGCCGCTTTTAATGTTATTAAATAACGATAAAGAAAATAAATAGTTTAACTGAAAACAAGCTATCAGAATGAATAATAATTGAATGACAAAGGAAAAATTATGAACCTTATTAAATACGGAATACTATCAACCGCACTAACACTATCTTTAAATGTCTTCTCTGGAGAATCTGAAGATAAAGGGTTAGCTATTGCTCAAGAAACTAAAGCAATCGATTTAGGATGGAAAGACTCAAGTGCAGTACTTGAGATGATATTAAAGAACCAACACGGTGAAACATCCACTCGAAAAATGCGCATGAAAAGTATCGAACAAAAAGATGATGGTGATAAAAGTCTGAATATTTTTGATTCTCCACGCGATGTTAAAGGCACTGCTTTTCTAAGTTTTTCACATCCTGTTGGCAACGATGAACAGTGGTTATATCTTCCTGCATTAAAAAGAGTCAAACGAATTTCGTCAAGAAATAAGTCAGGTTCTTTTATGGGGAGCGAATTTTCCTTTGAAGATTTAACTTCTTTTGAAGTAGATAAATATACTTATCAATATTTAAGAGATGAGCTTGTAGATGGAGACAATTGTTGGGTCGTTGTACAGTATCCGGTTGATAAATATTCAGGTTATAAAAAGCGTATTGTTTGGATTGATCAATCAGAGCACAGAATTAGAAAAACAGATTTTTATGATCGTAAAGATACGCTATTAAAAACATTGACTATGACTAAGTTTTACCACATTAACAAAGCTTTTTGGCGTCCACAAATGTTATCTATGGTCAATCATCAGTCGGGGAAAAGTACGATTCTAAATTTTAGTGAATATGTATTGTCAACGGGTTTGAATGAAAAAGACTTCAATAAAAATGCGTTAAAAAGAGCGCGTTAAAAGATCTAAATATAATTCAACTCTGATTTAATATTTTGAAAGAGAATAACCATGTTTAAAAAATTTCATCATCCTACGATGTTTTGCCTCCTAGCGGGGCATTTTTTTATTTCTTTAACCTTCTTATCAACTGTTGAAGCCAACGAATTTGAAGTCCGTGGAAACTTCGAAGTTCAAAGTCGCTTCTTTTATGAAGATCCTCTTTTTTCTAGCCAACACGACCAACAGTTATCTGTTGCGGCAGCTCCTGAATTTTTCTGGAGTTGGAACAATAGTGATGACAGTTTTGAATTTGTACCATCTGCTCGAGTTGATCAATACGATAGTGAAAGAACTCATATCGATATTCGTGAGTTTAGCTGGGTTCATGTTGGTAATGATTGGGAAACACGGATCGGAATAAGAAGAGAATTTTGGGGCGTCACTGAATTTCAACATTTAGTCGATATCATTAATCAAAGTGATTCAGTTGAAGATGTTGATAATGAAGATAAATTAGGTCAGCCCATGCTTAACCTTTCGTTAGTTAAAAGTTGGGGAATTGTTGATATCTATTTACTCCCTTATTTTCGTGAAAGAACCTTTGCCGGAGCGGAAGGGCGACCAGGAATACCATTTGTTAATACTGACAATCCTCTATATGAATCTATAGATAAAGAAAAACACTTAGATTTTGCAATTCGTTGGGCACATACTATCGATGATTTTGACCTCGCTATTTCATGGTTCGAAGGTACAAGCCGCACTCCTAACTTAATTCCATCAGTTGCCAATCAAGGTGCTCTAGAACTTACTCCCTATTATACTCAAATTAAACAATTAGGCGTTGAATTTCAAGCAAGCTTGGAATCAAGCCTATTAAAACTAGAAGTAGTCCATAACAATAATAACCTAAAAGATTATTGGGCATTACAAGGCGGAATTGAATACAGCCAATATGGAATATTTGAGTCAAACGCCGATCTAGGCTGGTTAATTGAATACGCATGGGATGAAAGAGGAAACGATAGTCCATCTAACTTTCAAAATGATTTGTTTTTTGGTAACCGCTTAGCACTTAACGATATTCAATCAACGGAAATATTGTTTGGTTTTAGTTATGATTTAGATTTTAATTCTACGAGTGTTTTAATAGAAGCTAGCCGACGATTTGGTGATAGTGTTAAAGTGTCTTTAGACGCTCGATTTTTTGAGTCTAATGAAATACGAGATCCCTTATACTTATTTAGACGAGATGATCATATTCAATTGACTGGCCAGTATTATTACTAATTATAAAAGTTAAGTAACTCAATATCTATACTCCCTCACATCAAGATGTAGCGAATTAACATCCATCATAAATGGCTAATAACTCTTTAACATTACCTCTATTCTTCCCGTCTCGGCTAATAAAACGTCGGACAGAGAAAGATTCTATTTCAGCATCCTGATATATCTGCCGAGTAATTGTGTTATCGTGGTTAGAGATAACAACTCTGACACCACGATTTGCCAAATGTTGAGCACGATAAGCTAGTTCGACTTGCTGATCATAGGAAAAACTCTGAGTCGCGTAGCTGGTAAAACTTGCAGTAGCTGATAATGGCACGTAAGGAGGGTCGCAGTAAACTACGTCGCCCTTTCTAGCTCTATTCATTAACGATACAAAATCACCACAAACAAATTTAGTTTTTTTAGAAACCCCAATAAAGTGGAGCATCTCTTTCTCTGGGAAGTAGGGGGTGTCATAACGCCCGAAAGGCACATTGAATCCCCCGCTTTTGTTATAACGGCATAATCCGTTAAAACCGAATCTATTCATATAAACAAACAAGGCTGCTCTATGTCTCCCTATAGCACCATTATTGAACTCTTCTCGGAATTTTAAGTATTGAGCCTTTTTATTATTTGGTTCCGTAAAAAATGAGCGGCTATATTGAATAAATTTCATTCTTTCTTTTTTTAAACATTCATATAAATTAATTAAATCAGGATTAATATCACCCAGTAAATAGCGGTCAAATGGTAAATTCAGAAATACGGAGCCTGCCCCCACAAATGGTTCAATTAATTTACTACCTTGCAATAAAGGTTGCAAACGATCAAGGAGGCGGTATTTACCACCTGCCCATTTTAAGAATGGTCTCGATCTTTGTAAAGTCATGGAGGCAAGGTTTATATTTAAAGTGGCAAAAACGATATTATTCTATTTTACGGAACAGACAATCTATTGGAAAGGTTTATTAGACTTAATTGTTTATTAGATTTTATATTTGCTTTTCTAGACTTAAGAATGCTTAGTTTAAGCAATTAAACTAAGCGGAATATTTGATGTTTGGCTATCCAAAGCCCCTGAATTCTCGATTTTCTGTTCTAACGCTCGTGATTCTCGAAGTGCTCTCACAGGATTTAACCCTTCATCAGTAGAAACCCTTTTATCTTGAACTTTAGAGGATTGCCTTGCTTCTTGCAAACTTTCTAAATTTAATTCCACTTGCGCCTCACTTATACCCGCCGACGCTAATGCTGCCACTTTTCGATCTTGTGAAGAAGGTTGTGCTGGCGCTAAAGCTGCACGCTGAACTTGTTGTAACTTTGTAATGGTAGCAGATGGATCATTGGCAACCTTAGAAATATCGATAGAAACATCACCAGAGGTAGCATATCGCTTTCCATCTGGACCACTGGTAAAATTTAAGTTTGGACTGCCCGCTAAAGATCCGCCAACCGAAGCATGTGCGGCTTCATGCGCCCTCACCTCTTTGTCTCTAGATTGTAATTTAGCCACTTCTTGTTGTTCTACCAGATCTAAATCTGAAACACTATTAACGGATTTATTAGTATCTTCAGAATTACTATCATCTTTCTGATCACTTGTAGGTTCTTCTCTGTTATTTTCAGTTTGTTCTTTAATCGTCTTGTCTTGAATTAAGGAATCTAATAAATTAGGTTTATTTTGATCCGAAAAATCAGTTGAATGTTTTAAATTTGAACCTGGGTTGGCAGGAGGAACCTCAGGGATCTGAGGTTTTATTGAAGCTTCTTTCGCTAAAGATTCTACTGCTACATTAGCGGTACTAACAGGTAAATTAATTGGTGTGTGAGAAATAAACATTAGGCGCGAATATCGAGTAAAGAACCGATTAAGTCCGATGCGGTTTGAATAACTTTTACATTGGCTTTAGCATCTAACTCTGCAACTTTGAGATCAACTAGAGAAGTTATTAAATCTTTTTGATCAATAGAATCACTACCGGAATTTTTAACGCTTTGGGATGCTATATTATGCGCAGCATTACTAGCTCGTGACTGAGCATCTTGAAAACCTTGCACCCCGATATCTAATGCAATATTTCTTACATTGGCGATTTGCATAATTCACTCCTATTGCAATCAATCAGAGCCCAACCCTATAAAATGATTAAAAAATCAGACTCAACTTGCATTTAGATGCTAGTTTTATCGGCAAATAGCAGAAATAGTTTAGTAATTGGTTAACAATAACCAATTTCTTATAACTTTGTCTTAATTAGATGTTAACCATTTTGATTAAAAAATCATTGAAAAATATAGACAAAACCTATAAAAAAGGCTTATCAAAAGATAAGCCTTTTCATTTTACCTAAAATATTATCTTAGATAAAATTAACTCTTTAGGTTAAATACTATAATTAACAACTTGATAACCCAAAGCTTCAAGTTGTGGTTTTAATGTTTTCGCATCGCCCACTACAACCATCAACATTTCATCAATATTAAGATGCTTTTTAGCTAACGCATTGATCTCTTTAGCTGTAATCTTCTTAACAATTTCAGCTCGATCAGCTACAAACTTAGCAGTTAAATTATGCTCTAAAATCTGAGCAAGAAAACCGAGTTTAGCTCTTGGCGTTTCATATTTAAGCGCATCACGTTGATTAATAGCATTTTTCATAAAGGTTAATTCACTATCTGTAATTCCTTTTTCATAATAACCTTTTATTTCATTAACAAACTCAACAATCGATTTATCGGTTACGTCAGCTCTTACCTCTGCACTTGCTGTGTAACCACCTGATAAACGATTACCCCAAAAATAGGTTCTAGCTCCGTAGGTATACCCTTTGTCTTCACGAAGGTTTAGATTAATCCGACTATTAAACGCGCCGCCTAAAGGAAAGTTCATTAAGTAAGTACGATAATATTCGCCCGTAATATCTTCTTTAATACCCCGTTTTCCAATGCGAATAGCAGACTGAGCAGCATCATCTTTATTGACTAAATAAATGACACCTTTTTTAGCCACAGAATCAACAAGATCTAGTTCTAAAGTAGGTCCTTTACCTTTCCAGTCATTCAAGCGTGATAAAGTTGTAGTTAGTTCTTTTTCCGTTCTATCCGATACCACAATAAGTTGTGTTTCCTGAGGTTTAAGATAGGTGTTGTAAAAAGACTTTACATCTTCCAGAGTAATATTGGCGATAGACTCTTCAGTACCACCAGCGGGCATTGCTGCAATATTTTTACCGTTCATTAACTGCCTGTATGCAGTACTTGCTAAATATCCTGCATCTTTTTTGCTGTTAGCAATTCCTTGAATCGTACTCTTTTGGTTTCTATCAAAATCCTCTTGTAAAAAAGCGGGACTAAATAGTTTTTCTTTGACTAAATCCATCGTTGCATCAATATTTTTTGTTAAAGAGTTTACATTAACATTAACGAAAAAATTATTAGAACGAACGGAAACGCTACTGCCTAACAGTTGCAAAGCTTTACTCATCGCTTCACCGCTACGCTCTGTAGTTGCTTCATTTAACATTGCCGAAACAAGTAACGCGGTACCTGCTTTTTCAGTACCTTCATAATAATGTCCCGCTGGAATCTTAATTAGAATAGAAGTCGTTGGTGTCTCACTGCTTTGTGTACCTAAAATTTGTATTCCATTCGCTAATTCTTGTTGCCACATTTGTGGTACAGAAACAGGGGCATTAGCACCAGCGATAGGCATTTTACTTCGATCAAAAGTATCTTTTGCTTTTCGTATTACTAATTCATCTGCTGACATTGCCGATTCTTCAATCAGTTGACGAATGGCGGGTTTAAAACTGTCTGCACTAGCAATCGTATCAATCTTACCTTTTGGAACCACACTCATAATGACTGAGTGTTTGCCTTTAATATATTGATTAAAAACACGATCAACATCTTCTTTGGTTACATTAGCGTATCGAGCAATATCTTGTTCAATATAATTAGGGTTACCAGTAAAAGTTTGATTAGCTGCAAGCTGACTCACTTTACCAGCCACACTTTGCAAACCAAAAATAAATCCAGCTTCCATTTGTGCCTTGGCTTTAGTTAAGTCATCTGGTTCAACGCCTCTTTTTTCAAATTCGACTAAAGAGTCGCGCATAATTTTTTCTAAATCGGCTAATGTTTTACCTGATGCAGGATGGGGTAAAGCAAGCATATTAAAAGTACAAGCAAGCTCTGCACAAGGATGGCTAACGGATGCTTGAACCGCAAACTGATTTTTAACCATATTCTTATAGAATAATGAAGTTTTACCACCACCTAAAATTTGAGCAAGTAAATCGAGTGGCGCTTCATCTGCATGACGAACACTTACCGTAGGAAATGACATATAAACTAAAGGCAAATGAACATTATCTTCCATAGAGATATAACGATCTGAGTCTAAACTGAAAACAGGTTTCTCAGGCATTTTTGTTTCTGGCCCTCTTGGGATTGAACCGAAATATTTAACCGCAAGCTCTAACGTTGACTTAACATCAATATCTCCACCAATTGTAATCGTGGCATTGTTAGGACCGTACCATTTTAGGAAGAAACTCTTTAGATCATTTACATTAGCTCGATTTAAATCTTCCATAAAACCAATAACAGGCCAAGAATAAGGGTGCCCTGCTGGATAAAGTGCAGCAGAAACGCGCTCATTAAGCCTTCCGTATGGACGATTATCAACACGTTGTCCTCTTTCATTTTTAACCGTTTCTCGTTGCACTTCAAATTTCTTTTGAGTCACAGCATCCACTAAGAATCCCATGCGATCCGCTTCTAACCAAAGCATTTTTTCTAATTGGTTAGCAGGAACAGTTTCAAAATAATTAGTTCTGTCTGAGTTAGTAGTACCATTCATTGTACCGCCAGCTTCAGTGACTAGTTTAAAATGCTGTTCATCTTCTACATTTTCAGAACCTTGAAACATCATATGTTCAAAAAAGTGTGCGAAGCCAGACTTACCAATTTCTTCACGCCCGGATCCCACATGATAAGTTGCATCAACATGAACTAATGGATCAGAATGATCTTCATGTAAAATAACCGTTAAACCATTATCCATTTCATATTTTTGATATGGAATTACGGTTTTACCTGCAACGCCTTTTACTTCTTCAATAAGCCGGATACCTGCGACTTCAATATCTTTCTTTTGATTAGTTGATGTTTTCTTTGATTCTTCATCTTGAGAGCAAGCAAATAGTAAGCTAACCGCGAGTGTAATGATTAAACGTTTCAATTTTTTCTCCTTATATGTATCCATTGATCACATTATATTGATATAAACTTAAATATTTTACGCGAGGACTTTACGCTAATCATTCGACTATTAACATGATTATTTAAAATGTAGTCTTCATTTCTTGTAATTAGTTGTTACAAATAGCGAGAAAGATAGGTTTGTCTACTTTATTGATGTAATTTCAACCAATCGTCCTCTATCCATTTTTAATACTCTATCAGCACTTTTAATCGTTTCTGGTCTATGCGCGATAATAATCCTAGTCATTTTTAGATATTTAATGCTGTTATTAACATGCGATTCTAGCGCCGTATCTAGATGTGAAGTAGCTTCATCTAAAAAAAGTATTTTAGGTCGTTTATATAATGCTCGCGCAAGAATCACACGCTGTTTTTGACCTCCAGATAGTGTATTTCCCATATCGCCTATGAGCGAATTATACGCCATCGGCATTGCCATAATATCAACATGAATAGCTGCCATCTTAGCGCAAGCTTCTATCTTCTTTTGATCAAACTCAGGATCAAAAAAGCAGATGTTATCTGCAATTGAGCCTGATAAAAGCTGATCATCCTGCATAACTGCGGCAATTTGGCTACGATAGTTTTGATTACCCATTTTTACAATATCAACGCCATCCACTATTACTTGACCACTTTCAGCTTTTAATAAGCTTAACATTACTTTCATTAATGTTGTTTTACCACAACCTGATGGGCCAACAATAGCAACAGACTGACCCGCCTGAATATTAATAGATGCATTTTCAACAATAAAAGGTTCGCTGTCAGAATAACGAAAGCTAAGATTTTTAAGTGTAATATCACCTTTAAATTCTCGCTTTACTAATCCGTTGCCCAATGAGCTTGCAACATCATCTTCAGTCGGAGTCAATGCTATATCTCCTATTCGAGTCAAATGCAGACTTAGCATTTTAAATTGAATCACTTTATCAATTAATGAAGCCGCTTTACTCGTAAACTGTTGCTTGTAAGCCATAAACGCATAAAGCATCCCGACCGAAATAACACCATCAATCACATTAATAGCCGCCAAATAGATCACTACTACATTTTCAATTCCAAATAATATTTGATTAAGTGCCGCATAACCAATGTTCAATTTCCCCAAACGAATACCAGCATTCATAGCATCGGCGTACAAATTTTGCCAAACCGTTTGGCGTTGCGTTTCTTTGCCAAATATTTTAATGGTTTGAGCCGCTCTCACGGTTTCCATAAAATTAGAATCTTCTTTGGCACTGGCAACAATCGATTCTTCACTTAGCCTTCTTAACGGTTTATATAAAACCATTCTTATTAAGGCATAAATCAACACAGCTATAATCACAACCCAAGCAAGCTTAGCACTGTAAATAAACATCATTACTAAAGTACCAATCATCATAATGCCGTCTACAATCGCTTCTATTACGCCAGTCGTTAACAACTCTTTTACTCTATCTAGCGAGCCAAAACGAGAAACCACATCACCAATATGTCTTTTTTCAAACCAATCAAGCGGTAAACGAATTAAATGTCTAAATAAATTATTAGCAATTTGAATATTCATTTGTGTACCCATTAGCATGATCACAAAAGAACGTAATGTAGTCACCACTACTTTAATTAACAACAGCATTGAAAACCCAATGGCGAGTATCATCATTAAATCGAGATCATGACTAACAATGACGTCATCTACTGTGAGTTGCATAAAAAATGGCGAAGCAATGGCAAAAACTTGCAATAACAAAGATAAAACAAATACTTGAATTAAACTGCCCTTTAGGCCAGTAATTCTGTCCCATAGCTCTGACAACTTTAGTTGTTTTTCTTCATCTTTTTTTTCAAAATTTTTAGTTGGGGTTAATTCAAGTGCAACTCCTGTAAAATGTTTTGATACTTCGCTTAATAAATAAACACGTTCTCCAACAGCCGGATCTAAAATGGTAATGTTTTTTGCTGTTACTTTTTTAAGCACAACAAAATGATTCATATCCCAATGTAAAATACAGGGTAGTTTAAGATTAGGTAAATCTTCCAGATCTAATCTAAGAGGACGAGATGCCATTTGCAGTTTGTCAGCTGTATTAATAAGGCTCTGTAAAGTGGCTCCTTTTAGTGAAATAGGATATTCACGGCGCAATGTATTTAAATCAATTTTATGGCCGTGGTAGTTGGCTACCATTGCCAAACAGGCAAGACCACATTCAGCCGCTTCCGTTTGCAGGATTGATTTAAGTTGACTAAAACCTGAAAACTCTAATAATTCGGCTGGATTTTTCATTGTTTATTTATCATTCTTATTTGTATTTATTCGTAATAGTTGTTTTGATATTTAACCAGAGTGATTTTCATCAATCAAAAACTACAAACTCCCCCGCAACCCATAAATAGGTTCTAACAACCACTGCCCCAAAGTCCTTTTTTCAAGCACAATGTCAGCATCTAACAACATGCCTGCTTGTAATGGAAACTCCTTACCAAAAGCACTAACCGTTTGGCTGTTTAACGTAACTTTCACCCGATAAACAGGCTCATTAAGTGTCACGGGAATAGGCAGTTCATTTGGCGTTAAAATAACTTGCGCTACATTACTCACTACACCTCTATGCAAGCCATAATGTTGATAAGGAAATGCACCATAACGGAGTAACACAGTTTGTTTTTCAGCTATAAAACCGGCGGCTCTTGTCGGTAAAAATAGTTCTGCATGTAATTGAGTGCCTTCGGGTAAAATTGCCACCAAAGGTGCTTGAGTATTAAGGGTTTGTCCTTCAGATATTTGCAATGCCGTTAAGTGCCCACTAACAGGTGCTCTAATGGCATATTCTCTACGGCCAGAAATTTCAACAATCCGCTGTTCAATATCCGACTGGCTGCGCAACAAGTCTGACTTTCGGCTAAGCCATTCTAAAGGCTGTTGTTTTTGTTGTTGCACTAAGTTATTTTTTTGATTTTCAAGCTGTATTTTTTGTCGCTTAGTCGATTGTAACCTTATTTGGCTGCTAATTTTCAGCTGTTCGCTCTCTTTTAACTGTGTATTAGATACATGCCCTTTTTTAGCTAATAAGGTTAATTTTTCAAATTGATTAATCGCTAAATCTAGCTGTTGTTTTTGCAATGACCATTCTGCACTAACCTGCTCTATTTCTTTATCTAAGCCTTTTATTTGTTGGTTAGCGGTTTCTTTTTTTGAACGTTGCAGATTTAACTCTTGTTTGATTTTTTCAACTAAATTGTTTTTTTGATCATTTAATTCTATTAATAGCAAAGCATCTTTATCATTACCATATTGATTTGCCGAAAGCGTTTGAACGGAAAAAAGTAAGTCACCTTTTTTAACAGATTGGCCTTCTTGGATGTGTTGTTTAGTGAGTTCACCTTTTAAGGGCGCATAAATTTTAACTAAACCTTTGTCAGGGACAATATAGCCAACTACGGTTTCTCGCCTAGCATAAGTGCCGTAAACTAAAAGCAAGGTGATTATGATGACCATTAAAAGGACACCAAAAGTTATTAGGTAAAATGATAGGGGCTGGGAGATAACCACCTCTCCATAGAGGCGATCTTTTTGTTGTTCTAGAGCTTCATTTCTAAATAGTTGACTAGTCATAAAGCTAAATTAGTCAATATATTTAATGTTGAGAATAGCGGTTGTCCAAATTTTCCAGTCATCGCCGTCTTGTTTAAAAACAATCATTTGATCGATAATACTATCCTTAAATTCCGGACCTGCGACTCTTTCGGTTTTTTGTTGAGCTCTCACGTAGGCATAATTTTTATCTTTTCCCATATATCGAAAACCTGTAAGGCTTACTCCTAATTGATAAGCATCAAATAGTGACTCCAATTCATTCTTTGTGTGAGAGTAAAGTTCTGAGTTGGGGTGAATAGTCGTCAGCACACCTTCAACATTACTACTATGTGTAAATTGACAATTTTTTTGAATAATATTTCGCGTCTCTAGTTTCATAATAAATCCGACTCACTTGCAATTTCAAGTGAATAAAAAATATCTAAATAGCGCTGAAAAAAAACAGATATTAGCGCCGAAACCATAGCTAGGTATTCAATTTTCAAATCTGTTAATATTCCGAGGCTCCCGCCGCAGATAACCCCTATAGCTACAGAGTTTAATAGTTGATGGGTATCTTTTATTTTAATAGGCTTAGCACAATATCTGCAATATATTGCGATATGATTCAGTAGCCCTTTTCTTTGGTTAATAGATAATTTTTTTTTACAGTGTGGACAGGGTTCACCGAACATGTTTTCTCCTTTAAACCAACACCCCTAAGGGCATTGATAACATACAAGTTACAATTGAGATTTGACTGCGCCTGCAACGGCTCCAGCTACAGCTGCTTTAACAGCGGTTCTAACTATTGCTCTTACTCCAAGATAAATTGCTATCGCAATAATTGGGTGACCACCACTGACAGATTGGATTTCATTAAACTCTAATTCTCTCATTATTATCTCCTAATTATTTTAATGCATTATTAACGGAAGTACCGACTGTAACAGCCACGGCTGTTGCCACGGCGGCTTTAATAGCAACCCGGACAAGAGAGTGAGCTGCTATTGCTATCAAAATAGGTACAATACCACCACTTACTTCTTCTACTTCATGAATATTTAATTCACGCATGATTTTCTCCTTTTGGCTGTTTAAGTTATAGCCAATTATTTAAATTAAAAGAATGCCCGAGCAAAGTAATAATACAACAACAAAATCCTTATCTGTTATCCAATTTGCGCCAAAAACTATCCATAACGTGTCATTCACTGTTCATTCTGTGCCATTCTTTAATTGTTTTTATTAATACTATAATTTAGGTAAAGTTTACGTCCGTTACGTTTTTATTTTTGTTTTGTAAAACATTCGCAGTTTCACTTTAAGATCCCTCATGCTTCGGGATGACAACAAACATTTTAAACATTTTAAACATTCAAAGTTAAACGACAAAACCACATTTTTTCATCCCGGTGTAAGAGGATATTTTTTCATTAAGAATCAACACTAGAAAAGCAAATTAGAGTGTTATGTTTCACCCCAATATAAATCACTAAACTCTTGAAAACTCCATGTTTCAGCAGCAAGTGTATTTGTAATTATTTTTGCTCGCTCAGTAGCCTCATTAATAATGTCGTTTGGAATATAATCTTTAGGATGTGTTTGTGATAAATATTCATCCACAAAAGGAAAACTACTCCAATATCCACCAATTTCTCTAGATGCAATTTTCCAAGAATAGGTATCTGATCGACTAGATAATTTCAAAGCCATACCAGTAAAAGTAATATGAGCATAGCACCATTGTTTAGATTGAGTTCGACAGCTTTGGATTGTGTGAAAAACCTTAGCAAGGTACAATGCTTTCCATTGTTCACTATCAAGCAATTTATTGAAATATAGAGAATTTCTTCCTCCAGCCTCTCTCAGGAGTTTCACTTGTAATTTATGAATTAATTCCAATGTCAACGAGTTAGAGAAATGTTCTCCTAACATGGCTTGAGATTGTAATTTCAATAACTCACTGGATATCTCTTCTGAAAAAAGCTTCTTGAAATTAAAGTTCGGTAAAATAGGTATATAATTACTTAGTTCTTTTTTTTTAAACTTATTATCTTTAATATATGCTACATCTTCGCCCTGCTCTTCTTCGTCAGCACTTATTAAATATTTATTGCTATTTGATTCACTACTTGATTTTATTTCTGCTAGAATTGATAAGTTTTCTCTAGCATTTTGTTGTACGCCCACTTTATTTAAAGTTAAGCTATTCAATTTTTCATTTTCATTTAAAAAAAAGTAAATTAATAATGATAATGTAAATACAACCGACAATATTTTTTTCATACGATAAAGCTCACTTAAAATCAATGAATAAGCCTAAGACAATAACAACTTAGACTCACCTAACACAATTTTATGTAGGACCATTTACTGGCTGATCTCTTGACTCATTAAAAGCATCTTGCATGTCTTCCGCTTGATCAATTGTAAGATCTTCGAAAGTCATTAGCAATTCTCCTGCATGCCCCCAAACAGATACTGTAGCAGTATCATTGCTGGTATAATCAACAGTTACGTCAGTTCGCTCATCTGTTCCACCTGCCACTTTACATACTTCATTTATACTTAATTCACGCATTACAACCTCCTTACATACCACTTTATAGCAGTATTTTATTTAAAGTTTAAAAGAATGTCCGGACGAGGCAATCATATAGAGAGCTTTGCACGAAAGCACAAGTTTAGACGATAAATGATATAATACCATTTTTCAGAAACAAAGAAAATTCGATGGCTTGGAAAAATATAAAACAACAAACATTTGCTGATGACTTATTGG
>Ga0256845_1002332_pt1 | contig 13876 bp, 13 predicted proteins | sample RiftiametaG_FD_189101 | JGI IMG/M metagenome (GOLD analysis project Ga0256845, IMG submission 189101) | Tube worm associated microbial communities from hydrothermal vent at the East Pacific Rise, Pacific Ocean - Riftia | ecosystem: Host-associated > Annelida > Integument > Unclassified ...
GCACCGATGGCATTTGAAACCACAGCCGGTTCGTTGAACTTCACGGCAAGCTCCATACCAACCATGGCGTGCGACCCCTCAATATCGTGATCAGTTGCTTTGCCAATATCGTGAAGAAGACCCACTCTTCGGGCCATAGCCGGGTCAAGGCGAAGCTCACTGGCCAGCAGACCGCACATGTGTGCAACCTCCAGAGAGTGCTGGTACATGTTCTGCCCGTAGCTGGTTCTGTATCGAAGTCTTCCCAGGTGTCTTACCAACTGTGGATGAAGACCGGTTACACTGGCCTCCATAGCAAGCTCATTACCCAGTTTCCTGACGGTACGCTCCATTTCGCTGCGAACCTTTGCTACAACCGATTCAATACGCCCGGGATGTATTCTGCCATCGTTGATAAGCTTGTCAAGAGAAAGCCTGGCCACTTCCCTGCGAACGGGGTCGAAACACGAAAGAACCACTGCCTCCGGGGTGTCATCTATGACCACATCTACCCCTGTTGCCTTTTCAAATGCCCTTATGTTGCGCCCTTCGCGGCCAATAATACGGCCCTTCATATCATCGTTAGCAAGGTTAACAACTGAAATGCAGCTTTCTACAACATGATTTGCTGCACACCTCTGTATGGTGGTGGCAAGTATTTCATTTGCCTTGTCGTCTGCCGTTCTCTCTGCGTCGTCAAGAATTCTTCTGGTAAGCCTGGCTGCTTCCATATCGGTTTCTTCACGAAGATTGGAAAGAAGCAGTTCTCGGGCCTCTTCACTGGAAAGTTTTGCAACTTCTTCAAGCCTTTTGTTGTGTTCCTCTATAAGCTTGTTCGCCCGCTGATGTTTTGCAAGCAGTGCCTGCTCCATCTCACCCAGTGCAGTTTCCTGCTGGGCAAGCGATTCAACGCGGGTCTTCAGATTCTCTCTGGCTCTGTCTGCCTGCTGGGAAAGCCGGTTTATACTGTTTTCTCTTTTATCCAGCTCCGACTGTTTCTTGCGCAAACGCTCAAGCTCAACAGAACGCTCTTCAACAATCTTCTCTCTGCCCTCAAGAAGTGCTTCTTTCTTAAGCGACTCAACTTCTCTTCTGGCATCTGCAAGTATACGATCGGCCTCGGCTGATGCGCCGCCTATCTCCTTTGCCACCAACATTTTATGCAAGTAGAAACCAAGCACAAATGCCAGTATAGCAACTGATATGGGAACAATGATCGTCGGCATACTCTGTTTCTCCGTTTCAGGCGCAGGAACTCATCTATATTATCGGAGAAACGGCGTTAATCTCCAGAACCCTGCGGCACACCCTGGCGCACCATCCTCCGAGGACTATGACGGTTTGGAATCTCTGCGGGTGCTGGAACTATGAAAAACAGGCGGGGTACCTGATACGGAAACCTTCGCATGCTCCTGAGGCATGGGAACAGATTGTTCCTTCGAGCCGTCCGCAGGAGCCAAAACTTCGTCAATCCTGTCTGCAAGACGGGATAAAAACATCTGGTGGTTATCCTCCACTTCCTCGAGCTGCTCAGTTTTAGTGAACAACTCGTCGGTGATGTTCAGCGATGCCAGTATGGCCACCTTGGCGGTGGAAGTCATTGCGACATTCTCTGTCATCTGCCGCATACGCATATCAAGAAAGTGGGCGATCTCCGCTATATAAGCCGGATCGCCCTCACCCCTTATGGAATACTCACGCCCGTAGATGTTCACCCTGGTGGTTTCCGGACGGTCAGTCATTAGTATTCTGTCCCTGCTGAAATTTCAACTTTTCCAGCTTTCCAAGCAGAACTTCCAATCTCTGCTTTAGCTCCTGCCTTTCGTGCAGAAGCCTGGCGTAATGTATTCTGAGGAGGTTGTACCCCTCGGAATCTGCATTACCTCTCTGATACTCTACCCTGTTCTCCAGCTCATCAACTTTCCCAGCAAGCCGCTTGTTCTCTTCCTCTACAGCCTGATACCGAAGTATCAGCCTGTCAACCGCTTCTGTAAGTCTTTCCGATGCGCCAGCCATGGGTAACGCTATGCCTCCCTGTTTTACTGAAGACCTTTCCTGGCAACTTCGACGACTTTACCAAAAGCCACCGGGTCTTTTACAGCAAGATCTGCAAGCATCTTTCTATCTATAATAACTCCAGCTTCCGAAAGACCACTGATAAGCACGCTGTAGGTAATGCCATGCTCTCTGGCTGCAGCGTTGATACGGGTAATCCACAGAGCCCTGAAGTTTCTCTTCTTATTCCTTCTGTCTCTGTACTGATATTCAAGCGATCTTTTGTTTGCGTCAGCGGCCACAGTATACAATTTGCGTCGTCCGCCAACATTTCCTCTGGCCGCTTTGATAACTTTCTTGTGCCTTTTGTGTCTGGCAACTGCGTTTCTAACTCTGCTCATTTTTTTTCAGCCTTCGTGTTACTTGGGCAGGAGAACTCTCATGCGCCTGGTATCGGATGGTGACGCGATTCCTGCTGTGCGCAGCTTGCGTTTACGCTTGCTGCTCTTCTTGGTTTTAATGTGTCCGGCGTGACTGTGTCTTACACGAATCTTACCGGTTCCTGTTTTCTTAAAGCGCCTTGCGGCACCCTTGTGGGTCTTCATCTTGGGCATATTGATCCCCGTCTCTTTTGCTCTACCTGGTGCTTTTTTCCCGTCTGGGTGCAAGTATCATTGTAAGAAACTTGCCCTCCATCACAGGTTGTCTCTCTATCTGCGCAAGGTCTTCCACGTCAGCTGAAAGACGGTTTAAAAGATCGTATCCCTGATCTTTGTAAGCCATCTGCCTCCCACGAAAAACCACTGTTGCCTTAACTTTGTGCCGGGACTCAAGAAACTCCCTGGCATGTTTCATCTTGAAGTTGTAATCGTGCGTATCGGTATTCGGCCTGAATTTTACTTCTTTCAGCCCGCCTGAATGCTGTTTCTTTCGGGCTTCCCGTTCCTTACGGTTAAGCTGATACCGGTACTTGCCGTAATCCATAATTCTGCACACAGGAGGATCACTGGCACCACTGATCTCTACAAGGTCAAGACCTGCCTCGCTGGCCATACTCATAGCTCTGGCAAAATCCACTACCCCTACATGCTCCCCATCCTGATCAATCAGCCTTACCTTCTGGCTCCTGATTTCTCCATTAACACGGGTGGAGTTTGCGATTCCTCTTACCTCCGTTCCGGCAATGCAGGCCTGGCGCAACCATCAATCACAGTTTGTACCGCCTGCTTCAGCGTCAGCGTACCGATGTCACCCTCGCCATGTCTGCGAACAGCCACTTCCCCGGACTCAACCTCACGCTCTCCGATAACGAACATATAAGGCACCTTACCGGTTTCAGCAGATCGAATCCTGTAACCTATTGTCTCACTGCGCGTGTCAAACTCACATCTGAGCCCGGCATCCACAGCCTTTTCGTAAACCCTCTCCGCAAATTCATTCTGTGCGGAGGTAATCGGTAAGATAACAAGCTGAACAGGAGACAGCCAACCCGGGAAGTTGCCGGTGAAGTGTTCAATCAGGTTACCTATAAACCTTTCAACCGAGCCAAACAAAGCCCGGTGAACCATATAAACCCTGTGCTCATCGCCATCCGGCCCTACATAACTCAGGTCAAATCTACCGGGAATGTTAAAATCGAACTGAACAGTAGGACCCTGCCAGTACCTTCCAAGGGCATCGCGAAGCTTTATATCGATTTTGGGACCGTAAAATGCCGCCTCTCCAACAACGGTTTTGTAGCTTTCGTTCATGTCGTCAAGAGCCTGCGCCAGCAGAGGTTCAACCCTTGCCCAGTCTGCAGGGTCACCAGCATAATGATCGGGATCAGCAGGATCCATGAGAGAGAGTTCTATCCGGTAGCCGAAATCAAACATCTTCAGAAAATACAGGGCAAACCTTACAACATCCTGAATCTCTGAAACAATCTGATCGGCGGTACAAAAAATATGACCGTCATCAACTGTAAAACCACGAACCCTCATGAGCCCGTGAAGGGCACCGCTTCTTTCAAACCGGTAAACGGTACCCAGTTCTGCAATCCGCATTGGCAGCTCTTTGTAAGACCTTTTTGAGTTCTTGTAAATGATTATGTGGCCAGGGCAGTTCATGGGTTTAATTGCGTACTCCCCGTTCTCTACCTCTGTGAAGTACATGTTGTCTCTGTAGTAATCGTAGTGCCCTGAAGTCTTCCACAGTTCAACAGGAGCAATATGAGGAGTGCTTACAAGCTGGTACCCGGCCCGCCTGTGTGCATCCTTCCACAGGTTCTCAAGGTTTTCCTTTACGATGGTTCCTTTTGGAAGCCAGTAAACGAATCCGGCACCTCCCATACCTCTGCTGCAGTACAGTTCCAGCTGAGCACCCAGTTTTCTGTGGTCTCTCTTTTTTGCCTCTTCCAGAAACGCCAGATGAGCACTGAGCTCCTCTTTCGTGTTGAACGCAGCACCGTATATTCTGGTAAGCATCTCGTTCTGTTCGCTACCGCGCCAATAGGCACCAGCGACACTGAGCAGCTCAAAGCTGGAAAGAAACTTTGTGGAGGGCACATGCGGCCCGCGGCAGAGATCTGTAAACCCGCCTAGTGTGTACACAGTTATCTGTTCACCGCTGTCTTTTATTTCCTCGAGAAGTTCAACTTTAAGCCTCTCATTGCGCTCTGAAAAAAGTAACAGAGCTTCGCTGTACGAGAGCACTTTCTTCTGAAACGACAGATTCTTTTTAGCCAGTCTCTTCATCCGGGAGCGCACGGCTTCCAGATCCTTCTCCCCTTTAAACCCGGGAATATCCATGTCATAGTAGAATCCGTTTTCTATGGCGGGGCCCACTCCGAATTTCGTATCAGGGTACAGTTCAAGCACCGCAGCAGCCATGAGATGGGCACAGCTGTGCCGAACAATCTCAAGTGATTCAGGGTCATCTGTGGTGATTATTCTAATCTGCCCATCTCCTGGAATCGCCTGCTTCAAATCAATTACAGCGTTGTTAAACTCAACAGCGACAGCTTTTTTTGCAAGCCCTTTTGATATGGAAAGGGCGACATCCAGACCGGTGGTTCCGTGTTCAATCTCCTTTGAACTGTTGTCCGGGAACACTATACTGGCCATGCTGCTCAACCTCCTTCCAATTAAGTACTGTTTGCACAAAAAAATATGGTGGGCGATACTGGAATCGAACCAGTGACCTCTTGCATGTCAAGCAAGCACTCTAACCAACTGAGCTAATCGCCCGCCTCGAAACAGGATATTCCCCTTAATAACGCGCCGATAATATCCAATCTGCCGTTTAGCTGTCAAGGGCATTTCTGCGCGAACAGGCTTTGAGCAGGAATTCATTTCCCCCTAATTGACTTGACCAGGTAGAAAGGCTCTTTAGCGGCGGGTGTTTTTTGCACCTGTCTGGTGGTTTACCGATGGGTCATTTCAGCAAGCGGAAATGACCAGGAGTAATTGTGATTCCAGCTGTTTACGCTCCTTAAAACCCAAAATCCATGTTGATTTACGGCTATAAACCCGACTCAAATTGCTCACTGTGCTATCGCTCGGGACGCTACTGCCATTCCAGTGGCGTAACTGCACAGCGCTTGTTGCCAGACATGTTCAGGCAACTGGTACACATTACAGAACTACTGCTGCTGGCTGGGCATAGGTAGCAATCAACTCAAGTATCGGTGCTGCCGACATTTTCAAGACCATCGAGGGAACAAGCGATACTCTTAGAACCACATGGGCCCGTATCAAGAACATGTTCTAAATCGTTCATACGGCCGATAGAGGGGCAAATACCCCTCCTTCTTTTTACCATATACGCTGTCAGATTGTAATCGTTGTTCCTGTCTTACCTTCAAGTGCGCTGATAAGATTTCCAGGAGAAGAGATAACAACCTTTGAACCACCGTGTTCAAGAAAACCCAGGGCAGCTCTGATTTTTGGCTTCATAGAGCCTGCTGCAAAATGCCCTGCTTCCATGTAGCCCTTTATCTCGGATGCTGTAACTGACCTCAAAGCCTTCTGATCTGGTTTTCCGAAATTGATGTAAACCTCAGGCACCCCTGTTGAAATCACAAAAGTCGGTGCCTTCAGTTTTGATGCCAGAAGGGCACTGGCGTGATCTTTATCTATAACTGCTGCAACCCCGCGAATCTTCTTACCCTCTCTTACGACCGGAACTCCACCACCACCTGCGCATATTACTATCTGACCAGCTTCAATAAGAGCATTGATAAACACCAGTTCAATAATTTTCTTGGGTATAGGCGAGGGAACAACCCGCCGCCATCCTCGACCGGCATCCTCCTTCATGATCCAGCCCTTTGACTTCATCCGCTGACTGGCTTCATCCTCGGTATAGAAAGGGCCCACAGGCTTTGTAGGATTCTGAAAACCGGGGTCATCAGCCCTGACCTCAACCTGTGTGATCAGGCTGGAAATAGGAATTTCCTTTCCCCGCTCTTCCAGCACATCACCAAGTACCTGCTGCAGCACATAGCCAATAATACCCTGCGTTGCAGCCACATTCGCATCCATGCCATCACGCGGAATAATATGGTCTGCCTGCGCGTTACGAATAAGCTCAAAACCCACCTGAGGCCCGTTCCCGTGGGTAACAACAAGGCTGCCGAACATGTCTGCGATTGAAGCGAGTTCTTCGCACACAGCCCGTGCAACTTCATGAGTTTCCCTGTTACCCCGCCCGGACCCCGGATTGATAAGTGAGTTTCCTCCAATGGCAACTACGATTCTGCTTTTCATATCTGGTTTTCCTTTGTGGGTACCTCCAGCCGCTTCGATCCTTTGAAAAGGAAAAATACGGCGATGCCCCCGATACAGATGGCGATATCTGCTACATTGAAGGTGGGCCATCTCCACCCGGTTAATCCTATATCGATAAAATCAGTTACTTTCCCCATTATAAGTCTGTCTGTAAGATTTCCCACAGCTCCGCCAAGCACAACGCCAAGCCACAGGACCTTTCTTCTGCCTTCGACCTTCAGCATGTACCGCACCAGGAAGATTGAAGCCAGAACAGTAAATACAGAAAGAATTACCGGGCCTCCCCACCCAAGGCTGAACGCTGCGCCTGTGTTGTACCTCAGTGTTATTCTTACCACACTTCCAACAACATCCCTGGGAACACCATCGAGCAGAATATGCCTCATAGCCAGCTTTGTCAGCTGATCAAGCACCAGTACTGCCGCTGCTGCTGTAAAGGCTGCGGTTTTAGTTTTCAATTGTTTCAAGAACCTTTCCGCATCTGGGACAGACATCATCCGCGAAGGGATGTGTTCCAACCTCAGGAATTATCTTCCAGCATCTCTGACACTTGCCGCCTTCAGCTTTTACTACTTCAATCTCCGTGGTTTCACCTGTACCAACAAGCGCTCTGGAAACTATTAAAAAGTCTGCCCAGCTCTCACCAAGCGCACTCTCCGCCATTTCTTCCGGAAGGGTCAGATAAACGTGGGCATCTAGCCCGCCACCGATTGTACCCTGAGCGCGCTGCTCTTCAAGGTGCTTCAGAACATTCTTCCTTACATCCAGATATGCAGACCAGGAGGACAGCTCTGCTTCCTCTTCGGAGCTAAGCGAAGAATCAAGTGTAAACAGTTCCAGATGTACACTTTCCGAATGCTTAAGGCTGTCTGGAATATGATCCCAGATGTCCTCAGCTGTGAAAGGAATTATTGGAGCAAGCAACCTGCTGAGCTCAACTGTGAGCCAGCCTAGCAGTTCAACTGTGGCAACCCTTCCCGGGCTGCGAGGATCATCGCAGTACAGCCTGTCTTTTCTGGCATCAAGGTAAAGACCGGAAAGCTCGATCACCATGAAATTCCTCAGCTCTCTGTACACTCGATGAAACTGAAACTTTCTGTATTCATCTATGCAAAAAGCCATGAGTTTACGGAACCTGAGCCAGATATACCTGTCGAGACCTGTCAGGGTTTCCGGGGCAGGCATTACCCCTGTGGCATCTTCCAGATTGCCCAGCATAAACCGGATGGTGTTCCTTATCTTTCTGTAAGCTTCCCTTGAATCTGCAAGCTGGCCAAGATCAGCTCTGAAATCGGATGTGTAATCAATCCCCGCAAACCACAAACGAAGGATGTCGGCTCCATTGGCTCCAATTACCTTCAAGGGAGAGATTACATTGCCAAGAGATTTCGACATTTTCTTGCCCTTTTTATCCTGAATCAGGCCGTGGGTAATGATGTTGTCCGCCGGTCGAGAAAGACCGAGTGCATTTGACGTTACAAGGCTTACTCCGAACCATCCTCTGTGCTGATCAGTGGCTTCAAGGTAGACAGATGCCGGTCTTGAAAGACCGTATTCATCTGTAAGAACATTGTAGTGGCTGAGGGAACTATCAAACCACACATCAAGAATATCATCAACCCTTTTAAGCGAAGTTCCCCCACAGTGGGGGCACTGAGCCTTTCTTCCGTCCAGGGCAAAGATTTCATCGACGGACATGGTAAACCATACATCAGCACTGTCTTCAAGTACCTTGTCTGCTACCTTATCTATCAGCTTCGAGTCAAGAACCGCCTCGCCACAGTCAGGGCAGGTAAACACCGGAAGGGCAACACCCCAAGAGCGCTGTCTGGAAAGACACCAGTCAGGCCTCACAGACATCATGTTCTTCATTCTGTCATATCCCCAGTCGGGATACCAGTTTATCCTGTCTACCATCTCCAGAACTCTCTTCTTCAGATCCCTGTGGGAGAGACTGAGGAAGAACTGCTCTGTAGCTCTGAAAATCAAGGGCTTCTTGCATCGCCAGCAATGGGGGTAACTGTGCTTAACACTGCTTGAAGCAATCATTCTTCCGGATTCGGTAAGGTCTTCAACTATCACGGAATTAGCCTTGAAAACATGCAGCCCTTTGTACTTGCCGCCCTCTTCAGTAAACTCTCCCTGTGGCCCCACCGGGCAGAAAGTTTCAATTCCGTAGGCCTGGCAGACCATGAAATCATCGGAGCCGTGACCGGGAGCAGTGTGAACGCAGCCGGTACCGTCATCCATGGTTACATGATCGGCAAGAATTACAAGAGAAGTTTTCCCGGAATCAACAGGGTGCTCAAGAACAAGATTTTCAAGCTCCCTTCCAGTGAACACCAGCCCTTCTCTAACAGAACCGTCTATACCGGAAGCTTCGATAAATGCCTGTGCCCTTCTTCCGGCGACCAGAAAGTGTCTGTCGGCTGTATCCACAACCACATAGTTCTCTCCCGGGTTCAACGCAACAGCCATGTTGGCCGGAAGTGTCCAGGGTGTTGTTGTCCAGATAACAACCTCAACATCAGCTGGAACCCCCGCAGCAAGCCAGTGTTCAGGATCAACCTGTTTGAATGCAACGTAAACCGAAGGTGAACTGTGATCAGCATATTCAACTTCAGCATCGGCGAGTGCTGTGGTGCATGAAGTACACCAGTGTATCGGGCGAAGCCCCTGGTAGATGTAGCCGTCTTCAACCAGTTTTCCGAACGCCTTTACAATACCGGCTTCGTATGTCTTTTTCATTGTAAGATACGGGTTGTCCCAGCGGCCGAAAACACCGAGCCGCTTGAACTCTTCACGCTGCACATCAACAAATCCCGAGGCATACTCCCTGCATCTGCTGCGTATTTCTACAAGAGACAGCGAAGCTCTTTCCTCGCCTGCATCTGTCATCACTTTGTGCTCGATAGGCATACCGTGGCAATCCCAGCCTGGTACATAGGGAGAATAGTAGCCCATCATTGTGTGGCTCTTCACTATAAAGTCTTTAAGTATCTTGTTAAGGGCAGTTCCAAGGTGAACGTGACCGTTGGCATAAGGCGGCCCGTCGTGAAGAATAAATGATTCAGAATTCTTTCTAGCGGCAGTTATTCTGCCCTCAATACCCATCTCGCTCCATCTTTCAAGAAGCTCGGGCTCCCTCTTAATCAGCCCGCCCTTCATGGAGAAGCTGGTTTTGGGAAGCTTAATGGTTTCTTTGTAGTTCACTACTCCTCACCTCCTCTGTTTCCTGAATAAGCGTGTTCAGGAAAGAAAAATCAGATTTGCTTCTGCCTGCAGGTGTTATGCAGTTCAACACAAAAACAACACCCGCCCCTCCGTGAGCTGCCGCAACTGCCAGATCAATACCGCTGGAAACAAGTGCATCGCAGGGAAACGCCCTGAGCTCTGCTCCAGTGCTGAACCTGATATCAGGAACTTTCATCACAACACCCGATCGAACGGAACCGCCCTGTACTGTCGGTACAATGTACATACCCCTCAGATTTGGAAACCTGGGCCCGGAAGGATGGTTGGGGCCCACCAGAGAACCGGTGCCGAACAGAGCCAGATGATCCTTTACCAGAAGCCACCCGGCTGATTCTGAAAGGGCATCAGCCCCTATGAGAAAAGTATTCTCACCTGCTTCCAGGCCCTTTCTGACAACTTCCACCGAATACTCGTTACAAACAAAAATACCGTCCCGGGAAGAGACAACGTCTCCCCAGCCACGGGGCAAAACAACATACATCATACACCTTTCATTCACTCACAGGAGGGGTAATTATGCACAAGGGGAATTGCATCTGCAAGACTTGCTGGAATATGTCTTACAATCTTCTGCAGCATATACAGATAGGAATGGAAGTACAAACCGTGGGAAAGCCCCTGTGAAAGCAGCTGAGCAGCAGCAGTAAGGCTCTGCCTGCTTCCTGTAAAAAGCCAGTGGTAATACATTTTTTCGCCTCTTTGGAAATCTTCTGCTTCCGCAGAATCGTTCAGCAACAGAAGCTCAACCGCACTGATTTTTCCAAGAAAGCATTTTACAACAGTGAGCCTCATTTTCGAGAGATATGCATTCATATCCGATCCAGATGACACAGAAACATCCACAGCTTCTGAGAACACAAGTTCCGCCTCTAGGTACTTCCCGGCCTGAAGAAGCATGGAACCTTTCCTTAGAAGCCCGAAGGAAAGCTTTCTCTTCTTGCCTCCCTGGATGGCGATCTGAATAAACTTGTCTATCAGAGAAACAGCAGTATCTACATCATCTTTTAAAAATGCGATCTGCGATGAAATTGAAAATACAGGCCCGGATGCCTCGGCAACTTTTCCCAGGGTGGTAAACTCAACCATGGTTTCAAGACAGTCTTCCGCTGCATCCGATTTCCCGAGGTTGATAAAAATACGCGCCAGATTGCCGTAGGCTATACAGGCCTGCGAAAGATTACCCGAAGACACGGAGATACGCACCTGCCGCATAAGAGTTTGAAGGGCTTCGTCCACGCGAAAAATCATCTGCTGTGCCACGCCGATGTTGTTCAGTATAATGATTTTCATTCGTCTGGATTCTGGAACCAGCGCAAGAATACCAAGGGCAGAATAGTACATTTGCAGCGCTTCGTCTGGTTTCCGGCTGTTGACAAGAGAATTCGCGTACAGATTGTATACAGAAGCAAGTTCGCGCCTGTTGCCGGAAACAAAAACCAGCTCTATCAGCCTGCTCAATTCCGACTTAAGCCTCTTCTGCCTGCCCAGACGATTCCATGCCTTGATGCATGTAAAAAGGGCCTTTCTTTCAAGCCAGTTCTCTCCGAGAGTTTTTGCTCTTCTTCGCGCCAGAACCATTGCATTCAGCGAGCCTTCAACGATTCCGCGCTTGTACAGCTGCTCCCCAAACTCAACAAGACAGGAAACCGACCGTACAGATATTCCCGTTCCACAGCCAAGAAGAACCCTTTCCGCTCTGTGGTAATTCCCGGCGCTTCTGAATTCCCTGGACTCAACTATTTCCATGGCAAGCTCAGAAGCTTCGCTGTGTGTAAAACTGCCGTACTTCTCTCGAGACAGAACATTCCCCGAAGCTGTACACAGGTCTTTCAGCAGAGAAACATCAGAATTCCAGCTAGAACTTACAGAATTCAGAACCTCAGTAGCTTTTATGTAAAACTCTCCTCTGTACAAATTCAGAGCAGAGAGGAAAAGAAACCTGTCTGTCTGCTCCTCAGAAAAATAAGCTGCTTTCCTGTACATATCTGCCCTGCGGTATTCACCAGTGGCCATTTCAGCAGAAATCCGATAGTATTCAGATGCCTGACATCCGAGCCCTGCCCTTACCAGAAAATCAGCAGCAGCCTGATACGAGCGGGAGCTCTTTCCCCTTATCTGAAGAACCGTTCCGGCCGCTTCCCTAAGCAACAGATCCTTATCCGGGGGAGAGACTGTTTTAAGCAGGTAATCCTGCACACCGGCACTGGAAAACCTCGCTGCAATGTGGCCGCTCCACATGTTTATACTGCGCCCAAGTGCAAAAACCCCGGTATCTTTCACACCAGACAGTTTAAAAATCTCTTCCGGAAGAAAATGCTCTCCAATTACAGACGCGCAACCGGCAAAAACAGCAAGTTCGCTGTTTTCCGCCAGAAAGAAATCCAGTGCTGAAAACACACTGCTGTTTGCCGCGCCTGTAAAACTGTACAGCCCTGAATACAGTTTTACCAGCCCCTGGTCGCCGCCTGTTGCAGCAAGCACAGCTTCAGGAGACAGATCAGAGTTGTGTTCCTGCAGGTACAATCGAACAGCTTCAACAGACAGCATTCCCGATTCAATAACTTTATCTGCCCCTTCAAGATATTCGCTGCTGCTGAAAACAACAATCGGGGGCACAGGAGTGCCTGTGGTTCGTGTAAGCACGGAGACAGGGCCATTTTCACGCCCGGTGTAGTTCACAAAGCAGATCACAGTTGGAAGAGACCAGGCAAATGAAGAGAATATCCTGGCAGTAACAGCCCCTTGCAACGGAGCGCTGTTTTTGTTCAGAACAAAATTTTTTACTTCCTGTTTCACGCTGTGAAGCCCGGCAACAACCTCAAGGCCGGATGCTTCAGAATACAGCGATATTTCAGTGGAGTGGGAGCGCCAGCCAGCTTCAAATGCTGTTTCCACAGCGGAATAACTGTCTCCTGCAAAGTATGCGGAAAGACTGCTTCGAAAAGAGTTTTCATCACTGCAGTCTACTGTGAAAACCCGAAAATTCTCAAGAACCGAATCCAGAACTTGTGTGAATTTCTCTGCCTGGTGTACGTTCCTTACCAGTATCCGTCTGGTGTTCTCGTCAAGCGCTCTGCGGATAAACCGAGCAAGTGACTTCTCATTCATGGTACCACGGCGGTGTAATTGGGGGAGAAACAATTTTAACTGTTTTTCTTCTTGAACTGCTTCCCGATTTTATCTGAACACTTCCGGCAGAAACCCCGAACTGCCTTGAAAGCCAGCGTACAAGCTCCGCATTCGCCTTTCCATCCACGGGAGGTGCCTTCAGCCTGATCTTGAAACACCCGTCATCCATCACTGAATGAAACTCTGTTCTGCTGCTGCCCGGTGACACTTTCACCCTGACGTATACTGCTGTCTTCAGCTTTCCTGCCCGGATTTAACAGACACGGCCTCATCCATAAGCATAACAGGAATGTCGTCCCTCACCGGAAATGCTACGGCACATTTTCGGCAAATCAATCTTTCACTTCCATCTGTTCTGTACTCCAGTTCGCCTTTGCACCTGGGACACACAAGAATTTCAAGAAGTCTGGGATCAACCATTTCTCCCGTCCTTTCAAATAACGAATTCACCGTTTGTAATAATAGCAGTTTCTGTACCATCCTCTGCAACACCTGTAACATCAACCTCTTCACTTCCTATCATAAAATCTGTGTGAACAAGAGACTGGTTACATCTACACTGCCTGAGAGCATCTTCATCCATAGTAGTACCGTTAACTATGCAATCTGTGTACCCATTTCCCAGGGCGATGTGACAAGACGCATTTTCATCAAAAAGTATGTTGTGAAATATTCTGCCCGACTGGTATATGGGGGAATCCACACCCACAAGAGCAACTTCACCAAGCATCGAGGCACCATCGTCAGTT
>Ga0256845_1002333_pt1 | contig 13871 bp, 15 predicted proteins | sample RiftiametaG_FD_189101 | JGI IMG/M metagenome (GOLD analysis project Ga0256845, IMG submission 189101) | Tube worm associated microbial communities from hydrothermal vent at the East Pacific Rise, Pacific Ocean - Riftia | ecosystem: Host-associated > Annelida > Integument > Unclassified ...
GATCAAATTGATCTTTTAAAGCTATCTTTAAAGGGTTATCATGAACCAAACAAATTTCAGTAAAAACACACAAAAAGCGTGTCAAGAAATTATTACCCTTTTTTTAGTAATTACGCTGAATAGTTACATGACGATCAGCAAGCAAAGTAAGCTCAGTTTTCGATTAATATAATTTTCTAGTGAGTTTTCTATCATGCAATCAAATACCAAACCAACCGGTAAGAGCGTCCATCCCGGCGCGAATCTTAAATCCCTTCGCGGCTCAGAAGCACACTCCTACGACAGAATTCAATCTAAATGGATAATCCAAACTTATCAATTCGTCGATAAAGCGAAGATTTGGTCAATCCTAAAACTTCAGCCGCTTTAGGCACATTTTGTGCGGTTTTATCTAACACTGTTTTAATCAATTTGATTTCCGCAGCCTCTAGAGTCATCAACGGAAATTCCTGATTATCTGGTTTATTGGACAAATGTAAATCATCTAATCCAATTTCTTCACCTTTAGCTAACAACACTGCTCTTTCAATCAAATGGTTTAGCTCCCGGATGTTGCCGGGCCAATGGTAATCCATTAAGGCCTGCTGAGCAGAGTGACTCAAACTAAATTCAGAACGATGATATTGGTGCGCATATTTTTTAATAAAAAATTCAGTCAGTGGAATAATATCTAAGCGGCGATCCTTTAACGAAGGCACACAAAATTCAATGGTGTTCAGCCGATAATAGAGATCTTCTCTAAATAACTCTTGTTGGATTAATTGGTTGATATCACCATTTGTCGCGCTAATAATTCGAATATCTGTTTGACAGGTTTGACTGGACCCTAATATTTCGTATTCCCCGGACTCTAGCACTCTAAGTAATTTGGCTTGTTGTGAAAGCGATATGTTGGCGATTTCATCGAGAAACAAACTACCTTGTTCTGCCAGTTCAAAACGTCCAATTCGACGACTCCTAGCATCAGTAAATGCGCCTTTTTTATGGCCGAACATTTCACTTTCAAAAAGAGATTCAGAAATAGACCCCATATTAACAGAGATTAATGCCTCGGCCTTGCGCGGCGATAATTGATGAATGTAACTCGCTAATTCACTTTTTCCTGTACCGTTATCCCCAGTCAGCAGAATACTCACGTCGGTATTGGCAACCGTTTTTATTTCTTCCATTAAACTCAGCATACAATCAGATCGCCAAATATATTCACTTTTAGGCGCTTGTTTGAGTTGCTGCTTTAACTTAATATTTTGTGATTGCAACTTCTGATAAGCCAATTGTTGGCTGATCACTTGCAGTAATCGTTTATTCTTCCACGGCTTTTCGATAAAGTCAGTTGCTCCTAATTGCATTGCCTTAACTGCCAATTCCACATTTGACCATGCTGTCATCGCAATCACCGGGATCGATATGTCCTTTGATTTCATCCAGGATAAAAAACTTAAACCTTCTTCACCTGAGGTGGTATCTAGCGCGTAATTCATATCGAGCAGCACCAACGAAAAATCAAAGCAGGCTAGTGCTTTTTTACCCGCATCAAGAGATTCAGCCTCTTGCGGTTGATAGTCGTTATCATTAAGTAACATCGTTAAACTTAAACGAATATCGATGCGATCGTCAATAACCAAAATTCGAGTCATAAAAGCTGGTTCTCTTTTTCTGCAATAATTAATCGAATCGAACAATCCAGTTACCCCCATTGATTCTTACTCTTTGGGTTTCCATGCTTGGCAGGTGCCCTGCCCCCTCGATCACTTGATATTCTATTGTTGGCATCAAGTCGATTAGAAAATCCGCTTCAGAAATGGGAATAACTTGATCATTACTTCCCCAAATTAACAGTTGAGACGTCTGAACAAAATCTCCGGATAGAGACTCTCTCACTTCGGCATTAAGCTCTATCAATTCTCTGTCTTAAAAAATGAAATAACCATCAGCCAACAAAAACAATGAAATTATCAACCAACCCAATATTTTTATTATTTTCATTTCCTATCTCTTTCGTTGTTATACCCGGTTTTTCGAGTAACTTGTAGCTTGAGGCTGATTATTCCACCATCTTGCCATAATTCATCAGGACATAGCCAATAAATGAGCGCTATTGCGTAGATTTTTGTTAGTAAGATCAGCTAACATAGCCATAATTGAAATATGTCCCCCCTAAAATAATCAGTTGGACTCGTAGAAAGAGCGCTATCCCAAATTGTGCATAGCATTATTTCTGGTGATTCAACTGATTATTTTAGATTCATATCCTGTACTACTTATTTTCGGCGTATTGAGGAGTTGCAAGTGCCACTATTGAAGTCTTTAATCTGTTTAAAAGGATACGATAATGGTCGTCGCTTTTTAATAATCAGCGTTATTAGTTATTTACTGTTAGTGGTATTAACTCCGATATTAAGTCAGTACACCATTTTGGTAGTGACTCTAATATTGGTCACAACCCCAATATTGGTGAGTTCTTCAATACGTCGCATTCGGGATGCCGGTTTTCAATCGGCAATCGCCACCATTCCTTTAATCGTTTACTGGCTGAATCTTTTCGGAATATCTTATCTGGAGCACGGCTCTCGCTGGGCACTGTTAATACTAGCGGCGATTACGACAATAGCAATGGCGACCATCAGCAATGTTAGGATTCGTCACAACCATCACTATAAAATGGGATATGAAGGGCCTATCAGTTTTGCAACTGAAGATCGTTTAACCATTAATCGAGATAGAATTGAACCAACTGTAGCGGGTCAACTAAATACTGGAGAACAAGACGATATTTCAAATGCTTCCGTCCAAGACAGTCGGAACCATGACAATCTGAACCAAGACAATCGGGTTCCAAATAACCTGGTTCAAGAAGTCCAGTCCAATGATACAATTATCGATCCTTCCTCTCAAAAAAGCTGGGAGCATCAACTAGGACTGTGGTTTAAAACAAATCAAAAAATTAGTATTATTGGTTTTATTGTAATAATGATTTTTACTCTGTTGATAATAACCTTGCCTTCCTTTGAAGATGAGCCGATAGTAAAAACCGAAAATGAGCTGCCTGAAATAAAAATGGTTAAATCGCGATTAAACAAAATAGAAATGCCTGACCAATTCTGGGTTATGTTAGATGAAAATAATTCTCTCACAATTGAATGGGAAGGCGATTATAGAACAGATGGTACGTATTGGTCGGCATCAACTGGCAAGGGTGATAAAGACTGTGTTGATCTTCACTTTAATCTTGGTGAAAATATCAGAACTTTGTTAGTAACGGTAAAAAATGGTGGTGATTATTATGCTGATTTTTCACCAGTGGATACAAAATTAATGATTGAGTCCATTGCTAATAAAGACCGATTTAAACTTTGCGGTTATGAGTTTACCTTAAGAGGAACAAGAGCAATTTTGCGCAATAATAAAAAATACTGGGAATATTTGAAAATAGATTTATAGAACTTTTTCAACTCTGATCCGCAAAACGGAGACGCGCTCCTAGCAAAAATCCGATATAACCTTCGATATGAGCGACCATTTCGACGCGAAATTGTTATGGTTAGGATCTATCGATAAGCCGTAGGATCTTTAATTTTAGCACTCTTAAAGGCTTTTTTTCTTATCTTACAAGAATCACACCGACCACAGGCAGCACCATTTTTATCTGCCTGATAACAGGAAACAGTTTGTGAATAGTCAACTCCCAATTCATCTCCTTTTTGAATAATTTCGACCTTAGTCAAATGGATTAGTGGCGTTTCTATTTTAACCCCTTTACCTTCAATCCCTGCCTTAGTTGCTAAATCAGCCATTTTTTGAAATGCTTCGATATATTCGGGACGACAATCAGGATAACCAGAATAATCCACGGCATTAACGCCAGCAAAAATCACGTCGGCTTCAAGCACTTCTGCCCAGGCGAGTGCAACAGAAAAGAAAACCGTGTTCCTCGCTGGCACATAAGTAACCGGTATTCCCTCGAAATCACCTTCAGGCACTTCAATATCATCATCCGTCAGGGCCGATCCTCCAAAGCTACCTAGGTCGAGTTTAATCATTTTGTGTAACTTCACTGTAGAATTATTGGCTATTTTTTTTGCCGCGTCTAATTCTGATGAGTGTTTTTGACCGTAGGAAAAACTCAACGCATAACAGTCAAAACCTTGTGACTCAGCTATAGCCAAGCAAGTAGTAGAATCGAGCCCACCGGAAAAAAGTATAATGGCTTTTTTATTCATTGAATAAAACCTTTTAAAGACTATTCGCCACGGAGGCACAGAGAACACAGAGTAAAAAACTAAAGAATCAAACAAAAAACACCCTCTTGGGGAAATAAATCACTTATCCTATAAGTTTTTTTTCTCGGTACCTCCGTGGTGAATAATTTTTTGTTTTTGATCTTCTAATGCCCCTTGGCATCATTCCATAAAATTTTATGCATTTGTATTTGAAATCTTACCGGTAAATTATCATGTATGATCCACTCGGCTAGTTCGCGCTCATTAATATCACCAAAACAAGGAGAGATGATCACGTTAGTTTTTTCTGATAATTGATACTGATCGATTTGCATTTTCGCCCAGTCATAGTCTTTGCGGCTTTGGACAACAAACTTAACTTCGTCTGATTTTCGAAGGTGAGTGATATTTGAATACAAATTTTTATTCATTTCACCAGAATCTGGTGGTTTAAGATCCATTATTTTGCTGACTCGCGAATCAACCTTAGACACGTCAATGGAACCACTGGTTTCTAACGATACCAAATACCCCTTTTCACACAAATGTATCATCAACTCCAAACATGGTTTTAATTGAGCTAATGGTTCACCACCAGTGATACAAATATTTTGTGGATTATAACTCTCTATTTTGCCGAGTAAACTATCCATTTCCCAATAATCACCTCCACTAAAAGCGTATTCAGTATCACACCAAACACAGCGCAGCGGACAACCGGTTAAGCGCACAAAAAGTGTTGGTTTTCCAATAGAGGAGGATTCACCTTGCAGTGAATAGAATATTTCTGTAATTCTTAAGCGAGACAATTTAGTCGATTCTTTGGGTGTTTTATCCTAGAATAATGATCCAATTCTAACACAAAGCATTACATTAACGACAACATTGAAAGGAGTACTCGTGTTTAGCGTCTGAACTAATCTGGATTAATTGGTGTAAAATGGTGATTGATTCTGATAATCTTCTTATTTTTATGGATCACATACAAAGAGAGTCGCTCAAATGCGATCGTTAATCGTCGTCGATAATTTTTATCCTAACCCCAAAGCCATCAGGCGAAAAGCACTCAGCATGGAATTTTTGGAGCCCGATAATCTAATCGGCTGGCGAACAACTGAAGGGTATTTTCCAAATAACTTTATTGCACTTTTAGAAAGTAAAACGGGATTAACCGTTGAATATATTGAGATGCCAAAAGGAACCCCTTATGATAATGGCGTTTATTACATGGCATTTAAATCTGGAACAAATAAAGAAACCCCTTGGGTCCATTGGGATGCCCCCGCTTCGGATTATGTTTGCATCGTTTATCTATCCACAAACGTACCAATATCCTCCGGCATTTCCTTTTTTAAGCATCGTCAAACCGGTACAGAATTTGGACCGACCGCTAAAGAAGCCAAACGGCTAAAAATAAGCAAACAGTCACTCAAAGAGTGGCTAGAACGAGATGGCAATTATCGTAAACGTTTTATCGAGATCGATAAAGTGGGTCATCGATTCAACCGTGCGGTGATTTTTCCTGCCAATCGATTGCATTCGGCCAGCGAACATTTTGGGAATAATCTAAACAATGGAAGGATTTTTCAGGCGTTTGTTTTTAAAACTAAATGATCCTTTGCTTTAGTGGCAATCATAACACCTCCTCCAACGAGATCCATTCAGGAAAAACTAGAACTCTTTAATTTTCACCGTGATTGGAAGATGATCGCTAAATCCCTTCAAGTCAAACGTTTTGATCTTTGATGGACGACCAAATCTTCGAGGCTTATCAGATTTTAGCATTGCCGGGACTCTAAAAATTTGGCAGGAATCAGCGACCAACGATAGACTCCCTTCGCTTCTTAACAACGGCCTGTTAACTAATATTTGGTCTAACATTCCCCATCCATCCCAATAATGAGTTCCACTATTATCTTTTTGCAATGACCACATTAAATTAAATAGATAAGGTTTTCGAGCACGTTTCGATTTGACAATAGATGAATCTTTTTGCCCCAAAGCATAATCCATAATAGAACGATTGAAAGGTTCATCATTAAAATCTCCCATAACAATGATAGCAACCTCTTGCTCAAACTTGCTACTAATTCGCTCAATCCAGTAACTCAAAGTTTCTGCCGCAATGATTCGATAAGGCTCGCTTTCCAAATCGCCGCCGAGTTTGCTTGGCCAATGATTGCCGATGACCACCAGATCAGATTTTAATGCCGATGTGGTTTTGAAATTAACTTGTACTATATCGCGGGTTGCATTTCGTTTCAAAACCACATGACTAAAAACGTCTTTTTTTCTTGGTTTTTTAAATAATTTACTGTCGTAAATAAAGGCAACATCAATACCTCTGGCATCTTTTGTTTCTGAATGAACAATAGAGTAACTTCTACCCGGCAAATCAATCTCAGCAATGAGTTTTTCAAGAACGGTTTTGCTCTCGACTTCACAAACCCCCAACAAGTCTGGACCTTTGCCTTCATTCATTAAGGATATGATCGAAGCTAACTGCATTATTTTAGTTTTTAATACATCTTCATCCCAATTTTCCAGCTCTCTATTTAACTTACTTTGAAGCCATTCTGGCCGTTCACTGGAATCAAATACATCAAAAAGATTTTCTAGATTCCACCAAGCAATATAATATTCCATCGTTTTTTTCTCCTATTCGTTATAGCATATACAATTTTAACTATTAAAATACTACAAATTGTTGATAAGATAGCATTTGCGGGCCCGTAATACGAGCCAAATAGAACCTATAACGAACGATATATTACAGATCTTGTAACTATGACTCTTAGCAAAAAAGAACAAATATCTGAGTTATTGAAAGGCATCGAAGTCTTTCGTTTTGAAGATGACCAAGCCATTGAACACTGGGATACCACTGAAGCGATCCTTTCTAGAAAGAAATGGAAAAATAATAACGGTAAATTTTAGAATAGTTGGTGCACAACAGGAAAAAGAGTCTGATTGGGAGATAACACTCCTCAGAGTGCTTCATCGCTCTATGGATTATGGCAGACATTTGAAATAATAGTGCTTTGTACCAAAAAAACAATACTAGCATTGGAAGAAATGACCTTCAAATTGTATTCGAGGCGATCCACAAATTCAGCCAAAAAATCAGTGATGTGAGATAAAATTAGTGAGGCTCTCTCAGGTTTTACTATCTGATCACGCCTTTAAGAATGTAAAGCTTTTTTCGTGATCTCACCCTAGATTCACCTAGACTATCCACGAACGACCCCCTATAATTCAAGCCAATCAAATACTTAGACTTAAGAGCCCGACTTAAGGCAAATAAATGGCAAAAAAGAAAAAAAAGACCCCCGACAATACCATTGCTCAAAACAGAAGAGCTCGTCATGACTACATCATTGGTGAAACTTTTGAGGCGGGTTTAGCTCTACAGGGTTGGGAAGTTAAATCAATGAGGGATTCAAAAGTCACTATTGGCGATGCCTACATTCAACTTCATCAGGGAGAAGCATGGCTTTACGGGTGTCATATTTCACCACTAAAAACAGCTTCAACCCACTATGTGACTGAACCTACTCGCAATCGTAAGTTACTTTTACATGCTAACGAACTGGTAAAATTACACGATGCTTTACAAAAAGGAGGGTTTACAATTGTACCGCTGTCTCTTTATTGGATCAGAAACCTAGTGAAGATAAAAATAGGCACCGCAAAAGGCAAAAAACTACACGATAAAAGAGCTTCAGACAAAGCGAAGGAATGGGCGAGAGATAAAGGTCGAATACTTAAAGAGAGCCGCGGTTAAATGAAGCCTTTGATGAAAATACAGAAATATAAATTCATCCTGATAAGTTTAATGCTAGGTTGTTTATTTGCCTGCCAAACTAAACCACCAGCGCCTTCAGCTGGAGTGCTCATTGATGATCTCAATTTCCAGAATATCGAGACGCAAAATAATGCGATCAAAACAGCCATCAATCAACTTGAATTAGGCAAAAGACTAAAAGCTGAAATTCTAATTAATCAAGTCCTTCGAGCCACCCCTTCTCATCCTACCGCCAAGCTACTAAAAAAACAATTAACCACTGAACCAAAATTCATTTTCAATACCTCTCGAACCACACAATATATCATAAAGCCAGGCGATTCTTTGGGAAGTATCGCCAAACAATGGTTAGGCAACGCTCTTTATTTTGTGAGTTTAGCCCAATTTAATAACATAAAAAATTCCACTCAAATTCAACTAGGTCAGTTAATTAAAATACCGGTAATGAAAAATAGTCCGTTGGTTAGTAAAGAGAATAGACGTTCACGAGCCAATTTGGCTTTACTGACCAAATATAATGATGAAAAACGATACTTAAAATCTATCATGCGTATGACCAAAATTTTTATTGTAGAAAAAGATCACCCCAAATTACTCGCTCTACAAACCAGCACCCTAACAAAATTGGCGGCGAGTAAAGTGTCTATTAGCGAAAGAGTGAAAATGATCGAGCAGATAGAGAATATATCTAATCACTCGAAACGAAGCTTTCTCGATGCTAACTTTGATCAATTCATACAACAGCAATTACTCTCGGTTTTACTTGATGAATTCGTTTTATTATTTGAAGCAAATAGTTTTCAGAGTGCCGCTAATAAATTAGCCAAAGCAAAACAAATTATTCAAAGCCAACATTCAGAAAAAAAACAACCTTCAACTTATTATTATCGAACCGAAAAATTACTAATTAATAAACTACACGAACAAGCTATTTTACTACGAAAAAACCAACAACTCCAAAAAGCAGCTAATATTTGGGAATTGATTTTAAAAATTCAGCCGGACAATGATTTAGCATTAAAATATTTTCATCGTACCAACCGCTTGCTTGAACGTCTTAAAAACCTATAGACTAAAATGACCATGCAAAATATTTGTCGAAGCGCTTTGGTTCCTTTTTCAACAAAACAGATGTACCAATTGGTAGATGATATTGATAATTACAACAGCTTTGTACCTTACTGCCAAACAGCCTGTGTTTTGGAAAGAAATCCAAAGCAAGTCACCGCCAAATTAGAAGTGGCCAAAAATGGTCTGGCAAAATCATTTACGACAGTGAATACATTAAAACCCTATGAATTTATTAGAATGGAACTAATCGACGGACCATTTTCCCATTTATCTGGTAGTTGGCGATTTACCGCATTATCTGAATCCGCTTGTAAGATTGAGTTAGATCTTAATTTTGAATTTTCTAACAAGATCACTAGGCTAGCTTTTTCCAAAATCTTTAATAAACTGATCCAATCGATGGTATCAGCATTTACGGCGCAAGCCGAAAAAATTTATGTCAAATAATTCTACTGCCAAATTACAAATTGAGCTAATTTATGCGTTGCCTCATGAACAGAAAATTTTAACGATTGAAATCGATGAAAACACCAGCGTCGAGCAGGCGATAAGGGAGTCACAAATACTGCAACGATACCCTGAAATCGATATAGCTATTAATAAAATGGGGATCTTTGGTAAGGCGTGTAAATTGGCGGATAAATTGCACCATGGCGATCGCATTGAAATATACAGACCGTTGATCGCGGATCCAAAAGAAGCTAGAATCGCACGAGCAAAAAAACAAAAGGAATAATGGCTTTAATGTTGTAGCACTGAGAGCCTACCTCAATCCCCAATCGGCCGTAACAACAATCCATTGGTCGTCATCATCAAATTAAACGATTTTTTTCTATCCGCCGACGCAAAACTGGCAGAACCATGCTCAACATCCAGTAAAAAAGATAACGGCTGATATTTATCTCGCCATTCTGCAATATCAGATGATTGATCTTGGGTAAGAGGAAATAACGTCATCGGTTTATTTTTTTCATCTTCAATATTGACATAGCGCCCTCGAATTCGATCCAGTCGAAAAGCCGTTTTTAAACCCAGTATGTTTGACCAAGGTTTCCATTTTAGTACATTTGCTTCAAACATCACTTCATCACCTGCTAGGTGAAAAAATTGCTCTGGCATATTAACTAATTTGACCACAGCGACAAAATACTGGCCTCCTTTGGGAGTGATCGATACACTAGCAATTGAATGTTCATAAGTTAATGCTTGATAACCTTGAATACCGATCAATAAAAAGGACATAGATGCTGTTACAAAAGAAAAAATGAGCAAACCGATAATTTTACGAATAGAAACAATCATCCTCATTTTCTTTAAACTAGCAACCAATGTGAAGAAAAAATAAATGGATAAACAACCTGCAATAATGGCCGTAATTAGAATATAATTTAGATAATCGCTAGTTGGCATAATCTTTAATAAAGTGCTTTTTGTTTGAGTGTTTTTTAGACCGTCGAATTTTCATCTAAATTTTCATCTGAACAGTTCTCAGACGTTTTTTCAACTGAGTCATCATTCACATCATGCTCGGACTCCAATAATATTTCAACGGTATCAATATCCTGCTGAGCGTATTCACACGGGGTTGGCACAGGCGTAACATCAATTCGTTTGGTTTCACTACCTCTTTTTTTACTATCACTACTGCGGCGATCGTGCGGGATGGTTTTATCGAAAAACCGTTCAAGGTAAGCAGCCAGTTGATTGAACGCCACAAAAAGCTGTCCGGCTTCATCATTTCGTTGGCTAAATATTCTGGCATCAATACGACCAACCGACATTTTTCGCAATCCTAGTGTCACTCGTTTGTAGTCTTTAGAGGTTTGTTTAGCAAGCATAAAGGTGGCAATTGAGACAGTTAATAGAGTGACCAACATCACCAATAACATAGTGATTAGCGTCGTATTGGACGCCTGATACATCGAAACGGCAGAAAAGGAAACAAACAGGCTACCGACCATTTTATCGGAAAAATAAATGGGCATACTCACATCAAACAAGACCGTTCCATCGCTTAATTCCCTTTTAAAAATTTTAGTTTTATCAATCACCTTTAGAGCATCACTCTCTACGGGGTAAGTAAAAACCTGCCCTATTTTTTGATCCAAACTGGAAGCCAAAATATGGTTGGATAAATCCAGTATGACAATCGATTCCAATTGTTCATTGCTTGCACTCTCTTTAATTAGTGCATTCAATCCAACCGAATCCTGTAGTAAAACCGCCTCGCTACTCTGATAAGCAATCATTCGTCCGACGGTATGTCCATAATCAAACGTTATTCCTGAAAGCGCTTTATATTGCATCCAATAAACCACCACTAATCCAATACACATAGTAACAAAAACAGTGCCTGCCATGGTTAGCGTCCAACGTGTACTTAACGATGAAGAAAAGACATTTTCCTGAGTTTTCTTTTTTACTAGTTTATTAGATAAAACTCGCAATTCCGAAACCAATAATCCCGCACTTTGAAATCTTTTTTGCGGACGTTTTTGCAGTAGTTTCCTCAGTAAATCCTTTAGATCATCATTTACTAATTCATTATCAATCACTATCTCTGGTGGTTTACTTTTTATAATTTGTTTAAACAATTTCCCCAGATCGTCGGAAATAAACGGTGGTAATCCGGCCAACATCCGGTAAATTAAAACACCTGTAGAATACAGATCCGTACGGCTATCAACCACTTGGCCCATAATTTGTTCCGGTGACATGTACTCTGGTGTACCGAGGACTTTATCGATTAGTTTCCCAGAACTAACCATCTTTTCATCAATTTGCGCGATCCCAAAATCGGTTAATTTAGTGGTTTTTTTATCTCTTAAAATTAATATATTACCGGGCTTGATATCGCGATGCACCACTCCTTGTTCATGGGCATAAGCCAGTGCAGACGCAAGCTGGCTAGTAATAGCCAGTACCGTTTTTACCGGCAATTTACCTTTACTTCTTAAAATCTGCTCTAAGGTTGCCCCCTTAAGCAACTCCATGGCAATATAAGGTTTACCGTCAGTAATTCCAACATCAAAAATAGTGACTATATTAGGGTGAGTTAACTGTGCCGCTAATCGGGCTTCTCGAATGAATCCGTCTCGATAATCATCATTTTTGGCCAAATGATCTCTTAGTACTTTGATCGCCAAAAAACGATCTAATTGAGGATCGTAAGCGCGATATACTAACGCTGTTGCACCGCATCCCACCTCTTCCAAAATTCGATATCGCCCCAACATACGGGGTTGTTTTGTTAAAGCATCGGGAGATGAATTTTCCATTTTGATCGCATGACGAACGGCTTGCAATTGTTCCTCTTCAACTTGCCCTGGTATAGACACGTTAGCTACAGATTTAGAATTAGAGTCACTTTTTGGGCTCATATAAGCGACTTAGCCTATAACAGAAAAAAGAGCAAAATAGAAAATGCAATAGCCAAAATAACACCGATGATAATCAGGTTATTATCTCCTGAAGATTTTGACTTTGGCATATCATCTTCCACCATCGAATAAACAAATTCGGAACCAGCAAAAGCGATCATGTCACCGGTTTGTAAAATTTGATCGACTACTTTTTCGCCATTAACAAAAGTCCCGTTCGACGAAAGCAGATTAAGTACTTTCCAGGCATTACCTTCCCGGATCAATTGTGCATGCATCGAAGAAACACTTACCTCGTTTAAAACGATATCACTGCTGGGTCTTCGACCAATTTCGATTTTATCTTTGCGAAGAATATATTGCTGACCAATCACATCATTACTGACTCCAACCAGTGCTGGCATGTTAGCACTATCAGACTGGGATTCGACAATCTCCCGGGCAATCATTTTGTTGATTTCATTAACTTCAAAAACCTGAGTACCTTGAGGCCCGGTTTTGCCCGATGTTTCTTTATTGTCACTCATGATCGCTCCAAATTTTATCCAATATTAATTGTTATTATCATCAAAAAACGGTCCCGTTTGATCGCTGAACCTACCCACTAAAAAATTGCGCATTTTCTGTAATAAAGTAAGAGACCTTTTTATTGGTGATTCGACGATAATCAAACTGATATTATCTCTACCCCCTGCCTGTTTAGCCGCTCTGACAAGTGCTTCTGTTTTTTCTTGCACGCTCAATTGAGCAGCCATAATTTCAGCAATAAGAGTATCCGGCACTTCGTCAGTCAATCCATCACTACAGAGCAGAACTTGCTGACCACCATTCCAATCCTTTTCAACCGTGTCCACTTTAACTTGGCCTATTTCCGTTGAACCGAGGCACTGAGTAATCATATGTCTTTGCGGATGATTGACTGCATCTTCCGCAGTAATTAAACCAGCATTGACCAAACGCACCATTAACGAATGATCTTCCGATATTTGGGTTAGTTTGGCCAGTTTGGTGTCCCACAAATAAGCGCGACTATCTCCAACCCAAGCAATTTGATAATGCCGCTTATCACCCATCATTGCGACAATCGTTGTCCCCATCCCGGATTGCGCAACATCATTCTGGCCGGCTTCAATGATCTGCTCATGTGCAGTTTGAATAGCGTTATCCAAAGAGCCATGATTATCAAAGTCTTGAGAGATTTGCTTTATTGCCATTGCCGAAGCAACTTCACCACAAGCATGTCCGCCCATACCATCAGCGACTAACCACAGGCCAGATTGCGAGAATATACTATCTTCGTTCAATTCCCGAACACATCCGACATCCGTCGCCTGAGCATAGTCAAACTGAAATTCTATGTCTTGCTCCATGATCACCTTATTTGACCCGGAAAAA
>Ga0256845_1002334_pt1 | contig 13871 bp, 9 predicted proteins | sample RiftiametaG_FD_189101 | JGI IMG/M metagenome (GOLD analysis project Ga0256845, IMG submission 189101) | Tube worm associated microbial communities from hydrothermal vent at the East Pacific Rise, Pacific Ocean - Riftia | ecosystem: Host-associated > Annelida > Integument > Unclassified ...
AGAAGAAAAAGAAGAGGGACGACGACGACGACGACGACGACGATGATCTGGACGTGGAGCCAGACGACGAAGAGGCGGGCTCAGCGGGCACGCCGTCCAAAAAGAAGAAAAAGAAGAGCAAGAAAAAGGGCGGCAGCAGCGATAAGCCGGCCGACGCTGGCAGTGATCCCAAGGTCGATACGCCCAAAAAGAAGGTCGTGAAGAAGCCCGACGACCTCTCGGTCGACTGTCTCCTCGATCCCTCCAAGTGCAAGAAGGGCGGCGGCGGCGGCGGAGGCGGCGGAGGTTCATCCGCTCCTCCCGACTCGAGCCTGCCCAAGAAGCTCGTCGCTGCGGATATCAAGGCTGGCTACAGCTCCGCCAAGAAATCAGCGCAGAGCAAGTGCAAGAGCAAGAGCAAGGGCGGCGAGAAAGTCGTCGTCAAGCTCTCCATCCAAGGCTCGACCGGCAAGGTCGTATCTGCGACTGCCGACGGTTCGCCGCTCGGGAATTGCGTCGCTGCGGAGATGAAAAAGGCCAAGTTCAAGAAGTTCCAGGCCAAGCAGCAGGGTGCACAGATCTCGGTTCGATTCTAGATTCGCGACCTTGCGAAGTGCGGAGGGGCGTCCATTGGGCGCCCCTTTTGCGTTGTGCGCAGCCGTGTGTGGCTTGAGAAGGGGCCACAGGAAATTCGCAAGCCACTTGAGGGAGAGCGCTGGAGGTGAGATCGTTCTCAGCGAGAGATCGATCGCCTGGTCTCGGGCGTTGGTGGCGGGAGTCCTATGACGCCGTCCGCGTCCGAGCCAACGAGACCTGAGAGGAAAATCTACTAAAATGTCCGATCGCGACGAAAATTCTGCACTGATTGCACTTGCTGAGCTCAAGAACCTCGAGGCCGAGCGTGTCGCGGGCGTTGAAGCCGAAGCCGTCGCGAAAGCGGAGGCCGAGCGCAAGGCTCGTGAAGAGATCGAGCGAAAGGCTCGTGAGGAGGCTGAGCGCATTGCCGCCGAGGAGGCTGCGCGCGTGGCCAAGCTCCAGGCGGAGCAGGAGGCCCATGACCGCGAAGAGCGACTGCGTCTCCAAGAGGCGGAGCTTCGCAGCCGTGCGGAGCAGGAGGCCCGCCTCCGTGAGGAGCAGATGCGTCTCGACGCACAGATCCTCATGACCGAGAAAAAGGCGCGTCCGCTCTGGCTAAAGATCACCCCGATCTTTCTCGGGATTGCCCTGATCGGCGTGGCCTATTACGGCTGGACGACGATCCAAGAGCAGAACGCGGTTGGGGCTGCGGAGCGCGCCAAAGCCGAGAAGCGCGACGCGGAGAACCGCAAGGCACAAGAGGCCATGATGGCCGAGCTCAACGAGCTCAAAGACGATCAGAAGCGCATGCAGCAGGAGAAGCAGGCGCTCGGCAAGCAGATTGCAGACATGCAAGACGGTGCCGAGAAGGATCGGCTGATTGCCCAGAAGGCTGCCCTCGAGCGCGAGATGAACGACAACGTGGCCAAACAGCGCAAGCGAAAGAAAAAGAGCGGCGGCTCAAAAGGCTCTGGCGAGACAAAGAAGAAGAAGCCGGCGATCGAGGTCACGCAGACGGACGATCCGCTCGACGGCCTCTAGGCCGAGACAACCGCCGAGCTGTTGCCAGCAGCCCGTACGAAGCGATCGGGACTTTCTCTTGCCCGGTCGCTTCTTTTCGTGGTACCTACGCGGTCGCTAAAGTGGCCTGGTCGCCAAGTGGTAAGGCAGAGCTCTGCAAAAGCTCTATTCGCCGGTTCAAATCCGGCCCAGGCCTCAAGTCATTACTTAGGCCCCTGCATTGCAGGGGCTTTTTTTATGCGCGCACGGTTGGTTTGCGTACCGCGCGAGGGCGTACGCATCGGCAGCTCGCCATGGCCGACGTAGTGGAGTGCCATGTCGTACTCGAAGAAGCTCATCATGTCGCTGTCGAGGACCTTTTTCATGAGCTTTGTGCTGCTGTCATGGGCGCCGCTCCGCCACTGGCGGAGTGCCTCGTAGAAGTGTGCCTCTGTGCGCTCTCCATTGTCGGAGGCGCTTGCGAGCAGGTCGTTGTAGGAGAGCTTGCCGCGAGCATGTAGCGCGAGCTTTTCGGGCCATGTATCGGCCTTGTACGCCAGCAGGAAGGCGGCTGTGTCGCGGTCTGTGTTGCGGCCCTGTCGTTGCCCAAGGTCGTTGACCCAGAGGCTGAAGTAGAGCTTGAGGGTGTCGCGAATTTCGTCGCGTTTGAGGGCTTGATGGTAGATCTCGAGGGCCTCGTCGTAATAGCCGCGACTGACCATCAGGAGCATTGGTTCGGTGTAGGAGCTGACGCGATCTGGAGCTGTGGCGCGGGCTTGTCGGAAGTCGTCGATGGCGAGACCGACGTCGCCGAGGGCGAAGAAGATTTTGCCGCGCTCGATCAAGTACTCGCTGCGCTGTTGCTCGCCCAGGCTCGGGAAGGCGATCAGCGAATTCAACTGCTTGAGTGCGACCCGACGCTGCTCGTCTGCCGCCTGCGTCTTTCCTCGGCGATTGTCGATTTCAGCGAGGAAGCTGTGGGCCTTGGTCTCCCAATGCACGCGCTCGATCTGGTCGTTGAAGGGCAGCTCAACGAGGCCCGAAAAATGCGTCTGTGCTGGGCCGAGCTTGCCCTGTTTGAGTTCGATGGTGCCGAGCAGGTAGAGCGCTTCGGGGACCGGCTCGATGGTGAGGCTGCGCTCTAAGAGCTTCTTGGCCTGGTTGATCTGACCGCTGTTGTAGAGGCCGTGGGCGACGGCGACGTAGGCCTCGGGTAGGCCCGGCCGGATCGGTCGATCGGGCCAGAGTTTGACCGCTCGGCTGTGTCGGGCCTCGAGCTCGCGGAGACGAGCTTCCGCCGCCTGAGGATCGTACTCGGAGAGGCGTTCGAGGCTTACCTGATCGAGGATTGCGAGTTCGTCCCAGGCCTCGCGGACATCCTCTTTGATGGCGATCGTCGCCTCGAAGTGGTGGATCGAGGCGTCGATGAGCCCGTCTTGACGGAGGGCGCGGGCGAGCAGGAGGTGGGCGAAGGGATCGTCTGGGAAGCGGGTGAGGGCGCGGCGGGCGAGGTTGTCGACGATGCCCCAGCCCTGGACGAAGAACGATGGGGGGATCCGCGTGAGTCCGTCGGGGCTCTCGGGGATGAATTGGGTCGCCAGAGTGAGCAGGGCGTTGGCGCTGCGTTCGCTTTTTTCGGCCTCTTGGATGAACTCCATCATTTTGCCGGAGGCCATGTCGGGCGTGATCTTTTTAAGGGCGGCGAGCGTGCTTGCGAAATCATCAGCGCGGAGGTGAAGGCGGATGAGCAGGTAGCCGGTGACCTCAGCGCGCTGCTGGGCGCCAGCCGCCATCTCACTGCCCCGTTCGATCGCATCGAGGGCGGCCTGGTAGCGGGCGAGATAGAGGTCGTTGAGCCGCTGCACGACAAAGGGAGAGGGGAAGATCGCGGCGGTTTCCTCGAGGGTCTCTTCGAGCTCTTCGTGGCGAAGGATGGCTTCGTCGGAGAAGACACCGTTGCGCAGGATCCAATCCTCGAGATCCTGCCATTGGTGGAGCGCTTGCTTGCGGGTGTTCTTGCCGCCGAACTGTTGCTCGACCGCGAGAGCCAGCATCGCCGGCGACTCGTGGCCGTGGCGGGCAGCGGCTAGGTAGACCCGGTGGGCGGCGGCTGCGACCGCGGGATCGGGCCTGTGCGGCGCGCTCCGGAGTTCCTGTGGCGCGTAGAGATCGGTGATGAAGTTGAGCGCCGTAGTTGCCTCTTCAAAATGTTCGGTGCTGGCGGATCGATCGAGATAGTCGATGAGGTAGTCGAGGAGACGCTGGCGGAGTGCCTCGCGTTGCGGGTGATCGAGGCTAAGGAGTGCGAAGTCATTGGTGTGGGCTGCGAACTCGTCGAGGTTTGTGATCCCCGCTGGCACCTCGACCTCGGGGTACGCGGGAGCCGATGAATTCCGCTTGGAGTTTGCGCAGCCGGGAAGGGCCGCAGCACCAAAGATGAGGGCGGCGAGAAGAAACGGCCGAAGTCGCACACGGGTAGTTTACGCGGCGTCGACGGGCCTTGCCAGCTGCGGCGACGTCGTCCTGTGCGGGGTCGCCTTCGCTCGAGATCAGTCGACGCCGAGCGTGCGCTCTGACCAACGCAGGGCAAAGGTGAAGGTGTGGGTGAAGCCGGTGTAGAGGCCCGCGTTACTCGGCCGCCCTCGCCCCTCGAGGATCCGAGCGGCCTCTGTGCTGTTGATGTCGCCGACCTTCTCGTCAAATGTGAGCCCGGCGCTCGGATCGAAGGAGGCGCTGCTCGCTCGGACGCGCGTGGGCAGATAGGCATCCAGGCCGTAGCCGGGTACCAGTTGCAGGTTGCTCTGGCGGATCCGCAGAGTCGTGCCGAGTGTCAGACCCAAGCGCCAAGCGTCGTGTGCGCTGGCGGACGACGCCTCGGGTCGGACCGCGGGTGTGCTTGAGTGCACGCCGCCGACTACCGCTGTGGTCGAGCTGACCCTGTAGGTCGCGTAGAGATCGGCGCCAAATCGGTCTTGGAGGCCGCGGTAGCGGGTCGATTCGGGGAGCAGCACGCTGTTGCGGTCGAGGCCGACCAAGCTGAGGCGTTGAGAGCCGGGATCGGTGCAGGAGCGCACGCCTTTGTCACCGAGGAGCGAGTCAGCGCAGAGATCGATCCAATAGAAGTTGGTGTCGAGGTGGAGGAGCCTGCTCGGCCCGATCACAAAGGAGGCACCAGTCGCGATCTCCTGGGGCAGGCGTTGGCTGAGCGTCGCGTCGATCGGTGTGGCCGCCGAGCAGGGCAAGACATCACCGGCGGCGATGTCGATCTCCTCCGGGCGGCAGACAACCGCCTCGCCGCTGAGTGTGATCTCGCCGGCGTTGAGCAGCGGTCGAGTACGCCAGCGCAGGCCCAGAGTGATCCGATCGGTGAGATCGATCGCGGCACCGAAGGTGAGCGCGATGTCGAAGCCCGATTTGCGGTCACCGGAGTCGGGGAGCCAGAGCGTGCGTCCGCGAAAGCCCAGGCGCTCGTCACAGGTGGGGTTCTCGACGCGGTTGCAGCGGAGCACCGACTCTTCGATGCGATTGCCGCTGACCACCGTGGAATTGTCGTAGGTGAAGCGCGATCGCAGGCGCGGCAGGTGGAAGCCGATCCCGAGCTTGATCCAACCCAAAAGGTCCCAGGCGACGGCGAGCGAAATATCGGTGCGAACTGTCACGGCGCCGCCGTTGAGTCGGCAGATCTCGCTGTCTTCACGGGTGCAGAGCGCTGCTGGGCGATCGAGTTCGGGGGCGAGGTGGTAGCGCAGGGTGGGGTCAGAGCCGAGTTGGTAGGTCGAGCTGAGATCGTAGACAGAGAAGGCGATCGCGAAGGGATCGAGGTAGAGGCTGCCGCCGATGAAGTAATTAAAGCCCGGGTTGAGGAGCGTGGTGCGCTCTCCAAGGGTGCCGGTGGGGCTGCCGAATTCGTCGACGTCTTCACGCCGGATCATGCGGTGATCGAGCACTCCATCGGTGGAGAGCTGGAGGCGTAGGCCTGGGAGTTTGGCGAGCATCGCCGGGTTGTGGTGAATCGCGGTAATTGCGCGTGTCGCCGCACCCTGGGGTTCTGGACCGCTTAAACGCGAGGCGTCCCCCGGAAATGCCAAAGCCGCCCCTGGGCCCGCGAGAGAGCAGAGCGCTATCACCGCGAAACACGCACTACGCGTAGGCGGGCGCCATCGGGCTGCCCTGTGCCGTTGCATCCGCGCAAGCATACCCCGGTGCTCGCCGGGCACCCAGGTTCGCATGAGGTCTCGGGGCCGTTGATCCTTTTGCCCTTCGAACCTACGATGCGGGGTACCTACCGCCTGAGCTGAGTCCGTCGAGGCTCAGAGCGGCCCCTGGGGGAGTGCATGAGCAAGACGCTGCGCAAGTTCGAATGCCGAGATGACCTCTGGAAGCGAGTGGAGGCGCTGGCGAAGCGCCGGAAGATCTCTCCGGACGACATCATCCAGGCGGCCCTTCTTCAGCTTTTTAAGGCCGGTAAGAAGCGGAGTGCCGAGGACGCGCGGCCACCACCGCCGTCGCCGTCGTCTTCGCCGTCGTCCCGGGGCACACCGCGACCGGGGCCACCGCCGAGTTCATCGACCGCTCAGCGGCCGGTGCCCCGCGGCCTGCCACGGCCGAGCTCTGCTCCAGGACCTGGCGCTTCGGGCATGCGGCCATCGCTGCCTCGGCCGACCGCAAGTTCGCCACGCCTACCGCCGCCCTCGTCGCGGGCGCCAGCACAGGTGCGGCCGCTCTACCTCTGCTACGAGAACCAGTGGTACGTGGTCGACAAGGATGAGTTTGTGATCGGTCGCGGAGCGAAGTACTCGGATCTACCGATCCGTGACGCGAACATCTCGCGTCGCCACTGCGCGATCGTCCGTCGTGGCTCTGATTACTTCATCAAGGATCTCGGCAGCACGAACGGCGTCGAGTTCAACGGTGAACGCGTCGACAACCACCGGATCGCAGAGTCGACGGTGTATTACCTCTGCGAACACGAGCTTCGCTTCTCCTTCAACGCCCCCGCCTAGGGGCCATGTGAGCGGGGGCTGGCCGTGATCCGGCTAGCTCTTCGCTCTTCTACGCCCAAGGATCGGGCAGCATGAGTACAGAGTCCAGGTTAACGACGCCAGTACCTGGGGTGTCGCCGGAGATTTTCAAGGGGCTCCACGAGTTGCTTCGTGGCGCCGCAGTTGACGGCTTTGCGGCCATCATGGAGGAGGGGCTGGGACCCAAGCTGCGTGCGGTCGCCGATGGTCTGCTCGCCGGCTCCACCTTGGGATCCTGGCACGAGCAGCTCCGTCACTTTCGCGGCGGTCTCGATCGTTTCGAAGAACGCGGACAACACGATCGTTCGCGGGTTGTCGCCCATGGGCTGAGGATCGTCGCGGCAGTACGGGCGAGTGCACCGCAGGAGTCGCGCAGACGCGCACCCCACCGGGATTTGGGTCCTGCGCGGCGATCGGCACGCCGAGCTCAATCGCCTGTGATGGCAGCTTCAGTTGCGACTGAGCTACACGCCCCCGCCAACGAAGAGGCGGCCGCGAAGACCGGCAAGAAGACCGGCAAGAAGACCGACAAGAAGACCGGCAAGAAGACTGGCAAGAAGACAGCGAAGAAAACCGGCAAGAAGACCGGCAAGAAAACCGGCAAGAAGACAGCGAAAAAAATCGGCGGCGCATCTGCTGAGGCCACAGAGCCGACGGTTGCGGCTGTTTCGCTGGACACCGAGGAGGCGCTGGCGAGGCGCCACGCCGCGACGATTGCTAGCCTGCAGCGACTCCCCGGAATTGGGGCAAAGACCGCCGAGAAACTGATCGCACGAGGGATTGAGTCGATCGAGGATCTCGCGTTCTTGCTGCCAAAACGCTACGAGGATCGTCGTCATCGGTGGCGCCTCGACCAAGTCATCGACGGCGAATTCGCGGCCGTCGAAGCGACGATTCGCTCGTTCCGTCAGGGCTACTTTCGCGGGCGTTATCTCGCTACCCTCGAGGTCGAACAGGAGCGCGAAGAGGGCTCGCCACTAGCTCTTAAGGCCAGGTGGTTTCATCGGGTCGGCGGGTTGCTGCAGCGGGTCGAGACCGGCAAGAAAATTTGCCTCTTTGGTACGGTCAAGTGGTTCCGTGGCGAGTGCTCGATGGTGCACCCGGAGGCACGTGATGCCGACGATCCGGGCCCTGCGATCGCGCTCCGCTATCCTGAGATCGAGGGCATCGGTCAGGGCAGCCTCGCCCGCTATTGCCGGGCCGCGCTCGATCATCTCCGAGGCGCTGGTTTTGTCGATGCCTTGCCGATCGAACTCGCACACAAACACGGCTTACCGGGCCAACTAGAGGCACTAGAGCGCCTTCATGGGCCCTCCGAGACTGCGAGTGACGCGGAGCTGCGGGCGCTCCAGGCGGGAACCTCAGAGGCCCATCGTCGCCTCGCATTTGACGAGTTTTTCTTCCTGCAAATCGCTCTGCTGCGTCGGCGTCAGGAGTGGCGCGGTCTGCCGGTCGCGATGGCACCGCTGCCGGAGGCGGTCGGTGATCGCGAACGTCTTCGGGCTTGCGTTCCCTTTGAGCCGACCGGTGCGCAGTGGCGGTCGATCGCCGAGATCGAAACGGACATGTGCTCCGGGCAGCCGATGCTGCGTCTCCTGCAGGGGGATGTCGGTTCGGGCAAGACGGTCGTCGCCTTTGCTGCCTGTCTCGGGATCATCGCTGGCGGTGGTCAGGCGGCCCTGATGGCGCCGACGGAGATCCTCGCCGAGCAGCATCTGCGCACGCTGTTGGTGTGGTGCAAGGCCGCCGGGATCCGGGTTGCCTTGCTCACGGGCTCGACGCGCAGGGCCTCCCGGGCGACCACCCTCGCCCTGCTCGCAGGCGGAGAGCTCGATCTCATCATCGGCACGCACGCGCTTATCGTCGACGATGTCATCTTTCGTCAGCTCGGTTTGGTGGTTATCGATGAGCAGCATCGCTTTGGTGTCGAGCAGCGGGCGTTGCTCCGCGACAAGGGATTTGCACCGCATCTCTTGGTGATGACCGCGACCCCGATCCCACGCTCGCTGGCGCTGACCGCCTACGGCGAACTCGACGTCTCGCTTCTCGACGAAATGCCGCCCGGGCGAATCCCCCCAGAGACGACCCTCTACGCGGGCAAGAGCGGCCTCGAGCGGGCACGTACAACGGTTGCCAAGCGGATCGCGCGGGGCCTGCAGGGCTTTGTTGTGTGCCCCTTAGTTGAGGCCTCCGAAGCGCTCGATGTGACTCATGTAGAGGAGACCGCGGCGGCTCTTCGCGAGCTTTTGCCCGACGTGCCGATCGAGGTGATCCACGGCCGCATGATCAGCCGCGACAAAGAGGCGGTGATGAATCGCTTTCGCGATGGCGAGGTGCAGGTGTTGGTGGCGACGACGGTGATCGAGGTCGGCGTCGATGTGCCCGGTGCGCGGGTGATCCTGATCGAGCACGCCGAGCGCTTTGGTCTCGCTCAGCTCCATCAGCTCCGCGGACGGGTGGGTCGCGGTCAGGACTCCTCGTGGTGCGTTCTCCACACTGCGGCCGCTCGCAATTCGGAGTCGGCGGAGCGCCTCAAGGTGATGGTCGACACCTGCGACGGCTTCCAAGTCGCCGAACGAGACCTCGAGCTTCGCGGTCCAGGTGAGATCTTCGGCACGCGTCAAGCGGGGGTGCCACGCCTGCGCTACTACGGTTTCGCGGGGGAAGGTCTGCACCTCCTGGTGGCCGCGAGGGAGGCTGCGAGGGGCCTCCTTGAGGGGGATCCCGAGCTTCGAGAGCACCCCGAGCTGGGCGCTGAGCTGGCCCGTCGCCTCGCTCTGCAAGCCGTCTATTCGGCCGACGCGGGTTGATCGGGTGTTTTTTTGACGACGAAGGGCCTTGGGCTTGATCGAGAAATCGAGGGCCCGGTCTTTGCGGGGCGCAGCTCTGTCGCAGGAGTGGCCGTCCCCGGCGAAAGGTCGTATCAGAGGCCTAGCGATCGCTGGCCAACGCGATCGCCGAGGTGATTGTGTCTGCCCGCGCTGTCTCACGATTCTTCCCCCGGCTTGCCTGGCTGAGCCTCATTTACACGATCCTCGTGGTGCTCTTTGGCGCTTGGGTGAGGATCACCGGATCGGGCGCAGGCTGTGGCCAGCACTGGCCGACCTGTCACGGGCAGGTTGTGCCGCGATTGCCATCGATGGCGACGATCATCGAGTTCAGCCATCGGGCGAGCTCGGGGATCTACGGCTTTGTGATCTTGGCCCTGGTGATCGCTGCGTTTCGACTCTTTCCTCGCCGTCACTTGGCTCGCACGGGCGCTGTCTTGGCGCTGATCTTCACCATTTCAGAGGCGTTGGTCGGTGCCCGTCTCGTGCTGCAGGGGTTGGTCGCCGACAATGATTCGATCGCCCGCGCCGTGTGGATGGCGATCCACCTGATCAACACTTCGTTGCTCACCGGTGGCGTCGCCCTGACCTGTTGGGCAGGTCGTCGGCCAAGCATCAAGCTTCGCGAGAGCACGCCCGGTTCGGGGCGCCTAGGTTGGCTGCTCGTGGGCACGCTCTTCGGGCTCCTGTTAGTCGGCGTGACCGGTGCCGTCACGGCCCTGGGCGATACGCTCTACCCCGTAGATCCATCAGGGGCGCTGCTCCAGAGCTTGAGCGCAGATCAATCGTCGACCGCTCACTTCCTCCAACGCCTGCGCATGATGCATCCGATCTTCGCGCTCGGCATGGGCCTCTTCACCCTCGTCGTCACCCAGAAGGTCGCGGACCGCAGGCCCCAGGGGGCGACGCTCTGGTGGGCTCGCTTTGTCGCTGCCGCCGTGATCGCGCAGGTGCTCGCGGGGGTCGTCAATATCCTGCTTTCGGCGCCTGGCTGGATGCAGATCGTGCACCTACTCTTGGCGAACGTGCTCTGGATAAGCCTCATTTTTCTGACCCTCGAGGTTGTCGCCGAGACGTCCAAACAGGGCGTAGAGCCCGGTTAATCGGCGATCAAGGGTCGCAGTCGGCCGACCAGATTAGGGACCGAAGCGGGGCCCTTGATGCCGCCTTCGATTCGCCTGGGACCGGCCTTGCCATCGCTCGCGGGCACCACAAAAAGAGGGATCAGCCGAGATGTGTAGCCGGCCTCCGCGAGACGATCGTGATCATCGTCCATGTTGAACTCGAGGAAGCGAATGCCGGGCAGGGCATCGCCTAGTTCACCGGCGAGCAGCGCGTCGTGAAAGGCGACACAGGGTTCGCACCAGGGGGCTCCGACGTAGACGATGAGCCGGCGCCGGTCGGTGCGTGCGGCTGCGAGTTCGCCGGCGATGAGTTCGGAGACTGGACCTGGGCCGGCACTGCGCAGCTCGGGGGCGAGGCGAGGCTCTGCGGGCGGCGTCTTGGGTTTGATCTCGTGGCTCGGCGAGGGAGCGGCTCGCTTTGCCGAACTCTCGACAACATCATTCGCGGGCGAGCCACAGCTGCTAAGAGCGAGGATGAGCGCGCCGCACATGCAGCCGAGGGGCAGCCGAGCCGCCTCTGGGAACCAGCCGAGGAGCCGCATCGTGGGCCCCTAGCACGCAGGTTCGGCGCCCTGCAAGAGCCTTGCTCTGGAGTGAGCGCGAACGCGCGGAAGCTGCGACAAAGTGCAGGTGGGTTCCACATGCTGCTACATTGTCGCCGCCCAATGTCGAAGCTGCGCACACATAGCCACTCACAGATCCAGGATTTTGTCCGTCGTATCGCCCGAGCGGCGCGGCAGAGCCTCGGCGGACTTGCGCTCATCGGCCTCATCGGCGCGGCTGGGTGTGCCACCTATATTGATAAAGCTCGGGAGGCCAAGGACTACGGCGAGTTCGACAAGGCCGAGTCGCTCTATCTCGAGTCCATGGAAAAAGATAAGGATGAGTTCGATCGTGGCCTAGCCCGCGAAGAGCTGGTCACCATGAAGGTGGAGCTCGCCCAGTCGACGGCGAAGTCCGATCCGACCAAGGCGGAGAAGCTCTACATCGAGGCCCTCGAACTCGATAACTCCGACGAAGAGGCGCAGGACGGTCTCGCCAGGGTGCTCGCGTCGATCGGACGCATGGACGAAGCGATCAAGATCCTCGGCGGCGAAGCGGGCTACGGCAAGTGTGATCTCTGCGAGCGTTACCTCTCCGTGTTGCTCAAGAAGCGCGGCCAGACCTACGAGGCCAGCAAGAAGTTCGAGGCCGCACACGCCGACTACAGCCGTGCGTTCCAACTCCTCGCCGATCCGACCACGGCCTTCGCGATCGCCCGCTGTTTGGGCGAACTGGGCCGTCACAGCGAGGCCGCAAAGGCGATCGAAGACGCGGTGCTGACGATCCGCCCCGAGGATCGTCAGGCCCAATCCGATTTTGTCAGGATCCGCGACATCGCCGTAATGCGAGCGATCGCCGACAGCGACCTTGTTCTCGCCGATCGCTACATGGCGATGTTCCCCCCGGGATCCGGCGGTGAGCCCTGGTATTCGTTGCAGCTAAGGGTCGCCCGCAAGCTCTGGCAGCGCGGCAAGGGAGATACGTCGATCGACCGGCTCGAGCCGCTGCTTGGGGATGAGCACCGACAAACCCTGCCCGAGTCGTTGCGCAAGGAGATGGAGCGCTTTTTGGAGCAGCTCTACACCCAGCGTGGTGTCGCGTTCCTGCGTTCCGGTGAGATCGCGGACGCCGACAAGGCGCTCGCGCGGGCGGGCGAGCTGTCCCCCGACGACGAAAAAATTAAGCTGCTGCGGGCGCTGGCGTTCGCGGGGCGCGGTGATCTTTCGCTCGCGGTCCGGGTTGTCGAGGCGATGTCGCCAAAGACCCGCGGCTACGGCGAGGTCTCAGCGATCATCGCCAGCTTGCAGGTCTACGAGCGCCTCGATGTCGGCGATGTCGACGGCGCCAAGGCAGCGTTGGCCAAGGCTCAAAAGTCGTCTCCAGACATGCCCGAAGTGCACGTCGCGGCCGCCGCGATCCTTGCGATAACCCCGATTGAGGGGCTCAGCCGCAAGGACATCAAGATCCTGCGCCGCTCGGCCCTCGCGAATTACACCACTGGGATCTTCCGCTACGGCGAAGCTCTCAGCGAGATCGTTTGGGCTCGCGAGCAGTCCAAAAACCTCGGCTCGACCTACCTCTTTCGCGGCCCCGGATCGGAGCAGCGCATGGACACGATCGAGCGGCAAATCCGCGAACTCTTCCCCTTTGGTGTCTCGTTTAATCCCGAGCCGACGACGCTGCTCAGCCTTCGCAGGAGGTCTGGGGATGTCGAGGTCAGTATCGAGGGCGGCGGCGTCGAAGAGAGCGTTTCTGTGGGCTCTGGTAAGTCTGCACCCATCAAGCTCACCGAGTCGGGCCTGGTGATGCTCTCCTACGGGCGCTCGAAGGTTGCGCTCGTCGCCGAGTCCTACACCGGAATCCAGATCGAGCTGCCCTAGCAATTGTCGCGCTGCAGGTGCTCCGCCCTGGTCCGCTTTGGGCGGGCGCCGTACACTAGAAGGGTGCCTGCCTGCCCTTACCGCAAGATACGGCCGCTGGGTGAGGGCGCGGTCGGGGATGTGCAGCTCTGCCTCGATGTCGCGGGTCGTCGTCTGCTTGTCGTCAAGTGGTTGCGAGCGGAGCTCCGAGACGGGAGCCAGGCCGCGATCCGTTTCCGCCGCGAAGCCGAACTGATGGCGGGTGTTTCACTCTCAGGGGTGATCAAGGTCGAGGAGTGGGGCGTCGATGATCTCGGACGCACTTGGATGGCGATGGAGTTTGTCGACGGCTTGCCGCCCTCTGCAGTGATAGGTCCGAGCGATGGCTGGGCGGTGTATCGCTTTCTCGACGTCGTCGCCCGCAGCCTCGACGAGCTGCACAGCGTCGGCATCGTGCACCGCGATCTCAAGCCGGACAACGTGCTCTTGCGGGGCTCGCTCGGTGGATGGGAGCCGGTGATCATCGATCTGGGCATCGCCAAGTGGCTCAGCCAAGAGACGGCGACGGCGACCGGATCGGTCTTTGGCACCCCCTACTACATGAGTCCAGAGCAATTTCGAGACTCCAAACATGTCGGGCCGGCGACCGATCGTTACGCCGTCGCGGTGATGATCTTCGAGCTTCTCTCGGGTCACCGGCCCTTTGAAGGGCGGACGATTCCCGATCTCCTCCGCCAGCATCTCGAGGCACCCGTGCCGCCCCTCGAGATCCCAAAGCGCCTCTGCACGGGCATGTTGCACGACGATCCGCAGGCAAAGATCTACCCGACGCCGAGCCTCAACGCGTTCATGTTGCGGGCGATGGATAAGGAGCCACGCCAGCGCTACCACTCGGGGGTCGAGATGGCCGACGAATTCAAGCGAGCGGCCACCGCAGACGGC
>Ga0256845_1002335_pt1 | contig 13868 bp, 15 predicted proteins | sample RiftiametaG_FD_189101 | JGI IMG/M metagenome (GOLD analysis project Ga0256845, IMG submission 189101) | Tube worm associated microbial communities from hydrothermal vent at the East Pacific Rise, Pacific Ocean - Riftia | ecosystem: Host-associated > Annelida > Integument > Unclassified ...
CGCGCATGTCCTCGAAACGGCGCAGCTGGGCCTGGACGTCTTGGATCGGCCCGAGGTTCACTCGGACCTTGTTGTAGGAGGACTTGATGGCGTGGAGCCCCCTGTCGAGGGCCCTCAGCACGGCACCATAGGCGTCTTGAGCAGACCACTTGTCGACCAGCATCGACTCGGACGCGGAGAAGACCACCGCTGCGTGAGTGGTCATCTTCGAGGCCAAAGACTCGAAGATCAGCGGGCTCGGTGCCTTGCACTGGACCAGCCCGAACGAGACAGACGCGAACCCGAGCTTGCCGACGGTGAACTCGGTCGCGTACTCCCCCTCCAGCTTGAGACCGTAGATCTTGCCCCGATGGGGGTTGTCGTACTCGAGCTCGCCGCCGTCATCGAGCACCTCCTCCAAGAGCTGCAACTGGACATGGTAGTCGTCGCCAACGAGAAAGGCCTTCACCTCGTGGCGGTGAGGCTGCTTCCCGCTATCCTCCCCGAAGGCGCCGTCTACGTCTGCGAACTCGTGGGCGGTGAAGCGCCGACCGCCCTTCTTCCCCGCCCCGTCGACCTGGAACTCCACGCCGTTGAGCGAGGCTGGGATGAGTTCGTCTCGCCAGCTCACCGCTGGGCCCTACCAGCCCCTGGGCTCCACCCCCAACTAGGCCGAGGTCCCCGTCTCTGGGCAGAGCGCCCTCGGGTCCGGCGACAGCTCGACCAGCCGCTTGCTCACCGCGCCCAGGGCCTCGACGACGGCATGGGCCCTGAGGGACAGGCTGACGAGCTCCTCCCTGGTCCAGGTCCTCGCTACGTCGGGCGTCGGCGAAGACGTCAGTACCGCGAGCACGGTCTCGAGCGCCATCGCCAGCTGCACCTCTCCCATCGGTGCCCTCGACGCCGCGCACCCGCGACACCAGACCGCCCCAAATCGAGGGACCCCGCCCCCGCACGCAAAACAGACTCCTTTGGCCACGAGTCCATGTTCGGCGCTGGGAGGGCTCCCGCACCCGGCCGCGAGCCCAGTTTTGGCCCTACCCGCGCGCGGGTTTTCGGGGGTCCGACGACATCAGCCCAGACTCGGGGCCGGCGCGTCCCAGTCCCGCACGCCGGTCTCCCACGCTCGGAAGCTGAGCGGGAACTCCCAGTGCCAGGGCTCGGCGAGGTACGGGCGCCAGCCGAATCGGTAGGCATTCTTGACCAGCCACCGGTGCAGCGGCGTCAACCGCTGGCCCTCAACCGTCGCGCTCTTCGGCTCGAGCCCGCCGGCGCCGAAGTCCACGGCGAGCCCCGTCTCGTGGGCGGAGGCGTAGGCCACCCACCGCGTGCCCTTGGCCGCGCTGCCGTAGCGACGCTGCATCGCCTCCCGGTAGTGCTCGATGTCCCGCCACCGGTGAGCCCTCCAACCGCTCGCCACGAGCAGCGGAGGCAGGCCATCCGAGATGGCAGCCTCGCTCATGGCCTCGAGCGCCTTGGCAGCCAGCTTGTGCAAGAGACGGTGCCGTTGGCCCCGGCCGGCGACGCTCACGAGCAGCTCGTGACCTCGAGGCAGGGAGCCGTAGTGCTTCACCCGGACCCGTCGCTCGGTGTGCTCGCCCCCGAACTCGAGCCACCAGACCCTCTCTTTTTTCCAGACCCAGAGTTCGGCCACCGTCTCAGCGTCGAGCTCGCCCGTGACAGCTCCTCGGTAGGTCACCGCCACACGCACGCGCCCCCGAAGGTCCCGCACGCGCTCGAGTCCCCGAGCCGCCCACTGGAAGTGCTTCAGAGCCTCCTCTGTCCGGGGGCCGAGGCTCCCGTCGGCGCGTCCGGGCTCGAAGCCGAGGCCAAACAGGTCGTGCTGGAGCGCTCGGACGGCATCCCCATCCGAACCCAGGCCCAGCTCATCGTCCTCGTCGACACCAGCAGTCATGCCGCCGACCCTGGACCCGGTTCGAAGCAGACCCCAACTCGGCCGCCGAGCGGCCGCTCAGTTGGTGGTCGTCAGATCGACGTGCGAAAGAGAGCACATGGCTACAGCAGCCCACACCCAACTCCGCCCCCAAACTACCGGGCGCTCGGGCCCCATGGAACGGCTGGGTCCCATCCTGATGATCATCCTGGGGCTCCTGCTCCTCACAGCGGAGATCTACGCCCCACGCCTATTCGGGGAGCCGAGCCATGCGGTGAGTCCGTAGCTGGGGCGACCTGCTACCACCGACGCCTATCTGGGGAGCCAGCTGTACGGGTCCGCCCGTCGGCCGAATTAAGTCTCGAACTCATCAACCGTCGCAGGTACCTCACGGGCCAACTTGGCTAGTTGGTACAGACGTAGCAACAACCACAGCAGCCCCAAACCAGCGGTGACGGCGAGACCCCACCCCAGGCGCCGGATGTCCCTCTCCGCCCTCTCCCACTCTTCCCTCTCCCTCTCCCACTCTGCCCTCTCCCACTCTGCCTCCCACTCTGCCCTCTCCCTCTCCGCCTCCCACTCTTCCCTCTCCCTCTCTGCCTCCCTCGAGACTGTCACTATTCTACGGGCCGACACCATTCTACGGACCGAGAGGACCCTGGGCCCGGTGCTGGACCAGGTGACATCTCCGCCTTCTTCGAACCCTCCGCCGACTACGAGCCCGCCGAACTCTCCGCCGACTACGAGCCTGTCGAACTCTCCGCCGACTACGAGCCTGTCGAACTCTCCGCCGACATCTCCCGCGACTACGAGCCTGTCGAACTCTCCGACGGCTACGAGGCCGTCGAGCTCGCCGACCTCTCCGGCGACTACGAGCCTGTCGAACTCGCCGACGACTACGAGCCTGTCGAACTCTCCGAACTCTCCGCCGACCTCTCCGGCGACTACGAGCCTGTCGAACTCTCCGCCGACTACGAGCCTGTCGAACTCGCCGAACTTGTCGAGGGAGGGTTCACTAGGTTCTCCGCTGCGGACAGCGATGAACCCGAAGATGACGATGAGTGCCACTACGACGGCAGACAGAATATGAGGAATGTATCGGTACAACGTGGTGATGACGGGCGGAAGCACGACACTACCGTCGACCTCGTGGAGGGTCATAAAGAGCGGGCCACTTACGCCCTCATACCTGAGCGCAATCGCGCCAGCACTCACAACCTTAACTTTACCGCCAACCCTAACCTCGCCGCCAACACCAATCTGAGCCAACTCTGCCAGTTTGCTGGGCTTCGCCTCGCTGGAGGAGCCGCTCGCGGTGTCGGCCGACATCACCAATACGCTGTCGCGGGCGGTTTCGACCTTGGTAACGACCTTGTACGCCATCCTCCACTGAGCGTGACAAGCGGCCTGTTCGAGCGACCGAGCAATACGTTTGAGCGAGACCGTTTGCTGGCCAGGGCTATAGATGAACAGAGCGTCAGCCCCATCGAACCGAACTTCCATGCACCCGGCCACCACCCCCGCATCAACGTCCGCCTTCAACGCGGTCGTGACAATGCCTTTCGTCCGAAATTCGAAGTCTCGCGGCTGCGACCGCCTAGTTTCCACATTGATATCAAGTTCAGAAAGGCTCCCCTTCTTGTCGAACACCCCCCCCTCGACAGTCCCGTAGTCACCCGCACGGATATCGTCGCCCGGGACCCACACGACGTGCCGATGGAGATGTGTGGCTACGGCCCGAGCATATTGATTTCTAAGACTCATTCTCTGGAGACCTGGCCCGCGCATTGACGGTGATCGAACTGGCCGCTTTGGTATTCGACCTCGTCGCGCTCATCTAGGCTACCATAGCAGCACCCCTGTGTTGCGTTTCTGGCGTGACGACCCGCCGTCTGGCCAGACTCGGCCACCGGCTCGCGGATACAGACTTGGGGCACTCAGAGCCCTCGGACATGTCGAGTTGGGGTTGGTCCTCCAGCCCAGACGATGGCATCACTGAGGCCATGAGTCTGATGGCCCCAGAGGAGTGGCTGCGCTTGCGCAACCGCGTTTTCCACGAGAAGACCATGGCCGAGGTCAGGGTCCGCTACTACGACACCCGGGCTCGCAGGGCCCGTCGGCTGCAGGTGCTCGCCGCTGGGGCCGGGCTGGCCTCTCAGTCAGCTGCTATCGCCCTCCTACTGAAAGACATGCCCATCGCTTCGACCGTCGCGGTTGTGGCCACGGCCATGGTCGCCATCACGTCTGGGGTGGCAGGATGGTCGCGGACTGAGACCGACATGCGCCTTGCCTGCTTGCTTCAGGACGCGCAGCAGCTGGAATGGAGCCGACTGTGGGACGAGGTCTCGGAGCGCCAGCCCGATGTCTCTGCGTGGGGTCGGTTCTACTCGCTCGCTGAGGAGGACATGAAGATCCATCACCGGCTGGGTGAACCGGTGGGACCCGAACGCAGGTTGGTCGCTAGGATCCACGACGAGGTGGAAGCGGCGATGGCCCCAGAAGAATTTGATCAAGCCAGCGATCTTGATCAACCATCAGGCGATGGCTGATGACAAAGACCCACCCCGGAGAGAGCCTCCCCCGACTGTCGAGGAGAAGTTCGTCCGCTCGATCCGACCGCCCAGAAAACCCGCGCCACCGAAGACGCCACCGGCATCAGAGCCCAATTCCGGCTAGGATCGGATCATCGCCCCCCCCCGACTGAGGCATTTTTCTAAAGCTAAAACTCGGGGTCCGTCGGCGTCTCTGGACCGACCCCTCTTGTGCCCGGAGGAAGTTCTGAAACAGCAGTTTCTCCGGGACTCCGACCTAGATATTCGTCATCGGGGACGACTCGGTACCGGGCTTCAGGAAGTTTGACCCTGTTCAGTTCCGCCCGACGGAGGTCAGTGCCGGTGAGGTCTGCTCCGCGCAGGTCAGCACGGCGCAGGTTCGCTCCGCGCAGGTCTGCATCGCGCAGGTCTGCATCGCGCAGGCTGGCATCGCGGAGGCTGGCAGAACGGAGGTCAGCACCGCGCAGGTTCGCCCCGCCGAGGTTGGCATTGTCGAGGTACGCCAAACTAAGGTCAGCGCCTCCAAGATCTGAGCCGTTGAATTTGACCCAGCGCAGGTCCCCTCTACGGAGGTTGACTCCATGGAAGTCGACCGAACTTAAGGTCGCTTCTTTGACGCTCGCTCCCCTGAGATCTGTCCGTTCATCGACTGAGACCCCAACCCAGTCGTCGGGGTCCCCGTCACGCACGTCTCGCTCAAGTGCTACCAGTGCGACCATCGCATCAGTTCGGGCACGGAGTGATGCTCGGAAGCAAACTGGAAGCTCGTCTTCTTCCAAGTGCTCGGGGCACTCCACCTCGTCGTAGATGATCCCCACGAGTTCGGCTCGACGAGCCCGGAAGTCTTGACGAGCTTCCTGCCGAATCTGGGTCCGGAAGAAGTCATTCTGAGCTTCGACAAGCTCGTTTTGAGCTTCGACGAGCTCGTTTTGAGCATCGAGCTTGTGGTTTTGGGCCTCCAGTTTTTCGTTGGCCTGGTACGCGAGACCGACCCCCGCCAGTCCCGCCAGGCTGAAGGCAGCCCCACCGACCGTCGCGGGGTTCACAAGGCGGCGCAGGACAGCCCAGCCGCTGGCTCTCCTGACCGACTGCTTGTGCTCGTCGTCGGCGTCCTTTCCCGCACGTACTCGCCGCCATTCGGCGAACGCCTCCAAGGCGTTGCGCCACGCTGGCAGCGTCCTGTGCTCTTGGGCCCGGAGCTGGACCTCAAGTTCTTCGATCCGGGTCAGCAACTCGGCCGGGCCCGAGTCGGGACCCTCGCCGGGCTCGTCGCTCTGTCGTCTACTCTCCACCACCGACTATCAGCGTGCCACATCCAAGAGACGACGCCGTGGCACGAACAAAGCGCGCTGCTCATCTACTTTGATGAGGGGTTGTTGTTGCCTCGTCCGCCACCCGACGGCCTCCCGGTCGAGCTCGGGGCGTTGACCGGACGACCACCGCCGCCCTTCCCGCCACTGTTCTTTCCACCACCACTGTTTCCACCATTCCCCTTGCTTCCTTTTCCCATAGTCGACGAAACGTAACTACGACATCGATGATGTCAACACGCGGGCGCATCTCCTCCTCAGCCAAGCTACCGTAGCGCCTCGTGCAACGATCTCTCATCTGCACATTCTTGACCTTCTACGACAAGAGCGATGAGCTACGGCGAGAGTTCGCATGGGCGGTCAAAAACTGCCGAACAGTGTGCAAGGGCAACTACAGCGGCCAAGATGGCCGCCAAGTCGCGCTCGAGATATCTCGTCGAAAACCTGACGAGATGAGAGCGTTCCTCGAGGGCACCGTGTTGGTCCCCGTCCCCACAAGCGGAGAAGGGGTAGATCGTCGCGATGACGATTTGTGGTCGGGTCGAGATCTCGCGCAGCTGTTCGCTAGTGAGTACGGCGCAGAGTATCGAGAGCTTCTTCGGCGGCACACGCCGATCCCAAAGTCATCTTCGGGCCCTGGTCGCCGCAACCTCCGTCGACACATCAACTCCATCAGAGTCGTAGGCGACATGCCTCAAGCTCGCATCGTGCTCATCGACGACATCGTGACATCGGGCTCCACGATGTGTGGTTGTGCCGAGGTTCTCCTCGCGGCCGATCCATCGGCGACCATCGAAGGCTTCGCCGCGGCGTACGTGACGAACGACGAGGACGATAAGCTACGAAACTTCGCAGCCCGGGAGTACGAGTGGGACGGGATCGACGGCCGACCGCGCAACCGCTTGGTCCCGAGCTGCCTCTCGAACAGTTGAGAGGAGCTCGTCCACGTCGTCGAGGACATGGGCGCCAGCCGCGATGAACTTCGCTGGCCACTTGAGATCCCGGCGCTCGACGACGTTGCGCATGATGAACAAGGGACGGCCAAGCCTCATGGTCTCCGCCGCCTGCGAGAGGGTCCCGCTGGAGTCCCCTGCCTCTACGACTACGGAGGCGTGGGAGAGCAGCGCCATCAGCCGGTTGCGCGCGACGAACCCCGATGGGTAGGTCCGCTTCCCTGGCTCGAACTGGGAGACCAGCAGGTGTCGCTTGTAAATCTCCACCTGGAGCTCGCTGTGGTCTCGGGGGTAACAGCGGTCGATGGCGGTCCCGATGACCGCGACCGTCCGCCCTGCAGCCCTGATGGCCGCTCGGTGGGCTGCTCCGTCGACCCCCTTGGCGAGCCCGCTGACCACTGTGGCGCCGCCGCGCGCGAGCAGGGTAGCGACCTTCGTCGCGCGCCGAAGACCGGCCACCGATGCGTCGCGAGAACCCACGACCGACACTCGCAGCCCACCTCGGGCCAAGGCGATGTCCCCTGCGACCCAGACCCGGCTCGGTGCGAAGCGATGCTCCGCGCTCGTCAGTCGTCCCAGCAGCTCGTCACAGCCCGCCACCAACACAGTCGCAGGGGGTGTGTATCCCCTCCGTGGCGTCTTCTGCGCCATGGGCGCAGAGATGGGCATGACTGCCGGCATCATTGGCCCACGCTACCAGCTGAAGATCTGGGAGGGTACTGGAACCAGAACGCGACCGAGCCCGACTTCGCCCCCCGCCGCCGGCAAGCGGACCTCGGGGCCAGTTAGAGCGACCCGAGGCCCTGGATGAGCAGGCGGAGGACCCCACAGGTCGATCGCCTCAGCTCGAGACGCATCAAGGTGCGCGGGGAACGATGCTGCCTCCTCCTCCAAATCCCCAGGATTCGGAGACCCAACATCGCGCTCTGACGGACTGAGGCAGCGTCCGCCCACGGGCGGACGGGTGGCGTTGGCGAACGCGACGACCGAGGCTCCCCGGTGTCAACTGACACCGATACCGTTCCGCCCGCGGGCGGAACCTACCTCGTGCTGCTCGAGCGCGGCGTCAGCGAGCTCGAGCAGGAGGCTTGAGTTCGGAGTTCGATCCGGCCTGAGCGCCGAGCGCGTTGGACCCGCACCACCGAGGCCGGTGTCAACTGACACCGAAAGTTGGACCAGGAGCACCGCCCCAGCAGCGGACGCTCGGCTGGTGTAGGGCTCGCCGGCGTGTGCACGGAGATCGCCCTGGGACTGGTGGCCTGATCGGACCGCGGATCCGATGAGACCCGGCTGGGCTCGCGCGTCGTTCTGCGTCAGCCCAGCCTCGGTTATCCCTGGGACAACACCTGCTTGGCGCACACGAACTGATCCTATGGTACACTACAAACGAATTGAAGCGACCTCACGGCACTGTAATGCTGTGAAGTCACTTATTTTCGATCATGGACAGTACTAATGTTCACAATCGCGCCGGGGACTTCGGGTCCCCTTGTGGCACTGCCGCTGAAAAGCGTCAGCCTTTTTTCTCTTCACCTAACCATGGCCTTGCACGCAATGCGTGTCAAGCACGCAATGCGTGCCACGTCATTCAGGAACTTCAGGACCCCAATGGCCCGGGAGGCCCCGGAGGTCGGGTCTGCGAAGACGCACACGGTGCCACACGGTGCCAGGACCCCTGGTGTACTGTGTGTGAGGCACCAACTTAGGCCTGGAAGACAGGCATCAAAGCCTGGGGCGAATCGCCCCAGGCTTCTTTGTTTCGGTCCAAGGGCCGTCACGGGCTATCTGGCACGATAGCGACGCCGATAAGCGCCTGTCGCGCGAGCCCTGTAGGCGCCCCGAAGACCAGCACCGCGCCGCCAACGAAAGACCACGGGCCCAGATCCTGGAGCAAACATGATGACCAGAGCAACGAGATCCTCCCTCCCCTTGAGCGCTCGCTTCAGCGCGCTCGTGTTGACCCTCGCCTTGGTCCCCGCCGCTGGCTGTTTTGGCGACGACCGACCAGCACAGCCGGACAGGACCAGGACCGCCCCAGCTCCTCGGACGCACGTCGCGGAGCAACGCCCGCGCCCCGAGGTCCTGAGCCTCACCGAGCTTGAGATCAACGCGTCGCGCTGTCTGCAAGCCCATGACGATGCCGAGTCCGCCAAGGCCCTCAAGGGCAAGCCGTCCTTAGACTCCGACGAACTCGACGCCCTCGTTGCGCGGGACTACGGAATTACGGAGGACGATCTGAGAGCCGCGTGGGACGTGTGGATCGAGACACACTCGTTCGAGGATGGCGAGACGGTCGCCGAGGCCTGCAAGCCGAAGCGCAAGCCGAAGCCGTAGCCGGCCCGACGCCAACTCGGGAGGCCCTGCAAATCGGTCCAAACGGCCGCGGGCGTCACCGTTCTGGCATGAACACCCAAAAACTACTGAACGCACGACTCGGTTGCGGCGCACGCGGGCGCAACACAACCTGGGTCGTGGCCTCTTCGCGCTTCCTCGCCGTTGCTCTCCTCGCCGCGGTCTCCGCTGGCTGCACGGTCGGTATCGACCTCGAGGATGAAGACGGCGACGGTGGGCTCGAGCTCGGCGAAGACGACGGTGACTCCACCGAGAGCTCGACCGAAGGTGGTGAGACCGGGAGCGACGGTGACTCGAGCGACGAGACCGACGAGACCGACGGTGAGACCTCGACGGACGATGAGGGCAGCGAGACCGACGACGAGACCGCGACCGAAGGCGATGGCGAGACGGGCGATCCCCTTCCGGGGGAGTGTCCCGACTTTGGGTGGGGCCCCGGCTCTATCACCGTCGTCGCGGACTTCTACCAAGACGACAGCCCCATCCAGCTACCGGGCTACGTCTTTGATGTTTGCCAAGCCGCCGAAGGTGGCTTCGGGTCGTTGTTCATCATGGAGGGACTTCACCTCAGCATCGACTTTGCGCCGGATCTGCCCCCGGGGGTCTACGACGTTGGCGAGGGGATGGACGTCAGCGTCTACGCCGTGCTCGACGAAATGACTCCGGAAATTTGGAACGGGAGCTACGCCGATGTTGCCGGCACCCTCACTCTGAATGAGTCGAGCGAGGAGACCGGAGGAACCATCTCAGGGACCCTCGAGGCGACGCTCAAGGACAACGTCAACAACGCCGACGTCGTCGTCGAGTTCTCCGCCACCGTCATCGGAAACTAGATCGTCGCCTTCACTGACGGCGACCCGACATTGGGGTCCTGAACGAAAGGAAACACCCCGGGGACCACCGTCCCTGTCAGGCCGTGGTTGGCGTGAACATGGGTGTTCAGGGCGGTCCGAAGATCTCCGATCACCGCATTGAGCTTGGTCTTGGTGACGACCTCTTCGAGGTCCGTGTCCCCCCCGAGCTGAACCTCCCCGCCAGCAACGACGACGACGTTCCCCGAGGCGTTGAAGGTCATCGTCCCATCAGCACCGATAGTGATGGAGCCGGAGCTCCCCCCGCCGGCGCTGGCCTCCATCGTGACGCTGCCATCGGGGTTGAAGGTCGTCCTCGAGAAGGTGGAGACATCCTCGCTGGAGGCCTGGACACGGACTGTGCCGTTGGCCTCGATCTTGACGGTACCGAGGTCCCCGGTACCGCCGGCGGCCTGGGAGCGGAGCTGGACGTAGGCCTCGCCGTAGAGCTCGGCGGCACCCAGGGTCTCGCCATGGTGGAGCCGCAGCTTCGAGCCCTCGTCGTGGTCTGCCCCGTCTTCTTTGTAGTCCGCGAGGCCTGCCTCGATGCGGACCTCGCCGGTCTTGGCGAGGTACATCCGCGAACCCACCTCCTGGTAGGCGCAGATCTCCCACTCCTTCAGAAACTTCGGGCGCTGGCTCTGCTTGCGGGCGCACACGATCTGGGCTGCCCCGACGCACGACGCGCTGGTGATTTGGAGCCCGCGAGCGCCAACCGAGACCTGAGACGCGAAGCCCTGCTGCTCGAGCGCGATGACGGCGCTGGCGAGGTGGGTGTAGTCGCTCTTCATCCCGTGCCCTGCCCCGCCGGAAGCCGTCTGCAGGAACTGGGTCCCGTTTGAGTGCGGTGCCTGGACCAGGCGCACAACGAACGAGCGGGCCACGTTCTTGACCGTGTGCCGGATGCGGCGAAGCTCCGGCCTCACGTTGTCCATGACGTAGTTGTACGGGGTGCGCCGCTTGCCGAGTTTTGGTGGCCTCTCCATGTCTCTGGGCTCTCATGGGTCGGCCCTGGACCCCAACTCGGCGAGTGCCCACTCCGAGGCGTGCGCCAACCCCTCGCACTCGCAAGTTCGACACGGTGGCGACCGCACCGCCACCAGAGCAGACTCACTTGAGATCACCTCACGCGCTCCCAGTTGCCCCATGAATCCCCCCCTGGTGGGTGGATCGTTGACTGCGCACTTGGATAGCATGCCGTCCTGTACCGAATCTGGCCGTTTCGGGCGGATCTGACCGTTATGTCTTTACAAACCGACCGTCGACGGCAGGCATCTTGGTGCGTAAGATTGTCAACGTGACGCAGGCGCTCCAACTGTCGGTCTTTGACCAGACGCTCAGCGAGATCAGTGCGGTTGAAAAGTTCGCCGATGCTCTCTCGGGGTGCTGGTCAACCGTGGATCGAGCACTCAAGATCACGCACCTCGTCGGCAGACAGGCGCACTTCCTCAGTCGCTTCGCCCAGACTTGGGACCCCGACACGCTGTCGACCACAGACGACGTGTTGGACGCCGCCGAGCAACTCGAGCCGCATTTCTACCGTTTCTACGCGGCCCTCCGAGCCTTCAAAAAGCCACCCGCCGCGCACATTGGAAGTCCAACTTCCGTTTTCGGTGCCGACATTGGCTTGCGACTCGCCTACGTTCGGGACCTGACATCTCAGCTGACAGCCACAGGTCGAGGTCGCGTTCTCAGTCCGTCCGAGAACCGAAATCTTGAACAACGCCTGTTGGATGATGCCTCCGTGCCGCCTGAAGTTCGCCTCGTCGTTCAACAGGACCGATGCCTACCCGTCCTGCTGGTGTTCGTCTATTTCCTGAAGGTCAGTCCCAAGTTCGGCGACGACAAAACACGCGATCTCGTTCACGACTCAATCCGAGGATGCCTCGACTCGATGCTCTCTCTCCTGCTCGGAGAATGCGATCGAAAGGGTCTCCGCCCCGTGCCTCCGCCAGAATCGCTGGTTTCTGAACTTCCAGACCCAATGCCTATCCAGGAGATAGAAGAGCGTTGGCGGGTTGTTCAGTCCGCATGGTCTAAGTAAGAGGGCGGATCCATGCAACGTTGGTTTCGGGGCCGTCTGCTCAGGCCTGCGCAGCGCTACCAGGTTCGATACTGCGACGACCCTCGATCTATGTCGGGTGGAAAAGGTGGCAACCACCGCGTAGTCCTGATCCGGAAGCTCGATGATGGACGCTGGTTCTGCGCTGTCATAGAGTCCGCTCCCAAGGACCCTGTTTTTGTGTTCGATACCCACCATGCTGCAAAACTCGCTGGTGTGGGGATTGGGAGCGCGATACGTCTCCCTGTCGCCAGGGTTGACGTCAAGAGACTGGGCGACAAGGCAGGGGTGGTGTCGGGTAGAACCTGCATCCTGATCGAGAAAGCCCTCGCCGACGCGACTAAAACGGATTGAGCTCGGCGTCGTTCCAGTCGTCGTCGAGCTCACCGTAGTCGCCCAGGTCTCCGAACTCCGCCTCGAGTTCCGTCTGATCGATGGTCGGATCTGCGGACTTCTTCCGTTTCCGACGGCGGCGGGGCAGCGGGACATCCTCGGGCTTCAGGGCTGAAGGGTGGACCAACTCGAGTTGGACAGTCGAGCTGTTGGCGTCCCGGCCAAGCCCGACGGTGGTGATGAGCATGTCCTGATTGATGTCGATGGGGCCCTTCTTGATGTTGACCCGGACCAGGGTGTTGGGCTCCCACACGCCGTCTGCGTGCTCCCAGCCTGGAACAGACACAGAAACGACCATCGACCCGCCAACCCGGCGATTCCTTTCCGCCTCCGCCTGAGCTTGCCGCTGGGCCAGCTTTACGACGCCGGCGTTGGGCTCGACGTGATACGGCCGAAAGCGGCTGACGCCGGGGTCCGTTGCGTGCCCCACCCCTCCCTTGCCCTTGTCGTCCGGGTCGATGTCGCTGATGTCGCCGCTCGAGACGTAGTAGTCCGAGTACCGCTCACGCGCGTCTCGGCTGACGTTCGCTGTGAGCAGGTTGCCTGGCAGGCGGAGCTCCGTCGTCACACGCTTGTGAGCGGAGATCGACAGCCGAAGATTCCCGGCGGGCGATGAGGACACAACGAGCCCCCGGAACGCGGCGACTCGATGGATCGCTACCAAGACGTCTTCGCCGAACTCAGCGGTGAAGTGATCGAGGATGGTGCTCACCGGCTCCTCCGCCCCCTCCTCGACGTCGACCTCGATACCAAACGGCTTGCAGAGCTCCTCGCAGATCGACGCGATGCTCCGTTCCCGGAACCGAATCGTCTGCGGGGTCACGGGGCAAGCATGGAGATCCACCAGCTTTGAGTTGCCGGCCAGGGCCACCGTCGTCGATCCACCGATTTCGACATCGGGGGCGTCGATGTACCCGGTGACGATCGGGACACCACCGAGCGAGATGACGACGGGCTCGTCGCCGTCGAAATTCAGTGGGTTGAGCTCACCACCCGGGGCCTGCTCGTGGTTGCCGTAGGTGACGGAGAACGAGTCCACGGGCGCGTCAATCGAGCGGTCGATCGAGACGGTCGCCCAGTACGGGAGCTCGAGACCGTTGACGGTGATGGTCGGGGTATTGCTCATCCCTCGACAGGGCCACAGCTTCACCGCTGACCCCAACTCAGCCCGAGCCGGATGCGGCTGCGGTTGCCACCTTGGGGATCAGCGCCTGCAGTGGCCCCGCTTTCTTGGCCCCGTCGGCGATGCCTTTCGCCACCGCAGCGGCGATGTCACCCATGAGGCCGGAAGATTGGCCCATCCCCCGCTTGTACGCGGCCATGCCCGCGCGGCGGCCGTCCTCTTCGCTTCCGCCTTCGGAGATCCGAGCTGCTCGAGCCTCGGCAGCTCCACGAGTAGCGAGCAGCTTCATGCGTTTCTTCGCCACCGCGGCCTCGGCTACGTGGCGGTCCTCGGCCTGGGTACCGGCGACGAAGGTCTTGAGGAAGTTCTTGTTTTTGAGGGCGGTGGTGCCGATGCCGG
>Ga0256845_1002336_pt1 | contig 13862 bp, 10 predicted proteins | sample RiftiametaG_FD_189101 | JGI IMG/M metagenome (GOLD analysis project Ga0256845, IMG submission 189101) | Tube worm associated microbial communities from hydrothermal vent at the East Pacific Rise, Pacific Ocean - Riftia | ecosystem: Host-associated > Annelida > Integument > Unclassified ...
CCCACCTAGTTCCCCCCCTCAAAGGATGCCCAAGGAAACACAGGCTGAAGAAGCGAACTTTTCGGGTCCCACCCCAAAGAGCAAAGGAGGAGACTCATGAAGAAGCGCACCCTCGATTTACGAAGGCTCGGCATCCTTGCGAGTTCTTTAGTTGTATTGACCTGCTTGGGAGCGCTCTATCCCCTCAGCCGTTACGGCGCAGAGTGGTTAGAAGTGACCTGGCAACAACCCTTATGGCTGGCTTTGCTCCTACTTTTGCCTTTGGTGCTTTGGCGTTCGACTTACGGAAACGACGCCCGAACTCCTCGCTTACGCATGGGCTCATTGGTGGGATTTGCCGGCGGCCCACGCGGTTTACGCGCTCGGCTTGTCGATTTACCGCCAGCTTCACGGGTAGTGGGGCTCGCCTTTTGTATTTTCGCTCTTGCTCGACCTGTAAGCGTGTTGCGCCCTAGTTCTTCCGAAGAAGAAGGCATTGACCTCATCGTCACTTTGGACCTTTCAGGATCCATGCAAGCGGTGATGGATAACCTTCCTCCGGATTTGGAACGCTATATCACCCACAAAAATCAGGGGGGCGTACCCAATCGCCTGGATGCGGCGAAAGCTGTGCTCCGAGATTTTATCAGTCGCCGTGAGTCCGACAGAATAGGAGCCGTAGTCTTTGGACGCCGCGCCTACGTCGTATCCCCACCAACTTTGGACTATCAACTCCTTGACGCCCTCATAGCGAGAATGGAACTCAGTTTAATTGATCCTCATGGCACTGCCATTGGTGATGCATTGGGGGTAGCTGTCGCCCGTCTTCGCAATAGCCAGGCCAAGAGCAAGGCAATTGTTCTACTCACCGACGGTGACAATCAGCATGGCACTGTTGCTCCCGAGTACGCAGCTCATCTAGCCAGCAAACTAGGAATTAAAGTATTTACGATTCAAATTGGCGAAGGAGAAAGCGCCAAGATATTTCGTGGTTTCGATCTTTTTGGTCAACCACGATTCGAACAAGTCGCCTACCCCACAAACCCAGAACTCCTAAAAAAATTGGCCGATCTCACTGGAGGCTCCTCGTACATCGCCCAAGACGCCAGCAAGCTGCAGGCAAGCTTTCACGACCTTTTGGACAAGCTAGAAAAGACGGAATTCGAAGCTCCACGAGCTAGCTACGAAGATCTCTTTCGCTGGTTGCTTCTTCCCGGCGTAGTACTCATATTTTTTGAAGCCTTGCTTTCTGCAACATGGTTACGGAGGTTTCCATGAGATTTGCAGCAGACGAGTGGTTGTGGGGAATACTCCTCTCCTTAGGATTGGCGGCAATTCTCATTGCCCAAGGGGTACGCCTAAAAAAAGACCAAGATCGTTTTGGTAAGCAGGTTCAATTGAAGAATCTGCTCACGGCCAAAACAAGTGTGCGTCGGACAATTCGCGGCGTCCTTTCTAGTCTCGCGGTGGCATGCGCATTTCTGGCAGCGGCCCAGCCGCAATACGGAAAAGGCACACGAATGCTGCCCGCCACTAATTTGGACATCGTCCTGGTTCTTGATTACTCAAAAAGCATGTACGCCCGCGACGTGAGCCCTTCGCGCATTGGGCGGGCAAAAGTTGAAGTAGCTCGCCTGATTCGCGCGTTGCCTGGCGCGCGTTTCGCTGCGGTGGCCTTTGCCGGTGAGAGTATTTCTTTTCCTCTGACGAGCGATGGCAGCGCAATTGCTCAGTTTTTTCGAGGAATGGAGCCGAACGACTTGCCCTTAGGAGGAACAGCCAGCGCTCGTGCCTTGGACAACGCCAGGCAGCTTCTGGCCCGTGACCCCCTGAGTAAAAATCACGAGCGTGTGATGATTTTGATCACCGACGGTGAAGATTTAGAAGGCGACCCTGTGGCTGTTGCGCGCGCTGCAAAAGCTGAGGGTATTCGTATTGATGTGGTGCAAGTGGGCGGCATGAGCCCCGAACCCATACCTAATATTGACGAACAGGGAGTTGCCCGCGGCTTGAGACGCAGCGCCAATGGTCAAATAATGACAACAGCTCTCTCCCCCGAAGGGCAGGCCCAATTGGAAGCTGTGGCTCTAGCGGGAGGCGGTCAATTGGTACGTGCAGCGTCTAGTGAAGAGGGCATTGCTCAGCTCACCACACAATTGAGCCATTTGATGACCGAAGAATTGTCCGAGCGAGTTGAAACGGTTTTTGCCGATATTTTTCATTATCCACTCACTGTTGCAGTCCTACTCTTGATGCTAGAAACCTGGATCGGAATCGCCCCCAAGCGCATCGTGGTTCCCGAGCCCCCCCGAGGTAAAACGCCCAGGCGGCGCCCTGCTCGATTGCGGGCCACAGCAGCACTTCTGCTCCCCGCCTTTCTCCTCACTCTCCTCGGTTGCGAACCTATTGATTCAGTTTTCGAGCGAGAAAGCCCAGCTGTAAATGAGGCAATCGATGCCCTCAAAACCACCAATGGGCAAGAAGCCTCGCAATTACTCATCGAATACTTAAAAACAGGTCCCTGCGAAGAAGGAGTCATTGGCGCCGGGGAACGAGCTCGCCAATTAGGAGACGCTTCTTTTGACCTAGCTCTCGCCTTTGCGGCTCTCAGTGGGCCAAAACTCCCTGCTCCCTCTCCACTTGGTTCCGCTCCCCCTCAGCCCTTAACCAATGGCCCCACTTCGAACAACGGTCCCGCCCCCAATGCGCCCTCACCAGAATCACTAGCGACGATAGACTGTGCCTTGCGTATGCTAGCTCCCCTCGGAGGCAACAAAGAATTGGCAACCGCCCTACGAGCTCGTAGTTATTACTTAGCCGGCAATTTAGATCTCTTACGAGAGGAGTTTGCGGCCGCCGTTTCGTCTTACGATCTCGCCCTGCTTCTCGCCCCGGGAGCCCCTGAAGGACAGGGTGATCCCATCGGGATCTCCATTGCCTACAACCGCTCGCTGGCCTTGCGACTTCTCAGAGAAAAAGAAGAGAAAGAGGAGGACGACAAGTCCGAAGACGACAAGTCCGAAGACGACAAGTCCGAAGACGACAAGTCCGAAGACGACAAGTCCGAAGACGACAAGTCCGAAGACGACAAGTCCGAAGAGGGTAAAGAACCGCAAGCCCCTCCTCCTGAGAAGCAAAGCCCCAATGAGGCTCGTGATCAGCGAATGCTCGACCTCTTGGAGCAAGCTCCCACCCTGCAGCAGCACGAAGCGCAAAAGAGAAAAGGACAGCGGGTTCGTGGACGCGCCACGATGGAGGATAAATGAGCGACATGAGAGCCGTTTGCACAACCATCTCCCGGTCTTTTGCGGGCAAAGGTGATCTCGATGAGAGCTTCCCCTGCAAAATGCCTCTATTCACCTTGTTCAACGTTGCTCTTTGTTACCTTTGGCCGTTCCATACTTGTGCAACGCGCTTTAGGGGGCGACTTCTGCTCTTCTGCGTCATTTTGTTCAGCGTCTTCTTAGGGGTTCCCACCGAAGCTCAGGGGGCGAGCCTAAAAACTGAAGTGGGTGCGCGAAAAGTCGGAGTTGGACAAACTTTCGAGGTGCGCGTGACTGCCGTGCGAGAAGAAGGCGAACCTGCGCCCGAGACCCCGCGCCTGCGGGTACAGGGAGAAGCTACGCTGCGAGGCCCCTCTATTTCGACCCAGCAATCTGTACGCATGCTCAATTTTAGTTTTCAGAGAGAGAGCAGCATCGTTGCGACCTGGCAGGTGACGCCCCGCAAGGAGGGTAAGCTGGTTGTTGGGCCTGGAACATTTCAGGTGGGCAGTCAAACCCTCCGAGGCGAGGTAATTGTAGTCGACGTCGTAAAGAACCCTCAGAACTCCCGAAGAAAACGTAGTAGTTTCTTTCGGGATGACCCTTTTGAGATGTTTCAGCGGCGCAGACGTACCATCATGGACCTGCCCGAGGCGCCCCGTCGATATCAGGTGGCTCACGCCCCCCACGGTACAGGCTTTATTCGTGCGATAGTTGATACAAAAAACGCGGTTTTGGGGCAGCCCATTCGTCTCACTTTAGTCGCCTATGGCAGCCGTGGTAACTTTCGAGAAGTAACGCCTACGGAACCAGCACTCTCCAACTTTCTCTCTTACTCAGTCATAGAAAGTTCTCACGATACCTCCCCCATGCGCACCACGGTGGATGGTAAAAACTTTCTAGTTCGAGAACTACGACAATTTATCCTCATTCCTTTAACGACAGGCGAGCTAGAGGTGGGCGTCATGACCGCAGTGTTTCAAGGAAATGGACGTTCTTACCCGCCCCAGGGCAGTCCTCATGGTCTCAAAGTAGCTAGCCAGCCTCTCACAATTACAATTCACCAGCCGCCGCAAAAAAACCGCCCACCAGGCTATTTCCCAGGAGACGTTGGGCGCTATCAAATGCAGGTAGATCTCAACCCAAGAACCCTGCAAAATGGACAATTTACGGAGGTGATCGTATCGATCAAAGGAAAAGGCGAGATCCCTTCAAAAGTAATTTTACCCGAGAGTTCAAAATTTACGTGGGAGCCACCTTCTCTGCGGGGGGGGCCAGAAATTAAAGACGGTGAGCTACAAGGAACCCGCGTATTAAAATTTATGCTTCAAGCAAACCGGGAGGGAAGTTACGAGCTCGGCAAGGTAACCCTCCCTTATTACGATCATCGCTCACGCCGCTACCGTGTGGCTGAAGCCTCCTTGGGTAAAATCAAAGTGAGTGCGGCCTCCATCCCCTCCACCCCTACGGCCTCAGCCAACGACGCGCTCCCGCAAAAAAAAGAGTCCGACTCGGCAGAACTTTCCAGCATGGCTCTCAGATTAAAACCCCGCCAGCTAGCTCAGCCCTATCAGGATAGAACTCAACTACCTCTACCTGCCTATGCATGGTGGCTCGCGTTAGGGTTCCCCCTCCTGCTCTCGGCATTCTCGCCTCTCAAAAAATTGAGCCGCTCCCTATTCTCTCGCAAAAATGCCCCTAGCAAAAGTTTAGCCAATGAAGCTCTCAAAGGAGCTAAGAATGCTCTACGTGCTGAAAACAAAAAAGATGCTTTCAGATATTTGGAGCGGGCTCTCTACGAGGGAATTGACGATGCTACCGGAATGAGATCTCGGGGCTCACTGATCGCACACTTGGCTCAAGAAGCGGAAAAAGCTGGACTCAATCAAGAGAGCGCTCAGCAAGCACAGGCATTGCTGGAGAAAATTGAAGGCGCCCGCTACGGCGCACCTTCGCTGCCCGTTGAAGAATTGTATCAACGAACAAAAAAACTCTTGCTTCAGCTTGTTCAAGCAAAGAAGCGACGCCTAAAAAGTCGACTCAATGTAACGAAAGGGGCACTCTAATGCTTCAGCGAAGGGTCTACTTTCTCGTCCTCTTCTTTTCTCTCTTCTTGGGAAATCTCTCTCCTTCATACGCTCAACCAAGCAATGGCCCAGGAGCGCCTCCAACGCTCAAGTCTATTCTTAAAGAGAGCTCCCAATTTATCTCTGAGGGTCACCCCGAATCCGCAATTCGTCAGCTAGAAGCAGCCGCCGATCGGGGATTACATCATCCAGATCTCAGCTTCAATCGAGGGCTCGCTTATCAAAGAAGAGCCCAATCAGCAGACTTTCATCAAGGTGACTGGGGACAGGCAATTGCCGGTTTTGCGGAAACGTTGCAACTACGCCCCCATGACGCCGAGGCAGAAAAAGCAATTTTAGGAAGTCAGTTGCAAGTGGCCAAGAAAAGTAAAAACGACCCCCTCGCCTCAAACGCTGCCTCTCTCGGTCTTATCGAAAGAGCACTCCTCGCCCTCAATCCTTTCTATTTACTATTGGGCGCGGCCTTGGGAAGCCTAGTTTTTTCTCTGGGTCAGGTCGTGCGTTGGAGCAATGACGAACACAAGCGACTCATAGGAGGACTCACCCTGGCGATTGGCGCGCTTGTTCTCGTCACGAGTGCAGGTCTTGCCGGAGCCCGCGCTTTGGTCTTTTCTGATACCCAACTAGCTATCACCATCAGCCCCAAAACCCCGCTACTCGATGGCTACGGGAGAAGCATTGAAGGTACCCAGCCATTGACCGAAGGTACGATCTTACATGTAGGTGCCGCCGACGACGCCTGGTTACCCCTGGCGGGGTTCGGTGAAAAAAAGCAGGTCGGCGCCGCCACCGTGCGACAAGTACCCCTCGCTAACCCCTAATTTTTCGCCTTTTTTACCGAAAAAAGAAGTATTCGTCTCTCGGTGATAGTTTGGGTGTGTGTGGATTCGGAAAAGTTCTATCCGGCCAGTCTCTTCCTATGCTCGGATATCTAGGAGCACCCTAGAAAGAGTGCGCCATCAATTGCTCAACGACGGCGAACACGCGCTGGAACGCCTCGACGACGCGTTCGAGAACTTCGAGGTCTCTCAAGCGGCTCTTTCGGATTCCATACGCAAAGTACTTGATGGTCCCCTAGGAGAGCCTGCCACCGCTCTCGGCTTCTTTCTCAGTCTGGCCGTGTGGATGGCCTTTGACCAAACCCAATCCGATGGTCTGCGTTCGATCACCAGTGAGGAGCTCAACTCCACTGAGCTTCTGGTCGCCCTCGATGAAAAAATTCGTGCGGACGAAACGGGCGAGATCATCGAAACCGACGAGGTCATTTCGATGGAACAGCCGAGTCTCGTTGAATTTGTGCGCGAACACATTAGCACAACACTCGATACCCAAACCGAGTACGTCGATCCTGAAGAACTCAAAGAGATCTACTCCATGCTCTTGATTGAAATGCTTGCTCTATCCTACGCAGTGCAAGCGCCTCCAGATCAGTTTCTTCAAGAGACCGAGGTCTTGGCCTAAATGACGCACAGTAGCCCAAAAAATTCCCATGCAAATTACATTGATCTATTTTGCCGCCCTGCGCGAGCTCGTCGGAAAATCTGAAGAAACGATTCAATGGGCCACCCCCGCGATGACCGTGGCCCAATTGCTCGAGCAACTCATCGAGCGACGACCCAATTTAACCATGCAGGGGGTCCGCGTGGCGTTGAACGAAGAGTTCGTTGAGACAGATGCGTTCATTCACGAGGGAGACGTCCTTGCTTTCATCCCCCCTGTGTCGGGCGGCTGAATCGATGGCCAAACTCACCTCCCCCCCTGGGGCCAGAATCGGCATTGACGAAAACGGCCTGGGACCACGTTTGGGCCCCCTCATTGTGACGGCCGCCCTGGCCCAGGTCGACGAAAAAGGAGCTCAACAACTGGCGCGCCCGCTCCCGCCTTCGTTAGCCCTCGACTTAAACGACTCAAAAGTACTCGTCTCCTGTAAAAACGTCTCCTTGGGCGAAGCTTGGGCACGCACTCTTGTCGAACGCACCCTCGGAAAAAAACCAAAGACCCCGGCGCAACTCCTCAATCTTCTTCTCTTAGAAAAAGAAAAGTCGCTTAAAAAGGATTGCCCCTCTTCGACCATCAATCAGTGCTGGTTCACCCAAGAAGAAAAATTTGAGGCATCTAGTGAAGAGCTTAGTCGAGTATCTACACATCTTGATACCCTCTCCAAGCTCGGCATAGAAATTTCTTCTGTGCGCACAGACATCACCTGTACAAGCCGCCTCAACCAACTCAAAGAACAGGGCATTCACCGTTTTTCTGCCGATCTACACAGCATGGAGCGCCTGATTCTCAAGTTGCATCGCCTGGCAGATTCTCAAGTTGTAGCCACCTGCGGAAAAGTCGGCGGTATTGGCAAATACGAGCGGTTTTTTGGCCCCCTCAGCGGTCGACTCCACGTTGTATTAGAAGAAGGGCGTGCCCAAAGCTGCTACCAATTTCCTCAGCTGGGCGAAATTCGATTTGTACGAGACGCCGACGCTGCGGACCCCCTAGTCATGCTCGCCTCCCTCGTAGGAAAGTATGTGCGGGAGCTCACAATGAATCGCATCGGTGCATTTTATCGCGAAAAAATGCAAGACCCCACCCTGCGCTTTAGCGGGTACCATGATCCAGTGACCAACGCTTTTGTAGAGAAAAGCCGCGCCCTAAGAAAACGATTGCATATCGTTCAAGATTGTTTCGAACGTCGTCCTGCCGATAAAAGCACGCCCCGTAAAAAAGCCTCAAAGTCTTAGGGCAAGCCGTGGCCTTTTCCCAAGATATGAGGCCAGGCTTTTTCTACCTTCCAATCATTGCCAACATGAGGAGCATGATGACATTTGCTTGCGCAAAGATCTTTTGCAGGCATGGCCACAATAGAACTCTTAGCTGTCGGATCTTGAATATGAAGAGAGCCTGGTCCATGACATTGTTCACACTGTACGTTCTTTAATTTCTCCACGTGAGTCACAGTCGAACCACCTGGTTTTTCGTAACCCGTAACGTGGCAGGATACGCAATCAAGATTAAACTCTTTGTGATCGGATGAGAGCGTTTTGTAAGCGTTGGCGTGTCGGGTGGTCTTCCAAAAAGCATCTTCCTCGACGTGGCATGTAGCGCAAACTTGCCCTCCCACGTAGCCCGCCTCGCCCTCTGGAACAGAAGGCGGCTTCAGGTCTGCAAATGCCTTCTTATTGTATTGATTCACATGTTGATAATAAGCAGAAAGGCGAGAACCCACCGCCTTGTCCTCACCCAGGTCTTCGCGTACCTCCACCAAGGTGTACTGAAAGAAGCTACCCGAGGCTGGAATAGAGGGGGACTTGAGAGCTTTCTCCTCTTTTTGGAGACCTAACAACTTATTTTCTTGCGATTTGACGTCCGCCGGTAAAATGTCTTTGTCTTTCTTCAAAGCAATGACCCGAGCTTTTAACTCGCTAATGCGTGACTCTAAACTCGCCCGTCGCGACAAGAAGGTCAATCCCGAGCCGTCCTGAAATTGATGGTCCCCATCTCGTACGTAGAGATCAACCACCGACACTCCTTGCAAATGATTGGTAGCTTGCAAGGTTAAAGTCTTTCCAATTATCTCGGGTGCGTAGGGTTTATCGTTCGCTTCGCCCTGATCATAAGCCTTGCCAATGATAGCAATTTGATACCCCGGGGCTCCTTCTACCAAGCGCAATGCCTCGCCACGTTGAGCAGAAATTAGGGCAACGGTAATTTGTGCACCAGCTTTTGTTAGGGACTCATACCCATTTTTGAGAGCGTTTGCGGCACTCTGAATTTCAAAAAAAACCTCTCCTTGAGAATATCGAGGAATGCTCACTCCGACGATGCCCACTTTTAGCCCAGAGATATTGAGTAGGTGATGCTTTTCCACCGCTCCGGCCTGCTTTTCGAGATTGGCGGCAAGAGGATGGGCGCCACTTAACTCGGTGAGGTGGTTGAACTTTTTTGCCCCCAAAGCCCAATCGTTTGCCCCCGGTGCCCAGGCAAGTAAATTCATGTCTTTGAGAGATCCGGCCAACGCCTCTGCTTTTAAAAATCCTTGCTCCTCCCTACCTGATTGTAGGTGTGGATCTGCAAAGAACATTGGACCAGCGCCCAAGACAATTGCATGAGGAGCCTTCTTTTTTTGGCTCTTGATGAACGCCGCGGCATGATCGATACCGCCCAACATATCTCGAACGCAGCCACAAGGTTCGATCGCCCCAGCGGCCCCAGCAAGGGCGTAAATGCGCAAGGTCGGCTCGGCTGGAGTGGCTCTTTCTGCGGGAGGCTTAGCCTTCTTATTTCGTTCGCAGCCCGTAGCCAAGGTGACTCCGTAAACCATGAGCAGGCCGATTTTTAGTGTACGGAGTACTTGAAGGCGCATCCACATGATGTGCCCTTTACCATTCCTCCGCATATTCACAATTTTTCCCGAGAGCAGAAACGGTTAAATTGCCGTAAAATGTACGAAACCTGGAACGTTCTCAAGATGTTTCGTACTAGGTTATGCCCACTGCCATGAGACTAAGAAACGTGGGTTCCCTACTGCTGCTTCTCGCGCTCTCTGCGTGCCTTCCGCAAAAAGAGACGCAGGTTCCGCCAAAGAAGGCAAAGGCACTCCAAGGGGCGAGTGGCCTCAAGGAGAAAAAAAAGGCAGATGAAAAGGAATCGGTCTCTGAGGAGCAAGAAGCTCTCCCCTTGCTACCCTGGGCAAAGTCGACCTACTCGCCACGCCCTGGCTCGCCTCCTGATCCGCGCCTAGAAGAGGCCGCCGCTCTTTGTGGTCAAGGCGACTCAGCACTCCATGAGGTAGCGCTGTTGCTTGCAGAGCAAGAGCCTGCGCAAAGAAAAGGTACTCGCCTGGAAAGGGCGAATTTTCACCTCCGCAGAAAGGGCTCACCTTATGTCATGCCGCGTCTCTGGTCGGCAACGATGTCCGAGTTTGCCGGAGAGGAAATTGCAGACAGCATCAGCGAATGGGCGCAAACTCGTCCAGCCCTAGGTGAATACCGCTGTGGTCTCGGTAGCGCTCAACATGCTGACGGCTCCGTTTCTGTTACCGTTTTACAAGTTGATGTTCTCGCCGAAGTGAGCCCCCTTCCCACTCAGGTCGAGTCGGGTCAATGGCTCGAACTACAATCCAATTTTCTCCGGCCCACGAACTCTGCAACTGTGCTCATTTTACCACCCGAGGGACCTCCACGTCGCCTCAACCCCCTTGTAAAAGGCGATCGAATCAATGCGCGATTTTCTATAGAAACGGCAGGTACTTGGTTAATTCAAGTCATGGCAACCCAAGCAGGCGGGCCAAGACAAGTTGCACAAATTTTAGTAACCGCAGACCAAGCCCCCCCTAGGGGACCAGACTCACGCCCTGTCCCCGGAGAAGACGCTTTAGATGCTAGCCTGTCTCCCGAAGCCGCGCTCTTTAAACTGATGAATGCAGCCCGAGAAGACCAAGGTTTGCCTCTCCTCAAGCGTCACCACTCTCTCGACAGGGTGGCTCGCCACCATAGCATCACCATGAGAGACCAAGATAGAATCAGTCACAATACGGGGTCAGGCGATCCGGACCAACGTGTTCGCCAAACAGGTCTGCGCCCCAAAGCAACTGGCGAAAATGTAGCGCGAGCGGCAAGCGTATTGCGGCTACATCGCGCCCTGTGGTCAAGCCCTGCCCACCGCGAGAATTTGCTCCTTCGTCGGTGGGATCAAGCGGGCGTTGGTATAGCAAAAGGAGAGAATGGCTCCTTATTTGCCGCCCAACTTTTTATGGATGCTGATTGAGAGCGGGTTTACCATTCAGTCTCCGCCAAGACAGGTAGGCCACCGAAGCACGAAGTCATGAGCTGCCACCTTTTCTTCGGCTCTTCAAAACGTGGCTCCCCACCCACAGACTTTGGTGAGGAGCCAAACGTCAAAGTATCTCCCTCAACAGTATAAGTCTCCGCAAAACTCTCTCCTTTTGCTTGAGCGGGGCAAATGTAGCCCCCCCCCACGCTTTGGCCGAAGATCGGTGAGAGGAGTCACGAAAAGTTCCGCAGAAAACTGGGTTCTTCTCCATGTCTTGACTTGCCGTGTATCGAAAGCGACATTCTCTTTAGAGAATAACAGGATCAACGGGAACAACCACATTGTTGACGGGTTTCACGCTCATGCCTGCTGGATACGCATAACTCACGTCGTCGTCCCAGCCCCACACTGTGAGCCCAAATGGGGTAGCACTCTTTGCTGTGTGCAAGCCGTTGTCGCACTTGCCCTGGGGAATGTTGTCCGTCACCAAGTCCACTCCCAAAAATTCAAATTGTCCCCTCGTACCCACGGCCTCCCAACCGGATACCGGACCGACGCAATCCAAGGTCACGTCGTCAAAAAGCCCCGCCTTGTTCTTCTTTCGAACGAAAACCAGATGCGTCGTCCTATATGTTAAATCAGTGAAAAAAAGATACTCATCCAAGTATTGTTCAGAGGAAATTACATTGACAAATTCTGGATCTCCATCGGCAACTACGCTGTCTTCGATTAGTTCAGCCGCCCCTTCCATATGACTGGCTAGATAAAAGGGATGGCTTGAATCCTGAGAGCTTACGCTAAACGTTGAAGCCGCATCAAAGAGAAACATCTCACCCAACTCTAATTTGCTTGGTGCGCCGGGAGGCGGAGCTGGATCATAATTGAGCCGGGTCCCATTCACTGCTCCTACAATCGTGTAAGGATAATTCTCTGCCATTTTTGAGCGATTACGAAATCCAGCGCCCACGTACGAATATCCCATGGACTTGACCGGTAAAAGCTGTTGATGGGCCGACTCGCAGGCACCACTTGTGAGAGGTATGATCATGCAGGAAGTTCCTCCCCATACGCCAACGGGCTTGTTCGAGCGGATCGGACTACCTATCAGTCGTTCTCTTTGGGAAATTTGTAAAAACTCGCCAGCGTCCAAAGTATAGCTAACGGGGACTCTCTTAAGAGCCCCCGTCACCCCATTGCCCTCTTTGATTTCGACGAGAGGAGAAATCGTGACTTCAGTTCCGTCCATCGAAGCTACGATCTGAGTATATGGAAAGTCCTGCTCTGTGCCAGGTATGGCCTCATAAGCATCCGCTGCTACGAAGTTATCACCCCAAGACGGCACCGGCTGCAGTAAGGTCGCGCTACTGATATGGCTTGTTGCACCGCCATAGGGATAAATATCATAAGCAATCACAGGACGATCCGTTATGACGCGAAATGCCTTCCCCCTCCCAGTGCCAGAAATTTGCATCTGCTCAGTTGTGAAAGGCACGACGCCGTCGGGGCAACTTGTATGATAGATATCGCCCGAATTGAACTGGTGTAAAAAGACAATCCCGACCTCGCCCGGCTGGAGTTTTCCGTCAGTGAGTTCTTTGTAAACAGTGCCCTTGCCAGAGCCCGCCGGGACCCTAGTATGTACAGCTGCATCCACAGGTGATTGGGCGCCCAGAACCACCTGAATGGCGAGGGGCGTCGTCCATGTATTTGCAATCAATGCGGCAAAACAAGAACCCGTCGACTGAAATTGTGGACTTGGCATCATACTGTAAAAGTCACAACCAATTGTCGACTGATTGGACGAGGCTGATTCGCAAGGAGAAACACAACTACCGCCCAAGCGACAACCTTGGTCGGCGGAACATTCCCGAACAAGTTTGCCCTTGCAGTCCAGGACCTGATGTAAATCGGTCGAGCAAGTGTTTTCACAAGTGGAATCTTCTTTCTGATCGTCGCGCCGCTGGGGAGTCACCAAAATATCCCCTCCTCCTTGCTTGGTTCCCGGCTCCCCACGATGACTATTGTCGTCCTCAGTCGAAATATCTGTGTCGATTTCTTTCGGGCCCGCCGAGCATGCTTGAATCACAATGCCCGATATCAGGAGGAAAGAACCACTTAACAAGAACTTCTTCATAAAAATTTCACTCCCCTTATCCGTAAAGAATACTCGGACGGTAAATTATCAAAAAGGAGAACTCACAATCCGAACCGGCGTAATTGGTGGTGCACGCTACCATAGAAAATGAAGCCTTTCACCTCTTGAGGTGAAACAACAACCTAGGGCGGCGCGCCTGAAGTTTCGGTCCTTAGTGCTCGGCTCATGTCTCACAATAGTGGTTTTTTGTATGTAATTTACTTACTAGCAACGGGCAACACCTACCAATGGTAGACAGTTTTTCAACGTGAGTAGGTCCCTCTTATCTGCCTTTGTTGTTTGGGGCCGCAAGGTGCATTTCGGGGCCACTCCCGAGGTGTCACAGTTCGGCCTAACTGATCCGTACGTAGCTCGGCTGGGGTAATCCATTCGAGGCTTGAAACGACAGGGCCAGCTCGGCCTGAGTGATCCGTGACCCAGCTGCGAAGGGCCTGCGCGCATGTACAGGCTTTCGTGAATTTGTGTTGTTCGGGAGAGGCTCCGTCTCGGTGCGCGATTGCACCAGGAAGTAGGAGTCGATGCGGAGAGTTTCAATGTTTCAATTGCAAGAATTGGTGCGCCTGCACCGCATGGGTGTCAGGTGCCATGAGAGATCGCGTCTTTTGGGCATCAGTC
>Ga0256845_1002337_pt1 | contig 13861 bp, 12 predicted proteins | sample RiftiametaG_FD_189101 | JGI IMG/M metagenome (GOLD analysis project Ga0256845, IMG submission 189101) | Tube worm associated microbial communities from hydrothermal vent at the East Pacific Rise, Pacific Ocean - Riftia | ecosystem: Host-associated > Annelida > Integument > Unclassified ...
CTACCTCCACGAATTACATGGTTTTCGCAACCTGGATTTATCCAAGCACTCCCATTTAATGGTGCCCGCACATAGGAATCATGCCAGCAATCCATTACCCATTCCATGACATTGCCTGCGGTGTCATTTAACTTAAAGGCATTGGTAATAAAACTGCCAACAGGTGCTGGTCCCCAATATTTATCATTGTACTTATCAAATCCTTTTTTCCATCGAACGCGTGTATTTTGTTTGGTTTTATCTAGTTTTCCAGTTAAATTTTCAGTTATCTGAACGGGCGTTCCATCTCCCCAAGGATAATAGCTTTTTGTGCCTGCTCTAAGAATATATTCAAATTCAGATTCTGATAACAATCGATAGTTTTTCCCAGTTTGCTCACTCAGCCATTTTGTATAGGCCACAGCATCGTTCCAAGAAACGTGAATAACAGGATTATTATCGTCAGATTTTTTACCTAAATAATTTTTCTCCCAAGTGATTTTATTTTTGTTTTTCAAACGTCCAGTTCGCATGTCATAAATCTTAGAAGATCTTTTAATTAACGCATCTGTTTTATAATTACTTTGATCGATAAACAGTCTGAATTCTGCCACAGTAATTTCATTCTGGCTCACTGCAAATCCATAATCAATTGTAATCATATGTGCGGGTTTCTCATATTTACCACCATAAGTAGCTCCCATTGTATATTTTCCCAGTGGCATAACCACCATGTTCGGGAATTTGGCATTAAATTGGTTGCGATCGGAGAATATTTCCAATTCTGAATATTCTCCAAAAATAGTAATGCGATCAATTTCATCTTGATATTCGACCAGTTCGGAAGATTGTAAACCAAGTTCTTTCAGTAGAGTAATCATCCGATTAGCCCGTGTTAAATCTAAGCGATTGATGGCAATTGATAACTGTTGTTCTAGCCAAAGATATCTTTCTTGTTTGAGATCCAGAATTTCATTATGAACAAAATTGACAATTTCAGAATCTGGAGATAATAATTGGGCTTGTTCCATTTCACTAAATGCCAATTGGAAGTCAGTTTCTTCAGCAGCTCTTAGTGCGTGGTTAACCAATAGATCAATTACATTGGCAACTAAACTTATTGCCTTGGGATTATCTGAATCAATTTCAATGGATTGTTTGGCTGTGTGCCAAGCATCATTGGAATCTACGGAGACAATGCGATTTTGCTGGATTTGTTCATTTCCTTTCTTATATAATTTATTAATGGTTGAAATATTTGATAGTTTTTCAACTAAGACAATTATTTTATTATTGTCTTGATCTAGTGTTTTATATTTAGCTATGGTTGATTTTAAAGAATTCTCGTTACTTTTTTCAATGGCATATTGTGCTAAAGTATCTAATTTTTTGGTTAATTCATTGGTTAAATCCTTTATGTTTTCATTATTATTATCAAGTGATTTAAGGTTAACTAAATAGAATAGGGCACTATTTTTTTCAGGTTGAAAATACCTTTTTTCTTCTATGGCAAGTTTTATATTTCTAATGATTTCTTCACTGGTAAATGTACCAATCTCAGCTAAATCAAATTGCCAGGCTGGAACATCAAGCAATCTGTCAAGAATGGGGTATTTAGTATTTGGGTTGAATCGGGTTTGTTTGATTTCTGTACTTTCATCGCTGCTAGAGGACTGTTCAGATGTAACACTAAATGAAGTAAGTTCATTTGTTGACGGGTGTTTCATTAGATAAAGAAATCCAACCAGTATTAGACCGATTATAAAAACTGAGATTTCTTTGAATGACATATCTTAATTACAGTTGTTTCTTAGTGTATTGCAAATTCTTCCATCAAGTTGCGGGTTTATTCCACCTACGGTATTTTCAATACTATTAATAATCAATTGTTTTATGCTTGAGCCGTTCTTAGCACATGGTTGTATCATTGATTCATTTATCATTGTGTAGCCATCATGGTCAGTATTGGCATCAATCAAATATTGTGGAACAATGGTAGTAAAAACTTCAGTATCAGAGATCAGCTTATTATTGTGGGACCATTTTAATTGACTGAACTCTTGTTTGTCTGGATTGTGAATATATTTGATTCCAGAAATCAGCAACCAATGACCATTTGCTGTCCACTTGTCGATATTATGGGTGAGCATTTGTTTTAAAATAGCACCATTAATTTCTATTAATTTCAAATCAGATGGATAAGGAAACAATCCTTCAATGTGCTTTCTGGTAATATTGTCACCAGCTGCGATATTGTAATTTAACCGAACCGAACCTGAATTAATTAGCGCGATATTGGCATCACAAATTTTAAATTCATTTCTTGCAGTATCGGCTATAAAATTACCCATATTAGTTTCAAATCTACGAATTTCGCTTTCTTCAGCTACCAATTCGACCTTCGTTATACCATACGAGTAGGCTAAGCAATCTGAATCTTGCTTTATTTTTTGGCAGTATTTAACACTGGTGCTCTGTGTCCAATTATCAACGGTTTGTTGAACGTATTTATCTTTCTTAATATTTTTGTCTAACTCTCGAAATATTGGAAGAATGTGGATTTTGTTATTGGCATCAACAGAAATTTCAATCACAGAAGCACTCAAAGCATCGGCATCGGCTTTAACAATCCATTTTTGATTAATTTGTTCAATTTGGCGATAATGTTCATGCCCTCCAATAATAATGTCAGGTCGATATTGTGCAGCAAGGTTAAGAATTATTTTGTCATCACTTAATTGTTGATGAGTCAATGCAATGACAACTTCTGCTCCTTTAGATTTCAAAAAAGGCACGTAATGTTGGCTTACTTCAGTCGGATTATCAAAGCTGGCTATATATTGTGGATGGTTCATATCCGTCATTAAACTAAATAGACCTACTTTTATACCACCCATTTCTTTAATCAACCATTTGTTTAATTTATTTGAGTGGATGATGCCAAGATTTTTATCTCTTAACCAATTTATATTTGAGTCTAGCCATAAAAAATCGGATTCATCAATTCGTTGCTGCAATCTGGGTAAGTACTTTAATTTGGATTTGTCAAATTCGTGGTTACCAAATGTAACAATCATGTTGTTATCAAATTTATTGTTTGGACCATTCAGCTGATTCATAACATCAATCATTGCTGTTCCTTGATTAACTCGACTACTAAAAGAAGGTTGGAGAAAATCTCCCGCATGTAAAAACAAAACATCATTTCCTAAATCGATTAATTCATCCCTCAGAGACTTAACCCTTGCCAGGCCGCCTACTGTTCCTTTATTTAAACCTTCTGCACGATAGACATCATTAATGGCAAGTATCATAAATGATCTTTCATTTGACCTTTTTTTGCATGACGTAGTAGCTAGCACCATTAACAATGTGCATAAGATTGTAAAAAACGCGGGATTTAATTTTTTGTTCTGTTTCATATAGGTAGAATATTGAATCTATGTTTTAATAGGCAGATGATAACAGATTACCAATGGATTGACGATAATTCAGATTTAGAACAGCTTATTTTGTCAATAAATAAATCAGATGAAGTGGCATTTGATAGTGAGTTTGAAAGGGTCAATACTTTTTATCCAAAACCTGCATTATTTCAGCTCAGAATAAATGATAAGTATTATCTGATTGATATGAAAGAAATTTCAAATCATTACGTCTTTATTAAATTGCTTGATAATATTATTTTACATTCTGGTTCTGAGGATCTTGAAATTCTCTACAATTTAAATAACCAATTACCCAATACCGTCTTTGATACTCAAATTGCGGCCTCATTGTGTGGTTATGGTTTGCATTTTTCTTATCAAAATATTGTTAAAGAATTATTAGGGGTTGAACTTTCAAAAGCTCACAGTAGGTCTGATTGGATGTGCCGTCCCTTAAGTGACGATCAATTAAATTATGCCTTAGATGATGTGGTGTATTTGCCAGCTTTAAAAGAGATTTTGTTAAATAAATTACAGCAACAGGGAAGAGTCTCTTGGTATCAATTGTTGATTCAACAGAGATTAAATTCAATTGTTTCAGGAAGTCACATCAGCAAAACATTTGTTAAAATTGCAAAATCTAAAGGATATGATAATTCAAATAAACAATTATTGTATGCCTTGTTAACTTGGCGTGAAGAATTAGCCATCAAGAGAGATAAACCACGACAATGGATTTTGAAGAATGATGAAATAACAAATATTATTCAATACAAACCAAACAACGAACAAAAAATGATTCATGATGTTGGGTTGTATCCAAAATTTGCAAAATACAATGCAGAATCAATTATAAACTTATATACACAATCCCAACAATTAGACATTAATGTATTGCCTCGTTATGACAAACTGTCTGCAAAACAAGGCGTGAAATTTAATCAATATAGAGAAATATTAAAGCAGACCTGTGAAAAATTAAATATTCCACCAGCACTAATTATTAATACAGCAGATTTGAAATCACTGGTTGCAGCCAGTAAAAGTTTATCAGATATAAATTTGTGGCAATTAATTACAGACTAAGCAAGTAAATAACTTGCACTATTGAAGTTTGAAACTAAAATACACGCACAAGGTTCGGGATGTAGCGCAGCCTGGTAGCGCACCACAATGGGGTTGTGGGGGTCGGAAGTTCGAATCTTCTCATCCCGACCAATAAAATTGTTAAAATTCAATTTTTTAAGTATCATTTACAAGTAAAGTATCATATCTAACGAGGTGAATTATGAAAGATCCAGTAAGAGTTGCCATCACAGGCGCAGCAGGCCAAATTGGCTATCAACTATTATTTAGAATTGCCGCTGGTGATATGTTAGGATTGGATCAACCCATTATCTTACAGTTATTAGAGATTCCACCAGCGATGGGAGCTGTTAGCGGTGTTGTGATGGAATTAGAAGATTGTGCCTTTCCATTGTTACACAGTGTGATTGCATCAGATGATCCAAATGTTGCCTTTAAAGATGCTGATTATGCATTATTGGTTGGTGCTAGACCCCGTGGACCAGGAATGGAACGCAGTGATTTACTCGAAGCTAACGGCGCTATTTTTACGGTTCAAGGAAAAGCCATTAATGACAATGCTAATAAAAATATAAAAGTATTGGTAGTTGGAAATCCAGCCAATACAAATGCCATGATAGCTATGGAATCTGCTCCTGATATAGCCGCTAAACAATTTACTGCAATGACACGTTTAGATCATAATCGTGCCATGGGGCAGTTAGCAGCCAAGACAGGAATGCAAACCAATGATGTGACCAATATGACTATTTGGGGCAATCATTCTTCTACTCAGTACCCAGATATTACCAATGTTAAGATTGATGGAAAAAATGCTGTTGACATGGTTGAACGTGAGTGGTTTGAAAATGATTTTATTCCAACTGTACAAAAACGTGGCGCAGCTATTATAAAAGCACGTGGAGCCTCAAGTGCTGCATCAGCAGCATCTAGTGCAATTGATCATATGCATACATGGGCAATGGGTACAACAGATGGCGACTGGGTTTCTATGGGAATCCCAAGTGATGGCAGTTATGGAATTGAAAAAGGAATTATTTTTTCTTATCCTGTGACTTGTGCAAATGGTGAGTATTCAATAGTTCAAGGTTTAGAAATAGATCAATTCTCACAAGACAGGCTTGATGCAACCGAAAAAGAATTAAGAGAAGAAAGACAAGCAGTTGAGCATTTGTTAAAATAACGTATCTACAATTATTTGAAAAGCCTTGGTAATAGATAATATATCCAAGGTTTTTTTTTGAGAAGACAAAATGAAAAAAATATTGGATATTCATCAAATGTATCAAGAATCGGTTCAATGTGTAGAAGCTGAAATTGATTTTGTTGAAGCAACTTATTTTGAAATTCGTGGCAATCATGCCAGATATTTACGTGAAGATTTCTGTGGTACTGGTCAAACAGCAGCACAATGGGTGTCGAGGAATAACAACAACAAAGCATGGGCTGTCGATTTGGATGAAAGTGTGATAGATTGGGGGATCCATAATGTTTTGCCTAATTTAAATCAAACTGAAGATCTGGTCTATAAAATAGCAGATGTTAGGGACTCTGGTATCAACAATATGGATATTGTCTTGGCCATGAACTTTAGTTATTTTCTGTTCATGCAAAGACAAACCCTGAGAGATTATTTTATTTCAGTTAGAAAATCCTTGGAGGCAACTGGTGTATTCTTTTTAGATGCTTTTGGTGGCTATGAAGCCGCAAAAGAACTAAAAGAAGAAAGAGAATGTGATGGCTTTACCTATATTTGGGATCAAGCCAGTTTTAATCCAATAAATTCAGAAATGCAATGTTATATTCACTTTAAGTCAGATGATGGGGTGGAATATAACAAGGCTTTCTCATATTATTGGCGTTTGTGGACATTGCCAGAGCTGCAAGAGTTATTAACTGAAGCTGGATTTAGTAAGGTTGATGTATACTGGGAAGGAACAGATGAAAAATCAGGCGAAGGGGATGGGGTTTTTAAAGCCAGCAAACTGGGTACAGCTGATGCTGGCTGGGTCTGTTATATTGTGGCCTTACCCTAAAGAATGCTTTAATCGATAGGGGGCAGGCTTTAAGTTATTTCTGGGTTATTAGGTACATCAAAAAAACAATCTATAAATGTGTCTTTATATTGGGATTATGCGTGCTTATAAAAAGGAAATTTCTTTGGATATTAGATTTTTTTCGGTGGTATTGAGTTCAAGTATTCTTTTCATGCGACTAAAACTGTCTACATCAATCCTATCCCATTTTGCCCCAATGGTATTACCATCAACATGTACAACAATAATACTCATGCTGATAGAAGGAGAATCACTAAGTGAGATTGATAACCGATAAACATCTTTTATACCGCCAGTCCAGTCACTGGGTTTAGAAAAAAGAACGCCTTTTAATGAAATATCAATTATCTCACACGACCAAGCTTGAGTTCCTGAGAATAACTGCATACGGCTTTCAAAATGTAATCTTTTGAATTTTCTTCGGTCAATAGGGGGCTCTTTTTGTTTGTTCATTAAATTTTAAAATACTAATAATATTAAGTATTATACAGATAAAATCCCATGAGTAAAATAAATCATTTAAATATATTGTACTGGAATAGTTCAGAGCGAAATTAAACAGCAAAACATAGCATGTTGATAATTATTGTTAAGCCTGCAGTGTTACCCAGAGTTAATCGTTGCTTATGGTATACAATAAGAACCATATATTTGTCTTTATTAGAGACGAATATATTTCAAAATTGTACGTTTTTCTATAAAGCCCCTGGGAGAAATTTCACCAATTCTTTGTATTGACTAATATCAGCTTTCTCGAATCCTTCTGTATTTAACTCAACTAAAACATCATAGGCTGATTCGTCATCAATTAATGATAAAAGTGCATTTTGGAAATCTTGTACCACATCTTCAGGAACATTTGGAGAGGCCATAAATGTATTGCCAGGAATTTTCTTACTCTCAATTAATGAAGCAAAGTTAGGATATAAGTTGAACATCCAATCTGGAACAATGGCGGCATCAGCACTACCATCGAAAACTATTTCTATTGTTTCTTGCCATGATAAAGCGGTTACATCTTTGGTTGGTGTAGCAAATAAATCGGTAAACCACTGATTAAAATAAACAGTAGCTAGACTAGGGCTGGGGAGCATAATGATTTTTTTACTGACCAAAAAATCTTGTACGCTTTCTCCTTTTTTCGGTTCGTCTAAAGATATAAGGTGATATGATAGTTTTTCTATTGTAGTTGCAATGGCTTTGTATCCTTTTTTTTGTGCCCTAAATGCTGCCACATGCGGAGCATCAAAGGTAAAATCAGGTAAGCGGCTACCATTGGCACTGCGCCAGTAGAAGTAATAGTTGTTATCAATAACTATTTCGATGGAGTGTCCCGTTTTTTTACTCAACCACACCCTAAAAGGTTCATAAACTTCTTTGCCTTGCTCAACTGGATAAGTTGGCTCAATAACCAGTGTATATTTTTCAGCAAATGCAAATGTAGAAAAAAGTATGAATAAAAATAAAAAAGTATTACATTTGAATGTATGTTTATGCATAGTGTCCACCTATCAAATTTGTCCCCACCTTACTTATATCTTATTGATAACATACCAAAAGGATTTAATCAAGCACATAATTAAGAAAGTGTCTAGTTATATCTGCTTTGAAGTGATTCTTGGTTTGTATTCTATTTTTAATAAGGGCCTAACCTTGTAAATGGGTATGCCTTGTGTATACCTGAGCTGGATTTTCATATTAAATGTATCTTCAGTTTCTATTTTTTGGCATTGAAATTTATTGGCATACTTATCGCGTGTTATTCCTGTCCATAATGTTGTATCTATCATGGCGTGAGGATCATTGAATTTATGTTGTTCTATCATTTCTTTGTTAATACTTATGCCGCTGTTATCTAATGGAGTTCGCAAAATATATTGTCCCATTTCTGATAATAATATTTGCATTTGGCAATAAGGTTTAAAACCATAATAGACATTGCTCAGTTCTCCTGGTGCCTTTTTTAAAAATACCAAATAACGTTCACCTTCATTTATTCTATCTGGATAATAACAAATGTTTTCATCAAATCCAGTGGCTATGACAGCAATGGGTTCATTTTCACTTGAACCTTTGTAAGGAATCAATATGTTGAGATAAGCATAGCCTTTAGCATTAAGGTTTCTTACTTTTTCGTACTCTATGTCATCAACTTGTGCAATTGCAACTAGATCAGCCCATTGACTCGCCTGGGCAAAAGATGTTAATGTTGGAGCAATTATGTTTTCAATTTCTTTGGTCGAAAACTCTTCGTTGTTTTGTGTAAAAGATACTTCTGCAAGGGTTGAATTGGTTAAAAAGGCCAATAAAATGATATATAGATTTTTCATAAAATTTAAATTTATTTAGTACGTTAAGCTAGTAGACAACAACAGTGTGAAAATTACTGCAACATTGTAGCAATTTTTTCACCTAATTTTACTATTTTATTCTCTATTAAGCCAGAATCAAGTTCAACAACACCTGCTGGAAATAATAAAATAACTGTTGAGCCCATATTAAATCGTCCCACTTCATCGCCTTTAGATAGTTTGGTGTTACTATTTAGTGGGACTTCATGTACCTTTTTTGCATAAGGTGGTGTGACTAAGCCATTAAAAACAGTTTCCATGCTAGATACCATGATAGCTCCTACCAAAATATAAGCGATTTGACCAATTTCTGTTTCCAGATAACAAACCAGTCTCTCGTTGCGGGCAAATAATCTGGGAATGCTTTCAGCCGTCCACTTAGCGACACTGAATAACCTGCCAGGAATATGTACAGTTTTGCTCACTTCACAATCAATTGGGGCATGCATGCGGTGATAATCTTTTGGGGACAAATAAATGGTGGCAAATAATCCATTTTGATAGTATTCTTCGGTTTTTTTATCACAGGCTAGTAATTCGGCAACACTGAAGTCAAACCCTTTGGCTTGGAAAATTCGCCCCTTTTTAATTTTACCACATTGGCTGATAGCGCCATCAACTGGTGAAATAATACTTTTTACATTTTTATCTATTGGTCGCACACCAGTTTTTAATTTTCTGGTAAAAAAAGCATTAAAATGAGGGTAATCATTGATGTCACTGGATTCGGCTTCTTGCATATTGACATTATAGGATTTGCTAATCTTATTGATAATGAGATTTTTAAGAGGTTTCCATTTAACCCGCATTAGAGAGTTGACTATACTTGACAATAGTCGATGAGGCAAAATATATTGTAACCATGTATATATTTTTCTTTTCATTATCAGTTACCTAATAACAGGGATAAATCATAGGATATTTTATTGGCATCATGGGGTGATGGAAAAATACCATATAGTTTTTTGTTTGGGCTGATTACATATAACGCTGCTGTATGATCTACATTATAATTTTTACTGCCCAATGGATGGTCTTCAATGAGATAAGCAACACCTAATTGTGAAGTCAGAGATATAATGTTGGCTTCATCACCAGTTGCTGCATTAAATTTGGGATTAAAGAATCTTATGTAATCTTTAAGAATATTAGGTGTGTCTCTTTCAGAATCAACGGAGACAAACAAAACTTCAGGAGGGTTATCATAGTTTTTACCTGTTAAATTTTTAAAAACTTTTTGAAGTTCTGTTAAAGTTGTGGGGCAAACATCAGGACAATTTGTAAAACCAAAAAACAGCACAGTCCATTTGTCAGAAAAGCTTTCTATGGTTACTTCGGATTCCAGTTGGTTGATTAATTTAAACCCAGAGAAGGATTTAGCTTTGGGATAAACTAATAATGAATGATATTCAATCACCTTATTATTGCTCGAATTAAAATAGTAGTTTGATGCCAAAAGACCTGCAATGGCAACACTGGCTAATAAAATTGTTTTAAATAATGTGGATTTGCTCATAAAATTTATTGACTTAAAATAAAACTGTAGGCATTGTACGTTTTTTAAGCTATATATACATAAACTTGTGACGAAAGAGCAATTATTTATTCAACTAAGCAAAAAGCTATCATCACATGATCTGTTTTATGGTCATGCTGTTATCGATGCAGATGATGAAGCGATGATGGTTCTAATGTATTTATTTAAGCAAAACGTGAATGAAATTTTATCCAATAGTGCAGGGAAAGTACAAACTGAAGATAAAAATAAAGCCCACAATATTGTTGATGAGCGTATTAGCTCATTAAAACCGATGGCTTATATTATTGGTGAAGTCCATTTTTGCGAATTAACTTTTATCATTGACCCTAGGGCGTTAGTTCCTCGTTCTCCTATCGCTGAATTGATTATAAATGGTTTCAAGCCATGGATAAATATGTCCAATATAAGGACAGCCCTTGATTTGTGTACGGGCAGTGGTTGTATAGGGATTAGTGTGGCTAAATATTTTGAACATATACAAGTTGATTTGTCAGATATCTCAAATCAAGCGATTGTATTAGCGAAAGAAAACATCGCATTACATCATGTGAAAAATAGGGTGAGCGCCATTGGCTCTGATTTGTTTCAAAACATTTCAAAAAAATATGACTTAATTATTGCAAATCCTCCCTATGTTAGTGATATTGAATACAATCAGTTGCCAAAAGAGTATAAACATGAGCCAAAGCTCGGTTTAGTGACGGAATTTAATGGCTTGAGAATTCCTTTAGATATATTGATAATGGCCCCTGATTTTTTAAATGAGAATGGGCGGTTGTTCTTAGAAGTTGGTTACAGTGATGAAGTGCTCAATGCAGCTTTTCCTCAAATAAAATTTGAATGGATTGATTTTTTAAATGGAGGTGAAGGAGTTTGTGTATTTAGTAAACAAAAGTTGTTAGAATATCAACATTATTTTAAGGCTTTTTTAGAGCGATGTTATGTCATTTAATTCATTTGGGAAATTATTAAAAGTTACTACATTTGGTGAAAGTCATGGACCAATGATTGGTTGTGTCATCGATGGGTTTCCAGCCAATATGGAAATTAATGAAGAAGAAATCAAAATTGAATTGCGTAGACGGGCAACAGGAAAGTCACGGCACACTTCACAAAGAAAAGAAAAAGACGATGTCAAAATTGTTTCTGGTGTTTTTGAAGGTAAAACCACTGGGATGCCTATTGCATTGCTGATTGAAAATACCGATGCACGGTCTAAAGATTATACGGATATAAAAGATCAATTTCGACCTGGCCATGCAGATTTTACTTATTGGCACAAATTTGGGATTAGAGATTATCGCGGAGGAGGGCGTTCTTCTGCTCGTGAGACTACCATGCGTGTTGCCGCAGGAGCATTGGCAAAAAAATGGTTAAAATTACATTTCGGTATTGAAGTTAAAGCGTGGTTAGCCCAATTAGGAACCATTAAAACAGAAAAACAAGACCTAAATGAAACAGAAAACAATCCATTTTTTTGTCCAAATGCTCAACAAGTCACAGAATTAGAATTGTATATGGATAAACTTAGAAAATCAGGAGATTCGGTTGGGGCTAATATTGCTGTTGTTGCTACAAATGTACCTGTTGGTTTGGGTGAGCCCGTCTATGGTAAATTAGATGCCGATATTGCAGCGGCCATGATGAGTATAAATGCCTCTAAAGGTGTTGAAATAGGGGCTGGATTTGAAAGTGTTATCCAAAATGGATCGTATCACAGAGATGAAATTGTTGATGGAATATTCCAGTCAAATCATGCAGGTGGTATTTTAGGAGGCATTAGTACGGGTCAAAATATTCTCACGAATGTTGCTTTTAAACCTACATCATCATTACGTTTGCCAGCTCAATCAGTTGACAAGTTTGGTAATAACGTCACAGTTATTACCAAAGGCAGACATGATCCATGTGTTGGTATTAGGGCAGTACCCATTGTAGAATCAATGTTGGCTCTGGTCTTAATGGATCACATATTAAGAAATAATGCCTTGTGCGGTAAATATTAAGTAGAGTTATTATAATGAGTAAAAAATATAATGTTGCTGTTGTAGGAGCTACAGGAGCTGTTGGTGAAATCATATTGTCGGTTTTAAAGGAAAGAAAATTTCCAATTGATAATATATATGCTTTAGCCAGTAGTCGAAGTATTCATAAAACAGTACAATTTGGCAGCAAAACTCTGTGTGTAGATGATTTGACAAAATTTAATTTTAATAAGGTTGACATTGCTTTGTTCTCTGCTGGAGGTTCGGTTTCAGAAAAATACGCACCCATTGCAGGAAAAACTGGTTGTATAGTCATCGACAACACATCACATTTTAGAAATGATGATGACATTCCATTGGTTATACCTGAAGTCAATCCAGAGGCGCTTAAGAATTTCAAACCAAGAAACATTGTCGCCAATCCAAATTGTTCGACTATACAGATGTTGGTCGCATTAGCCCCAATTCATGAAGCATATAACATTACCCGTATTAATGTTGCGACCTATCAAGCTGTTTCAGGTGCTGGGCAATCGGGAATTGAAGAGCTGGCTAAACAAACAAGTGCATTATTGGCTTTTCAATCTGTAGAGAAAAAAGTCTTTTCACAGCAGATTGCTTTTAATGTGATACCACAGATTGATTCATTCCAAGAAAATGGTTATACCAGGGAAGAGATGAAAATGGTTTGGGAAACACAAAAAATTCTCGATAAAAATATTTTGGTTAACCCAACTTGTGTCAGAGTACCTGTCTTTTACGGACATTCTGAAGCTGTACACATTGAAACCCAAAAAGCCATCTCTGTGAAACACATTGTAGGATTGTTAGAAAATGCCAAAGGAATCGAAGTTGTGGATAATACCAGCGACATGGTTTTTCCAACCCCTAAGGAAACAAGTTCAGGCAATGATCCTGTTTATGTAGGTAGAATTAGAAAAGATATTTCCTGTGAAAATGGATTAAACCTTTGGGTGGTATCAGATAATATTCGTAAAGGTGCAGCATTAAATAGTGTGCAAATAGCAGAAGAAATGATAAAAATGCAGCTTATTTAGTAACTTAGAGTGTTTTTTTAATAGTAATTCTTGGATTGTGACTAAGATTTAGTTAATATAAATGAAAATATAAAATATTTAAATTTCATTGAAAGTTTGGAGCGTTAGATGAATAAAAGATTCAGAAAATTAATTCTACCAGTAAGCATACTGGCTACATCACAAGTCTATGCATTGGGTTTAGGGAACATACAAGTAAGTTCGGCATTGGATGAAACCTTAAATGGCGAAATCCCTATTATTATTGATAGCAATGAAGACATTGAGAATATTGTCGTATCACTGGCATCAGACAAAGATTATAAAAGAGTCGGTTTAGACAAGTCATATGTTCCGACTAATATTGTTGTCAATATAGTAGAAAAAGACGGTATTAA
>Ga0256845_1002338_pt1 | contig 13860 bp, 14 predicted proteins | sample RiftiametaG_FD_189101 | JGI IMG/M metagenome (GOLD analysis project Ga0256845, IMG submission 189101) | Tube worm associated microbial communities from hydrothermal vent at the East Pacific Rise, Pacific Ocean - Riftia | ecosystem: Host-associated > Annelida > Integument > Unclassified ...
AGTGACTTCACTTCGACTAAGGGCCTTTTCTACTGCTTGTATTTTAAACGATTGATTAAATTTTGCTCTCATTTTCTTTACCTCTAAGTAAAATATTAGAGGCGACAACTAGTCTGACACAGGGGGCCTTTCGTTATAAAGACAGCCAAACGAAACAGTGGAAAACACGAAAAGAAACAGCAGTTAAATTTTTATGGTTAGTGTTGCAACATGTTTTACCCAAAGGATTACGGCGTGTGCGAGACTATGGTTATCTGCATGGCAATGCAAAGTCATTACTACAAAAAATTCAATTACAACTAAAAGTCAGTTTGGAATGTATTGAAAGCACCATCAATAAAGAACATTGTTGTCCGCAATGCCATGCGGTGATGTTATTGACGCCATTTTTTAGAAAAAGAGTTTCGCTGAAATCCCTGAGTGGTTAAGTATAAAAACACTTCGCTTCCATTCATTTTAAAAAGGAGGACTAAAAAGTAATACAAGATTGATTGCTGTTGATTAAGTTAATTCAAATAGCTCGCCTAAAATCGCCTACTGTTGGTGATGGCTTTTGCTCGGCTGTTAAAAAATGATTCATTCCAATTAACTAAAAACTAACCTGCCAGAAAAAGATATTTCCTATTAATAAGCATCATAGTTTGGGCTTGTCCAACATTGGATTAAGTCGCGGCTATCGCGCGACCTATCCTATTTTGATGTACTTTGTTTAATTAAAAATTCAAGTAGAACTATATGTTAAGAGTAAATAGAACTATATTTGCAAATTAGAATTAATCTGAATTTTAATAATGCTCATTAGTGTTCGCGAATAGCCCTAGTAACAGCCAATATTAGTGAATATTCTCAATGTAACTGTGAAAGTGAAAGTGACCATCTTAATAATTCCTGTGTTAGAAAAACTATCAAAGTCAGTTTTTTCTTTACTCAGGAGAAGATTCAGAGTGGGTGGACTTGATATAATTAATGAGTTATGTTGTGGTTAATAATTTATTCAAAAAATATAATTAATGGCTTTGTATTTTTAAGGTTAATACAATATTTTATTAGCCGACATGAATATAAGTGTGGTTGTATTGCAATGTTTTAATTAGATTGGAGTTTTTAAAGTCGTCATGTTTGAGCAAGTACTAGAGTTTTTTATTGCATTTCTAAATGACGACCAATCGTTATTGTTAGCAATTGAAGATGGCAATAAGGATATCTGTATACAACAAGATAAACTGGTTTTTAGTTTGAATGGTTTGTATCTATTCTTACTTAATTCACAGTTAATTTCCAAACAAATATCATTTCCAGAATTTAAGAAGATGCTCTATGCCAGTCGTTTCAATCAAGAATTGCAGGCCTACAACGCTGTAATTGAGGTTTATCAGTCAACTTCTAAAGTAGATACGAGTTTGTATTGTCTTTCCAAGCGAAATAACAATATCAAATAATTATATACAGGTCACAGTAATTCTTGAATAACGATAGCCAACTGAGTAAAATAGCCTACCCTTATAGGTGCCCAGAAATTTGGGATAATCGGGAAGTCTGGTAATCCGCAAGGTGATCCCAACGCTGCCCCCGCATCGGTAATAAAAAGTTAACTGCTTTTTTAGCCCGAAGACCGGCCTATTCACTTTAATTAACTAATGCACGGTGGGTGCCAGAGGTTCAAAATGTCAATACAAGAAAATTCTTTACAAGCAACCGCTTTACAAGCTACTTCAATTAACTCTTCACTGGTTCAAACTATGGGCGCACTGGTCTTTGGTGCAATCGTTTTATTTGCAGTTGGTTTCTCACCAATGGATGTTGCTCATAATGCAGCGCATGATACCCGTCATACTTTGGCATTTCCTTGCCACTAAGTTCTATTTACTGAGTTAACTTTTTTTTAACCTAATGTTCGCTAGCTCGATGCTCTCGAACATTAGGTTAGTCTTATCTGGAGTGAAATATGATTTTTCGGCGTATTATTGTGAACGCTATTTTTGTAGGCGTCATTACTGGTTGTCTTTTGAGCCTGGTTCAGTTTGTTGGGGTTTCTCCTATTATTTTTGCCGCTGAAGCTTATGAAGTTGAAGAGCCTGCAGTAGGTGCCGGTCATCATCATGAAGCTGGTACGCCAGACCATCATGATACTGAAGCCTGGGCGCCAGAAGATGGTGGCGAGAGAACTTCTTACAGTATTTTGGCTAACATCCTGGCCAGCATAGGCTTTTCAGCAGTTATATTATCCTTAATGAGTCAGTTTCAGTTTCAATTACAAGGCGTGAGTCAGCTTAATTTACTTAAAGGCGGACTTTGGGGGCTGGCTGGTTTTATAGCATTTTTTGTTGCTCCGGGAATTGGCCTGCCACCAGAAATACCGGGTGTAGAAGCTGCCGCGCTAGAAAATAGACAGAGTTGGTGGTTATTAGCCGTGATAGCAACTGCTGTGGGGATGGCTGTTTTAGCATTTTCACCAATAAAATATAAAGTGACTGGCGTTATTGCTATCGCACTGCCGCACGTTATTGGCGCGCCTCATATGCAAGGGCCAGAGTTTTCACATCCTGATCCGATAGCTGTTAAAGCCTTAACTGAATTACATCATCAGTTTATTGTTGCTAGTGGTGTGACCAACTTTATTTTCTGGATAGTATTAGGTTTATCCAGTGCCTGGGTACTCAACAAAAGAGTTCTCAAAGAACTAAATGATAATGTCACTGCCCCAACCTAACTTTCCTTTTTGCGCTGTTTCAGGACAGGCTTCTTTTAAGCTTGCTCTGATCCTTGCTGCAATTAATCCCGCCATAGGTGGGGTTTTAATTGCAGGGCCGCGCGGCATGGCCAAATCAACAGTTGCCAGAGGATTTGCCGATTTGCATCCGGGTGAGCACCAATTTATAACTTTGCCGTTAAGTGCCAGTGAAGAAATGCTGGTTGGTACATTGGATTTACAAAAAGTACTTAATCAACAAGAAGTCGCATTTAATCCCGGTATTCTTAGTAAAGCCAATAACGGGGTTTTATACGTTGATGAGGTGAATTTGCTGCCTGATAGCTTAGTAGATCTGTTGTTAGATGTGGCGGCCAGTGGTATTAACCATATTGAAAGAGATGGCATTAGTCATTCACATGAGTCGCAATTTTTATTACTGGGCACAATGAATCCTGATGAAGGGGAGCTTAGACCACAATTGTTGGACCGATTTGGTCTTTCGGTTAAGTTAACCAATCATTATTCAATTGAAGAAAGAGTCGAAATTGTCAAATTGCGTGAAGCGTTTGATTCTAATTCTGAACGCTTTATTTTGCAGTATCAAACTCAGCAGCAAGAATTAAAAGCTAAGTTGCTTGCTGCCCGAGAAAAACTAAACCAGATAAAGTGCTCTGACGGTATTCGTACAATGATCGCGAAATCTTGCAGTGAAGCCAATGTTGATGGCTTAAGAGCCGATATTGTCTGGTATCGTGCCGCTTTAGCGCATGCGGCCTGGAAACAACAGGGCGAAGTAACTGTGCAAGATGTGTTGGCAGTTGAAGAGTTAGTTTTAAATCACCGTCGAAATGATAATAATGCTACTTCAGATAGTAATAATAGCAATAACTCTTCACCTGAAAGCCAGCATAGAAACCTGCAAAATAATCCTTTTAGCCGCCCTGACTCAACTAAACTAGAAACAACTCAAGATAATAGTAGTGAACAATCCGCTGGTTCTGGTGAGTGGGGAAGTATGGCTCCTGAGCAGCAAAATACCTCGGCAGCCCAAAGCTTGGTGTTTAATAGCAAGCTAAAAAATACTCAAAGTCTTGAGCAAGAACTATCGACAACGGAAATAGCAGCAAAAAAAAACTCTGGTAATTTTTTGGGGGGTGCTAGATGGGGAATAAATAGTTCTAATAAAACCGACTGGTTTAATACATTGGTAACGGCATTAGGTCAGTGGCCACCGGAAAAATTAAAATACAAAAAAGCCAAACAAGGTCAGCAGAAATTGAATCTTGTATTGCTGGATACTTCAGCTTCCACTTTAAAAAAACAACAATTTGCAAGGGCTAAATCAGCGGTGCTGGCAATTTCTGAGCAAGCTTATTTAAAGCGCGAACAATTGTCTATTTTTGGTTTTGGTAATCAAAAAATAGACTTATTGATGCCACAGAAAAGAGCACCTAAAATTTTGCGTCAATGGCTCGACCAAATCACTGCTTCAGGGGGCACACCAATGAAGGAAATGCTGATTCAGGCCGTCCAATATCAAAAACAATTACTTTTAAAATCACCTTCATTATTAATTAAAACATTCTTGATCACTGATGGAAGAGTGACTCAGGAATTGAGCGGAATTAAATTGACAGGTGAGAGTCTTCTGATTGATATAGAAGACTCAGCTGTGAAACGTGGTAAAGGGCAGAAAATTGCGCAGCAGCTTGAAGCCGAATATTATCTGTTGCCTGTTTAAACTATTGAGTTTGTTTTGCCAGATTTGGTGAAGCAAAAAATTTAAAATATAAGAAGATTGATTAATGATAACAGCCAAGTGTCCAGCTCTTTTTATTGCCGCGCCTGCTTCGGGACAGGGTAAAACCACAGTAACCGCTGCGCTTGCCAGAATGCTAAAGCGTCAGGGAAAAAACGTATTTGTTTTTAAAACCGGTCCTGATTATCTTGATCCGCAAATATTAAAGCAGGCGTCAGGACAAGATGTTGAACAACTTGATTTGTGGATGGCGGGTGATAAATATTGTCAACAAATGTTGTTTGATGCCGCTCAACAAGCCGACCTTATTTTAATTGAAGGTGTAATGGGCATGTTTGATGGAGAGCCATCAAGCGCCGATTTAGCGGCTAGATTTAATATTCCGATGGCAATAGTGATGGATGTGAAAGGCATGGCGCAAACGGCAGCTGCTATTGCTACCGGACTGGCCAATTTTAGAGATGATGTAAAAGTGGCGGGTTTAATTGCCAATAACTGTAGCACTGAACGTCACGCACAATTAATTCGAGATGCATTGCCTGAAAGCCTGCCTTTATTGGCAACTTTGGCAAAGTCAGAATTAGTTGCGCTGCCTGAAAGGCATCTGGGTTTAGTCCAGGCAGATGAAATTAGAGACGAGCTAGAGACTCGATTTAATGCTGGCGCTGACTGGTTAGAAAGCGCAGGGCTTAATCAATTTATTGAGCAGGTTCCAATTGTTGAATTTCAATCGACTGAAGCTGCAGTTGTAAACGAAAAAAATGATGTCGAAAATATTACTAGTTTAAAAGGCAAAATAATTGCTATAGCCAAAGATAAAGCATTTAGTTTTATTTATGATGCGAATTTACGTTTGTTAGATAAGTTGGGTGCAAGCTATCTATTTTTCTCACCATTAGAAGATAAAGAAATACCTCAAGCCGATGCTTTGTGGTTGCCCGGCGGATACCCGGAGTTACATGTGCAGCAATTAGCTAACAATCAAAATATGCAACAAAGTATTCGTGATTTTCATGCTTCGGGTAAAGCTGTTTTAGCTGAATGCGGCGGTTTTTTATATTGTCTGGAAACTTTAACGGATCTGGATGAGAATGAATATCCGATGTTAAATTTAATGAAAGGTCATGGCGCAATGAGAGGTAAAAGAGGTTGTCAGGGAATGCAAACTGCGCCGCTGCCAGAAGGTGAGGTACGTGGTCATGCTCATCATCGCTCAAGAAGCCATGATACACCTGAACCAATCGCTTTTGGTCAACGTCAAAGGTCACCTGCTCCTGGTGAAGCAATTTATCGGCAGGGCAATTTAACTGCCACTTATCTGCATTTGTTTTTTCCTTCAAATCCAACAGCGATCAGTGCATTATTTTCAGTATCAGTATCAGAAGCGCAGACAAATATATCGGCTGAAGCTGAAAGAGTGATCTCATGTTAGCTGAATTAATTCCTTTAATTATTTTAGGTTTCGGTCTGGGTATGATGCATGCCTTAGACGCTGATCATGTGATGGCCGTTTCTTCTTTAAGTAATCAAAAACCGGATCTATTTAGAACCCTTTGTTTTAGTGCCAACTGGGCATTAGGTCATGCGACTATATTAGTTTTTAGTGGATTGTGTTTATTTGGACTGGGCTTGGCTATACCTGAAAGCTTGCAGAAAATTGCCGAAGCTGGTGTCGGTTTATTTTTGATAGTGCTAGGCATATTATGTTTTATCCAGTTTAGAAAAGAAAAGATCAGTTTGAATATTCATCGCCATGGTGAAATTGAACATTGCCATTGGCAGACAGAAAGTCATTCTCAAAAAAATGATGAGAAAAACTCAAAATCAAAGCACCTACCTGTCTTAGTCGGTGGATTACACGGATTAGCAGGGAGCGCTCCTGCATTAGCTTTATTGCCTGCGGTTGGTCAGGGAGAGATTTTAGTTGCGCTGAGTTATTTAGTGGTTTTCTCCTTAGGTGTGATGTTCTCAATGGTTTTATTCGGCCTGGGATTTGGTTACTTTCAAAATGTTTTAAAGCATCGATATAATTCAATTTTTCACTGGAGCCGACGAGTCATTGCAACTGCCTCAATTTTACTCGGTAGTTTCTGGCTAATTCACGCGGTATGATTTATGTGGCCAGAAAGTAACGAACAGCCAAAGCCACTGAAAACCGGTTTAACTACCGGTTGCTGTGCGACTGCCTGTTGTGTTGCCGCAGCTCAATATTTATTAGGTCATAAAAAACTTGAGACTGTCAGTGTTACTTTACCCAAAGGAAAAATTGTTGAGCTGAAAATCCTTGAATCTCGATTTGAAGATAATACTCACTCTGAAGTTTTTGATAAAAGTACTTCTGATCAAATTGCTCGTACATCAACTATTAAAGATGCCGGTGATGATCCTGATGTGACTCATGGTGCGACTATTTTTGTTGAGTTAAAGTTGAGCGATAATAAGGAAATAAAGTTTAGTGCTGCCAAAGGTGTTGGCACGGTAACTCGTGAAGGATTAGCTCTGGATGTTGGCGGGCCAGCAATTAATCCAGTACCAAGAAAGATGATGACAGAACACCTTCAAGCTATCGCGCGCAGATACAATTATCTTGGTGGATTTGAAGTCGCTGTTGGAGTTGAAGATGGAGAACAAATTGCCCTGAAAACCATGAACCCTCGACTTGGAATTGTTGATGGCTTATCTATCTTAGGTACTACCGGAATTGTCAGACCATTTTCCTGCTCGGCTTATATTGCATCAATTCATCAAGGCATAGATGTGGCGACCACAAATGGTTATCAACATATTGCTGCGACAACAGGCAATCAAAGCGAAGCGGCTATTAAAGATATTTATCAGCTGCCAGAAATGGCCTTGATAGAAATGGGTGATTTTGTAGGTGCAGTTTTAAAATATTTAAAAAAAGTGCCTATTGAAAAATTAAGTATATGTGGCGGCTTTGGTAAGTTGACCAAGCTAGCTCAAGGACATTTAGATTTACACAGTAGTAAATCCAGTATCGATTTTGAATTTTTAGCAGAGCTTGCAAAATCGGAAGGTGGTGATGAGCAATTACTCCAAGAAATTATTGGTTCGAATACAAGCATGCAAGCCTTGAAATTTTGCCAGCAAAAACAAGTTGATTTAGCTGGTGCAGTTTGTCGTTACGCATTGGCTAAAGTAGTCAGCATTGTCCCAGAGAAAATTGAAGTTGAAGTTTGGGCTATTGATCGCCAGGGTCAAATAGTTGCCAATACACTTTCCAATAAACAAGCAGGTCTAATTTGAGTCTTTTATTATTAGGCGGCACTGGTGATGCAAGACATTTAACAACTGAGTTATTTAATAATAATGTGCCTGTTATTTACAGTGTGGCGGGCTTAGTTAGAACACCTCATGTGCCCTGTGAAATTGTACGCGGCGGTTTTAGTCAGTTTGCGACATTAGAGAGCCGTGTTTTAGATAGTCATATTTTAGAGAGCCATGTTTTGGCTAATAATGTATTAGAAAATAATGCCTTAGAAAATAATGGACTTGTAAATTACATACAGGATAAAAATATTACTGCAATTTTGGATGTGACACATCCGTATGCACAGAAAATGAGCTCTACCGCAGTCAAAAGTGCAAGTCACTGTAATATTCCTTGCTGGCGCTTCCACCGACCTGAATGGGAGAAGCAACAAGGTGATAACTGGACTGAATATGATTCTTTAGAGCAGCTACTGCCCCATTTAAGAGATAAAAAAAATGTATTTTTATCTATTGGACAAATTAAACAAGAGTTTGTAAAACCATTAGAAACTTTACTAGAAGGTAAGACTCAACGTCAAATAGTTAGAACTGCTGTCAAACCAAAAATTGAACTTGCTGCAACCATGCATTGGATTAGAGCCATAGGGCCTTTCAAATATGAAGATGAATTAGCTTTATTAAAACAATTTGATATTGATGTTGTTGTTACCAAAAATAGTGGTGGTGTTGCGACAATAGCGAAACTAGAAGCCGCTAGAAAATTGAATGTTCCAGTACTGATGTTGGCCAGACCTGAATTACCTACCGCAGATAAGATAGTTTCAGATCCTATGGCGTGCAAAGAACTTGTATTAGAGTTTTATAAAAATAAAAGAATCAATTAATTATGACCTATAAATACACCATTAATCCTCAGTCAATTGAAAGTGAGAGCTTTAAACAAATTAGAGCTCTAACTAATCTAGAAGGGTTTAGTCGTGAACAACAGCAAGTGGTTATGCGAATAGTTCATAGTGTAGGTTTAACAGAAATTTCACAACAAGTTCGCTTCAGTGAAAACGCTTGTCAGAGTGGGATTAATGCAATTAAGAGTGGCTCCTCTATTTTATGTGATGTAGAAATGGTGAAGCAGGGAATTACAAAACGATTTATAACCCAGGAGCCTGTCTGCTATTTAAATGATCCGAGAGTTCCAAAGCTGGCAAAAAGCGTCGGTGAAACCCGCACTATGGCGGCGCTAAAATTCTGGCGTGAGCAATTAGAAAACTCGATTGTTGTGATAGGGAATGCGCCGACCGCATTATTCAGATTGTTAGAAATGATTGAAGCCGGCGCGCCAAAACCAGCACTGATTATTGGTATGCCGGTAGGATTTGTTGGCGCTGCCGAATCGAAGCAAGCTCTGTGGGACATACATCAAAAACTGGGTGTTGAATGTATAACATTATTAGGCCGACAAGGTGGTAGCGCAGTTTCTTCGGCTTCCTTAAATGCGCTGCTGCGATGTTTTCATGGCGAGTGGTACTAGTTGATGTCAGATACATTTCAAATTCACATTATTGGTTTAGGTGTTGCTGATGAAGCTGTATTCTCGAAGCCTGCGCAACAAGCATTTGAGGAATCTGATCTGGTGATTGGATCAGACAGACAGTTAAAAATTATTGATAAGTTATTAACTGTTAAGCAACAGAAATCAACATTACCAAAATTGCCACAATTAAAAAACTTACTAGAAGAAAATATTAGTAAAACCATTGTGCTCCTAGCGTCAGGAGACCCTTTGTTTTATGGCGTTGGCAGTTGGTTGATCAGAAATATTGGTATGGATAGTTTAAACTTTTATCCTGCAGTATCGAGTATTCAAGTGGCATGTCATTCAATAGGTGTTGCTCTGCAAGATGTTGATGTATTGAGTTTACATGGCAGACCATTAGAAAAAATTCGCTCTAAATTAAAGCGACAACAAAATCTGATGATACTAACCGATCAACATAGTCAACCGCATCATCTGGCAAATGAATGTCTGTCAGCGGGTTATACCGAATCGCTTATTTGGGTGTGCGAAAATATGGGCTATCCACAACAGCATATCAGGCGGTTTAGTCTTGATGAGTTGATTAGTCAACCGGATTTAACTTTTGAGCCTTTACATGTGTGTTTAATTCAAACCGGAAAGCAGGGTGGTTATTTACCTGAATTTCCGGGTATACCTGATGCTAATTTTATTACTGATAAAGAATTAGGAAAAGGTATGATCACCAAGCGAGAAGTTCGTCTGGTGATTTTGTCAATGATGCAGCCAGCTAATAACGATGTGATTTGGGATATTGGCGCAGGCTGTGGTGGCGTTTCTATTGAGCTTGCCTACTGGAATGAGAATGCTCAAGTACATGCCATAGAAAATAATCAACAGAGATTAAGTTGTTTAGAGCAAAATCGTCTGCGTTTTGGCGTGGTGAGCAATTTGAATATTGTGAGTAATCGTGCTCCAGAATGTTTAGCTGATTTACCGCCTGCCAATAAGGTTTTTATTGGTGGTAGTGATGGCGAGCTGCAAACATTGCTAGAATTAAGTTGGTCGCAATTGCCACAAGATGGTTTGTTGGTTGCTTCCGCAGTTACTGAGAACAGTAAAAATATTTTAATGAGTTTCTCTGAGAAATTAGCCATAGCTGAGAAAGAATGCCTTGATTTTGAGACTTCTCAAATCTCAATCAGTAGAGGGAATACGTTGGCTGGACAATTAATGTATCAACCTAATTTACCGGTTACTGTTTATAAATTTCATAAAATTAGAGTAGCTAGCTAATGAGCAATCAATTGGATAATTCAAAAAAACTGGGCAAACTCATTGGTATTGGTGTTGGACCGGGTGATCCAGAGTTAATTACTCTCAAAGCTTACCGCTTAATTCAATCGGCTCAAGTCATTTGTTATCTGGCAAATGTGCAAGGTCAGTCACAAGCAAAACACATAGCAAGAGCAGCATTTAAAAAACTGAAAACAGAACCTTTAGAAATTCCAGTCTTAATGCCAATGAGTCAGGATAGAACTATTGCAAATAAGGTTTATGATAAGGCCGCAGATGAAATAGCAAGGCAGTTAGAAGCAGGTTCTGATGTTATCTTTTTGTGTGAAGGTGATCCTTTATTTTTTGGATCATTTGCCTACCTGTTAGAAAGGCTAGAACCACAATTTGAATGTCAGGTGGTGCCTGGGATTTCATCGGTGCATGCAGCGTCAGCGGCATTAGTTGAACCGCTCACTCAATTAAAACAATCCTTTGCGGTAGTCAGTGGCAGACATGATGATAAGCATTTAGTCGATACATTAAATAATCATGATACGGTGGTGATCATGAAAGCTGGTCTTTCCCGACCTCGTATTCTAAAGGCTTTAATTGAAACAGATCGAACTCAGGATGCTTGTTACCTTGAATATATTGGACGTGATAATCAATCCATCTTAAAAGATGTGACTCAGTTAAACTTTGAAGCTGGACCCTACTTTTCACTATTTGTTGTTCGCAAGCAAGCGTTAAAACACTCATGATCCGAATTATTGCATTAACAGAAGCTGGTCATCGGTTAGCTAACAAAATACAAAATATAATAGATTGTGAAAATGAGATCTGGTTTAAACCTCAACCATTTTCAGAGAAAGTTCAATCGGCATTTTTAAGAGGTGATCGCCTGATATTAATTTGTGCAACCGGAATAGCCGTTAGAACTTTGGCGCCGGTTTTACAAAATAAAAAAGTTGATCCCGCAGTGCTGGTTTTAGATGAAACCGGTGAGTTTGTTATCCCGCTGCTCTCTGGTCATGAAGGTGGAGCTAATGATTTGGCAGCGGAAGTAGCCGAGCTATTAGAAGCAACATTAGTTAAAACAACGGCCAGACCATATATAAAACCTGTTTACACCGTTGGTATGGGATGTGAAAGAAATTGTCCAATTGATGATTTAAAGAGCTTATTGGATGAGTGTTTAGCTCAAGCGAACTTAACGATGGAACAAATTGAAAGTATTAATAGCATTGATATCAAGTCTGATGAAACTGGTTTGATAGTACTTTCTAAAGAGCTAAACAAGCCCTATCAAACTTGGAATAAACAGCAACTATCCGAAGTTGAAGATTTACTGAGTACTAAATCGGACTATATCTATCAAGTTGTAGGAGTTTACGGTGTAGCTGAATCGGCGGCATTGGTTGCGGCTCAAAAAAGCATTACCAGCGAACCGAGTGATATTGAAGCGATGATTGCAAGACCTGAACTAGTTTTAAATAAACAAAAGAATGCCAAGGCGACTTGTGCAATTGCAAGAACTTATCCGGCAGATGATATTTGATAGAGCAAATTAAGTAATAGTGAAAAATAAAATTTAATAGGAAAAAGAATGACTAAATTGTTTGTAGTGGGAACTGGACCTGGTGATATTGATCTGGTTGCGCCAAAAGCGATCAAAGCGATTGAAGCCAGTAGTGAGCTGGTTGCTTATGGTTTGTATTTAGAACTATTAGGTGATGCGTGCGCAGGTAAAATACACCACGACTTACCTTTGGGAAAAGAAATTGAGCGTGCAAGACTGTCATTAGATTTAGCCGCCAGCGGTAAAACGACTTCGTTAATTTCAAGTGGTGATATTGGCATTTATGCCATGGCAACATTAGTTTTCGAACTACTTGATCGTCAAATCAATGGAGAAGAAAATCATCCTGAATGGTTAGATGTTGATATTGAAGTCATCCCCGGTATTTCGGCCATGCAGGCTGGTGCTAGTCGAGTGGGCGCATTATTAGGTCATGATTTTTGCACCATTTCTTTATCAGATTTATTAACACCATGGGAAACCATTGAAAAGCGAATTCATAGCTGTGGCGTTGGTGATTTTGTTGTGTCATTTTATAATCCAAGATCAAAAAAACGAGATTGGCAAATTAATACTGCTCGGGATATTTTGTTGAAATATCGTCCAGCCAATACGCCTGTTCTTTTGGGTCGTCAGTTAACACGTGAAGATGAATCAATTACTATCACCACATTAGAAAAACTGAATGCCGATGATGTTGATATGTTTACCATGGTGAGTGTAGGTAATAGTGAGACTCGACATATTGTTATTGAGGATAAGATCAAAGGGAATAAGGATTGGGTTTATACACCAAGAGGTTATTCAAAAAAATTATGATAACTAAACCAATTTGTAGAAGATATTATTTGTTAATAGGCAGTAAAAATATATGACCGTTTATTTTGTAGGTGCAGGTCCAGGCGACCCAGAATTGATCACTGTTAAAGCGCAGAAATTAATCAATCAGTGTCCCGTTATTTTATACGCAGGTTCTTTAGTGCCGCGAGAAATTTTAGCTGATGTGGAAGAGTCTGCAGAAAAAATTATTGATACTGCATCAATCGATTTAGAAGAAATCATTGAACATATTCGACTGGCTCATATTGAGGGCAAAGATGTTGCCAGAGTTCATTCCGGCGACCCTTCCGTTTATGGGGCCATTGGCGAACAGATCAGACGGTTAATCGAGTTGGATATTGATTATGAAATCATCCCTGGGGTTACCGCCACTTCAGCGTCTGCGGCATGGCTTGGAAAAGAGTTAACTTTATCAGGCGTATCTCAGACAATCATTATGACTCGTTATGAAGGGAAAACACCTTTTCCGGAGCGAGAACGATTACCAGCTTTAGCTGCAACTGGTGCAACATTAGCCATTCATCTTGGTGTTACCCGTATTCACAAAATTATTGAAGAGTTGATCCCATTTTATGGTGAGGACTGTCCGGTAGCTGTTTGTTATCGAACGTCTTGGCCGGATCAAGAAAAGGTGGTTGGAACGTTAAAGGACATTGTGGCAAAGGTTCGAGAGAAAAAATTTACCCGAACATCATTAATTTTAGTGGGTCATGTTTTAGCGACTGAAGAGTTTGATGATTCCTATTTGTACGATGAAAATCAGGCGCATGTTTATCGCCCTAAAGTTAAACCAACAAAAGCCCGAACCGTTGATACTGCGATGGCGCATCCGGGCTGTAAAAAATAGTTTTATTTTTTACAGCTGGGTACACCATTTAACTCAGCTTTATTTTTTGTTTCCTGCTCAATAATATCTTGTGGAAACTGTCCCATAAAACAACAGCAAACATTTTCATTGATCATGG
>Ga0256845_1002339_pt1 | contig 13853 bp, 11 predicted proteins | sample RiftiametaG_FD_189101 | JGI IMG/M metagenome (GOLD analysis project Ga0256845, IMG submission 189101) | Tube worm associated microbial communities from hydrothermal vent at the East Pacific Rise, Pacific Ocean - Riftia | ecosystem: Host-associated > Annelida > Integument > Unclassified ...
GGCTCCAGCGGCTCGAGGTTGATGATGCAACCGAAGCTGAGGCCGATGATCCCACCGAGCAGTAGAGGGGTCTTGAGGGTCCGAAGGGTCTGAGTCAGGCGCATGTCTAGTTTCTCCTGGGTCCCGGTAGGGCTGGCCCATACGGACGGCAGCTCGGGATAGATCATTCTGTCTCAGGGGCCGGCTCACGTCGAATTCGACGCAGGGATCTGCCTCGGGGCGATCCTGCGCCGCACAGGAAGCAGCCCTCGGCCATCCGAGCGAGGCGCAGAGCCTGCGGGCTGGCCCTCTGGGGCAAAGTGCAACGCGAGGGGCGACTCGGCGGGTTCCTACCCGACTCGACCCCTCGACGGTCCCCTACTCGACTACTCGACGGTCCCCTACTCGACGGTCCCCTACTCGACGGTCCCCTACTCGACCGTCCCCTACTCGACCGTCCAGGTGTGGCCGCTGCGCAGCAGGGCGTCGATGTCACCCGGGCCACGCTGGGCCTTGGCCTCCTCGACCTGGGCGAGCACGGAGGCGTCGTAGGCGGGGGCGGGCTGGCGTAGGAGCACACCGAGGGCCATCGGGAACTCGGGGGGCTCCATACTTGCGAGCAGGAAGGCCATGGGCCGGCTGGTCTCGTCGTGGACCAAAATGTCGGCCGCGGTGACGCCATTTTCGCCGATCGTGACGACCTCGAGCTCGAGGGAGCCGGGCACCAGGCGAAGGCCCTTTTGGTCGTCGACCCCGAACAGCATGGGCTTGCCGTGCTCGAGCATGAGCATGGTGTCGGCGGCGGTCGGCCGGTCTTTGACGTGCAGCCAGGTGTTGTCGTTGAACACCGGGCAGTTTTGCAGGATCTCGATGAAGCTCGTGCCGCGGTATTCGTGGGCCGCGACGAAGGTCGGGCCGAGGTGCTTGGCCATGGTGTCGATCGAGCGCGACACGAAGCGTGCACCCGCGCCGAGGGCCAACAGGGCCGGTACCAGGGGCATGTCGATGGAGCCCATGGGGCTCGAGGGGGAGCGCTGGCCGACCAGAGAGGTCGGCGAGTACTGGCCCTTGGTCAGCCCGTAGATCCGGTTGTTGAACAGGAGGATCTGGAGGTCGACGTTGCGGCGCAGGACGTGCACCAGGTGGTTGCCACCGATGCTCAGGCCGTCGCCGTCGCCGGTGATCACCCAGATGTCGAGCTCCGGGTTGGCGAGCTTGAGCCCGGTCGCAAACCCGGGCGCCCGGCCGTGGATGCTGTGGAAGCCGTAGGTCCCCATGTAGTAGGGGAAGCGGCTCGAGCAGCCGATGCCCGACAAGAACACGGTCTTGGCCGGGTCCGAGCCGATCGTGGGCAAGGTCCGCTGAATGGTGGACAAGATCGCGTAGTCGCCGCAGCCGGGGCACCAGCGGATATCCTGGTCAGAGGCGAAGTCCTTGCGGGTGAGCTTCTTGGGGAGGTCGGAGGGGCTCATGACAGGTTCTCCGCGATGGCGGCTTCGATCTCGCTGACCTTGAAGGGTTGGCCCGCGATCTTGTTGATGCCGATGGCGTCGACCAGGAACTCGGCACGCAGCAACTTGGAGAGCATGCCGTTGTTCATCTCGGGGACGATGACCCTGTCGAACTTGCGGATGATCTCGCCGAGGCCGCGGGGGAGCGGATTGATGTAGCGCAGGTGGACCTGCGAGACCCTTTTGCCGGCGGCCACCGCCCGGCGCACGGCCTGGGTGATCGGTCCGTAGGTCGAGCCCCAGCCGATGACCAGCAGCTCGCCGCTGCCCTCACCGGTCTCCATGCTCTGCTCGGGCAGGTCGTCGGCGATCCCGGCGATCTTGGCCGCGCGGACCTTGGTCATCTTGTGGTGGTTGTCCGGATCGTAGGAGATGTCGCCGGAGTCGAAGCCCTTCTCGAGCCCGCCGATGCGGTGCTCGAGACCCGGCGTGCCCGGGATGGCCCAGGGGCGGGCGAGGGTGTCGGAGTCGCGCATGTAGGGGTGAAAACCCTCTGGGCGCTCGGTGGGGAAGGTCACCGGGAAGCGGGGGAGGTCGGCGTAGTTGGGGATCTTCCAGGGCTCGGCGCCGTTGGCCAGATAGCCGTCGCTGAGCAGCATGACCGGGGTCATGTACTTGATGGCGATGCGGGCGGCCTCGATGGCGACGTAGAAGCAGTCGCCCGGGGTCGATGCCGCGAGCACGGGGATGGGCGAGTCGCCGTTGCGGCCGTAGACGGCCTGAAGCAGGTCGGATTGCTCGGTCTTGGTCGGCAGGCCCGTCGATGGACCGCCGCGTTGGACGTCGACGATGATCAGCGGAAGCTCCAAGATCAGGGCCAGGCCGATGGCCTCACCCTTGAGCGCGACGCCGGGGCCGGAGGTGGTGGTCAGTCCCAGGGCGCCGCCCCAGCTGGCCCCGATCGCGGCACAGACCGCCGCGATCTCGTCTTCGGCCTGGAAGGTGGTCACCCCGAAGTGTTTGAGCTTGGCGAGGGCGTGCAGGATCGAGGACGCCGGGGTGATCGGGTACGAGCCGAGCACGAGCTTGATGCCGGCGAGCTGCGAGGCGGTGGTCAGGCCCCAGGCGAGGGCGTCGTTGCCCGTGATGTTGCGGTAGGTGCCGGGGGCGACCTCGGCCTTGGGGACCTCGTAGGGCCCGATGCCGCTGGGCAGCTCCGCGGTCTCCCCGTAGGCGTGGCCGGCCTTGAGCGCGGCGATGTTGGCCTCGGCGATGTTGGGCTTGCTGGCGAACTTGTGGCCGAGCCAGGTCACCGTGTTTTGGTACTCGCGGTCGAAGAGCCACAACACCAGCCCCAGCGTCCACATGTTCTTGCAGCGCAGGGCGTTTTTGGAGCCGAGCTCGAACTGCTCGACGGCCGCGAGGGTCATCGCCTGGATGTCGAGCTTGATGACCCGGTAGTGGGACAGGCCGTCGCCGTCGAGGGGGTTGTCCTCGTAGCCGGCCTTCTTGAGGTTGCTCTTGATGAAGGCGTCCGAGTTGACGATCAGCAGGCCGCCCTTGACCAGATCTCCGATATTGGTCTTGAGCGCCGCCGGATTCATGGCCACGAGCACGTCGGGGGCGTCCCCGTGGGTCATGATGTCATGCGACGCGAAGTGGATCTGGAATCCAGACACGCCGTAGGTGGTGCCGGCCGGCGCCCGGATCTCCGCGGGGAAGTCCGGGAAGGTCGCCAGATCGTTGCCCATCAGGGCAGTCGAGTTGGTGAACTGCGCGCCGGTGAGCTGCATGCCGTCGCCGGAGTCACCGGCGAAGCGGATCACCACCGAGTCGAGAGACTCTCGCTGTTGGGCCTTGGGGAAGGTGTCCATGGGGGTTCGGGCGCCGTGAGATGTGGCCTCAGAGCACGCGAGAGTATGGCTGTGGCCCGAGTCGATGTCACGACAGCGGGGGTATGTTGGCTCACGGTGAACGGCCTGTCATGGCCCTCTACCGGTGAATCCCGTCCACGTGAAATCAGATTTACAGCGCCCTGCGCGGCCGGTCTGTCGGTCTGTCTGGGTCGAGTCGGGGTCAGGCCTCGGCGTCTATCCGGCGCTGTTCGAGCTTGGCGATGATCACGGCGGTGCTCGAGTCACCGATGACGTTGATCGCGCTGCGACACATGTCGAGGATCCGATCCATACCCAAGATCAGCGCGATGCCGGTCCCGACGATGGGCTCGGGGATGCCCACGGTGATCATGACCACGTACAGGAGCGGAATGACGCCACCTGGGACACCCGCGGCGCCCACGGCCATGAGCATGGCGACGACGATCAAGGTCAGGCAGGCGGTCGCGTCGAGGGGCACGCCCCAGACCTGGGCGATGAAGTGGACGGCGATGACCTGATAGATGGTCGTCCCGTCCATATTGATGGTCGCGCCCAGAGGCATGACGAAGCCGGCGATGGGCTTGGGCACGCCGAGCTTCTCCTGGGCGACGCGGATGGTCGTGGGCAAGGTCGCCGCCGAGGAGGAGGTCGAGAACGCGGTGATCCAGACCTCGCGCAGGGCCAGCAGAAAGGCCTTGGGACCCCAGCCACCGAGGAGGCGGACCAGGGGCAGGAGGACCAGGACCAGGTGCAGAGCCAGGGCCAAGAGGACGACCACCGTGTACAGGGCGAGGGCCTGGAGCACGTCGACGCCGAAGCGGGCGACGACCATGAACACGAGCGCGGCCACGCCGTAGGGGGCCAGCTTCATGAGCATGCCGATGAGCTTGATCATCGCCTCGTTGATCCCGTCGAGGAGCGCGGCGACGGGCCGACTCTTGGCCTCGTCGATCAGGGTCAGGGCGACGCCGAAGGCCAGGGCGAACAGGATGACCTTGAGCAGATCCCGGTTGCTGGTCATCGAGAGCATGATGTTCTCGGGCACCAGGTTGACCGCGATCTGGAGCGGTGAGCCCGAGAAGTAGGCTTTTGCGTCGGCGCTCGCGGCTGCCTTGGTGGCCGCCTGGTTCTCGAATTGCGCGGTCAGCAGGTCCCGGGTCTCGGCGGAGATCACCGCGCCGGGTTGGATGAGCATGTAGAGACCCGTGGCCAACACGGCGCCCACGAAGGCCGTGGCCATGAACAGGGCGATGGTGCGCCCGCCCAGGCGACCCAGGTCCCGGGGGTTGCCGAGCGAGTGCATGCCGGTGGCGATCGAGGTGAACACCAGGGGCACGACCGTGAGGATGATGGCGCGGATGAAGAGCGTGCCCAGAGGCTCGATCCATCGCTCCCCGAAGCTCAGCAGGGCGGCCTGATCGGTGAACAGCTGGACCAGGGCGTCGTCGCCAGTGAGCAGCTCCTTGGTGATCAGCGCCATGAGGGCGCCGAAGGCCATGCCGATCAGGATCTTGGTGTAGAGCTGCATGCCCTGGGCGGGCTTCTTCGGCCCGCTTGGCTCAGCCGGCTCAGTCGGCTCAGTCGGCTCAGCGGGCCCACCCGCGTCGTGCTCTGCGTCGGCGGATGCGTCGATGGTCGGGGTCACGGGCATCGCCGCGACTGTTCCACGGTCTGGCGAACGAGGACAAGCGTGGCGGCGGCCCAGGTGGTCGATTCAGCGGCTCAGGCGAGGCCGGTCCAGGCGGCGTCGAAGCTGCCGCTGGGGTGGACCCCGAAGCCGAGCTTGTTGTCGGTGAGCTTCGCCCACGTGATCTGCAGCGCGTAGAGCTGGTGGTGGCCGCCCTCGAGGGCGCTGTGGGCGATCGGGTGACGGGCGAGATAGGTGCGCCGAAGTCCCGCTTGAGCCCCTGGTGTGCAGCATGACGCGCACAGGGCCAGACCGCGCAGCTGAGCGCCGCGGATCGAGCCCACGGTCTCGGTCTCGAGGTAGAGGGCGGCGGCGGCGGGAGTCGGGGCATCACCGATCAGCTCGCTGTGGTGACTGTTGGGGCTGCCCGTGAAGATCAGCAGCGGCGCGGTGTGCTCGCCGATGCTGTCGGGTCGGGCGAGCGCGTAGAACAGGGGCGCGGGGTAAGGCTGGGGCGCACCATCATCGGCATCGGCCACGTCGGGGAGTGCCAGGGCCATCACCCAGTGGGCCTCGAGGATCGAGAGGAGAGTTGGCATGAGCGCGCTCACGGGTTGCGGGTCGGTCACGGGTCTGGATTAGCACGGGCTTCGGGGCCTGACTTTGGGGGGCGGGCCGGCTAAGTTCTCGGGCATGAAGCCAGAGCTTGCCGCGAAATTGGAGGAGGCCTACGCCGATCTCGACGAGGGCGACGTCGACGCGCTCGAAGCCAAGATCAGCGCAGTGATCGCCGCGGGCGAGGACCCCAAGCACCCGCGGATCTTGCATTTGCGTGCCCTCCAGAGCTGGAACACCGGTGATGTCGAGGAGGCTGCGGACCTCTTTCAGGCCGCGATCGAGGCCAAGCCCGACGAGCCGCGGATCTACATCGAAGCGGGTGAGCTGTACGCCGACCTGCTCGACTTCGACGCCGCCGAGGATGTGTTGCGCAGCCTGCTCGAGCGCGAGGAGCTCGAGCTCGACGTCGAACAGCGCGCAGAGACGCTGCTCTTGCTGGCCCAGGCCCGGCTCTCACACGTGGACTCGGACCCGGAGGAGGCCCTCGAACTGCTCGACTCCATCGACGCCTCGGTGCACAGCGACCCGGCGTGGATCTGTGTTCGGGCGGCCGCCCTGGCCGAGCTCGATCGGGGTGCAGAGGGCGTCGAGATGCTCACCCGGGCGGTCGCTGCGGAGGACGACCCCGACAGCGGCTGCGAGCTTCGCTACCAACTCGGGCTCGCGCTGCGCTCGATCGGCAAGGACGCGGAGGCGGCGGTCGTGCTTTGTGAGCTGCGGGAACTCGAGCTCGCGCTCGCCGACGTCGATGCGGGCGAGCCCCTGCCCGGGGAACAGGCCGACGACCTCAAGCGCAAGTTCGAAGAGGTGCTCGAGAGTCTGCCCGATCGGATCTTGAAGCTCGTGGCCACGGCGCCGATCTCGGTCTCACGGTGGATCAGCGAGGAGCAGATCCGCGCCGGCAGCGATCCTCGGGCGGTGGTCTTGTTCGAGACCAGCGGCGAGATTGGTGCCGAGTCCGAGACCGAGCCCAAGCTCGACGGCATCATCTTGTTTCGTGACATGCTGATCCGCGAGATCGTCGACGACGCAGATATCGCCAACGTGTTGGTGGAGGCGCTGGTCGAGGAGCTCGATCGGGTGTTCGACATCGACGGCCTCGTCCCCGGTTGAGTCGCCCGAGTCGAGTCGGCCCGAGCCGAGCAGCCCGAGTCGAGTTGTCCGTTCATTTAGAAGACCCGTCACGAAAGACCCCCATGCTCGAAGCCAACGACGTCTCCAGTTTGATCTACGACTGGAATGAAGTCGACAAACGTCACCCCCGCACCAAGAAGGTCCGCTTTGTCGACGAGACCATCCGCGATGGGCTCCAGTCGCCCTCGGTCCGGGACCCGAGCATCGAGCAGAAGATGGAGCTGGTCCGGCTCATGGATCGGCTCGGGATCCACGTGGTCAACCTTGGACTCCCGGGGGCCGGGCGTCGGGCGCAGGAGGACGTCGAAGCTCTCCTACGCATGATCGTGGACGAGAAGCTGAGCATCCTGCCCAACTGCGCGGCCCGGACCATGGAGGCGGACATCCGCCCGATCATCGACATCTCGCAGCGCGTCGGGGTGGCCATCGAGGTCACGGCCTTCATCGGCTCGAGTCCGATCCGGGCGTTCGCGGAGAACTGGGACGTGGAGCGTCTGGTCGGCCACACCAAGGCCGCCATCGAGCTGATCACGGACAACGGGCTGCCGGCGAGCTTCGTCACCGAAGACACGACGCGCTCGCACCCCAAGACCCTCGACACCTTGTTTCGCACGGCCATCGAGGCCGGGGCTACGCGCCTGGTGCTCTGCGACACCTGCGGCCACGCGGTCCCCCACGGTCTGCGCAATCTCTTGAACTTCACCAAGGGGCTGCTGCGGGGCATGGGGATGGAGGAGGAGGTCAAGCTCGACTGGCACGGGCACAACGATCGGGGCCACGCCCTGACCCTGGCGACCCTGGCCCTCGAGTGGGGTGTCGATCGGGCCCACGGCTGCGCCCTGGGCATCGGTGAGCGGGTCGGCAACACCTCCATGGATCACCTGTTGCTGAACTTCTATCTGCTCGGTCGCCTCGACCCGGCGGAGCACGACCTCTCGTGCCTGGTCGAGTACGTGGAGAAGGTCAGCGAGTACACGGGGGTGCCCATCCACCCGAGCTACCCCCTGGTCGGTCGGGATGCTTTTCGCACGGCGACGGGGGTCCACGCTGCGGCGATCATCAAGGCCGAGGCTCGCGGTGAGCACGAGCTCGCCGACCGGGTCTACTCCGCGGTCCCAGCCCGGGTCTTCGGGCGTCGTCAGACGATCGAGATCGGTCACTACAGCGGGCGTTCGAACGTCATCTACTGGCTGCGAGAGCGGGGTATCGAGCCTCGCGATGCGCTCGTCGATCGGGTGTTGAAGTACGCCAAGAATCAGGACCGAACTCTCGACGATGAACAGATCATGGCCGTCGTCGAGGCGGCGACCTGATGCTTCAGCTGCCGCCTTGGCTGCACGAATCTGCGGCCTTGCTGAGCGTGGCCCTGGCGGCGCTGTGGCTGGTGTTTCGGTGGTGGAAGGTGGGGGAGTCGGGTGAGCTCGGTGGGTTCGGCGGCGCAGGGCAGGCCGTCGGCTGTGCCCGCTGCGATCGCAACCCGCTCGGGGCGACCCCATCTGCACAGGCACAGGCACAGGCCGAGTCGAGTCGGGCTCGCCGCTCGAGGGCCCTGCGGGTCCTGTCCTGAGCCGCGGGCCGGACATGAGCCCTTTCATGGCCAGATTCATGGCGAGACGCGAGGGCGGCCCGCGGCGGTCGAGCCTCCGGGTGGAGTTGATCGCTATGTTGGCCATCGTGCTGGTCATGGCCGTGGTCTCGCTCTCGTTCGCGGCTGAGCTGCTCGGCCAGCGCCGGCACGACCAGCAGGAGGTCGAGCGTCTCCAGAGCCACACCCGTCAGCTGGGCGTGCTCGCGGCGCGCTCGTTTCGGGGTGGAGATTTCGAGCGCGCGGGTCTGGAGGAGCTGCTTGCGAGCTCGGCAGGGCAGCTGGGGGTCTCCTACGAGGTCCACCGTGTGCGCGGAGATGGGGACGTCGAGGCGATCGCCTCGGTGGGGGTGCACGCCGGCTTCGAGGCCCTGCCCGCGAGCGCGCTGGCGAGGGGAGAGCTCGGGAGGGCGGTCGACGATGATCTGCTCGAGCGCTGGAACCTGCTGATTATCGAGGAGCCGATCCCGACCCTCGACAGTCAGCAGCTCTCCCTGCGCATGATCGCCGAGCATTCGCCCTGGACCCGGAGCCACGACTGGCGCGAGACCCTGATCGTCGCGGGGGGGGTCGGGCTGCTGCTCTTGGTGCTCGGCGGCCTGCTCCTGGAGATCCAGGTGCTGCGACCCATGCGGGCCCTCGAGCGGGCGGCGGCCGCGGTCGGGGAGGGGCGCCTGGACGTCGAGGCACCGACCGACGGCCCGGCAGAGCTGCGTGAACTGGCCGAACAATTCAATCATATGACGGCCTCGCTGCGGGCCCAGCAAAGCGCGCTGGAGCTGCAGAGTCAGCAGCTCCAGCGAGCAGAGCGCCTGGCTGCGGTCGGTCGGCTCGCGGCCGGTGTCGCCCACGAGGTCGGCAACCCGCTGGCGGCGATCATCGGGTACACGCAGCTGCTCCAGGGGGTCGCTGGCCGCACGGAGGAAGACGGCGATCTGCTCACGCGTGTGGCGACCCAGACTCAGCGCATCCAGGGGATCGTCGGGCAGCTCCTCGACTACTCGAAGCCGGCGTCGGCACAGCTCCAGCGGTTCTCGCCCTGCTCCCGGATCTCGGAGACCCTGATGTTGCTGCGGGCAGACCCGGTCTGTGCGGGGGTCTCGCTCGAGTTGATCGACGAGGACGAAGGCGGATGCCCGGTCGAGGCGGACCCGGAGTGGTTCGAGCAGATCGTGATCAACCTGGTCCTCAACGGTGCCAAAGCCTGTGCAGACAGGAAGGGTGCAGAAGGGGAGGGCGCAGACCGGGAGGGGGCGGGGGTGCGTGTGTACCTGCGCTCCCGTGGCGAGGGTGAGGGGGTGCCCGCAGTCGTGATCGACATCGAGGACGACGGCCCAGGTGTCCCCGAAGAGGCACTCGAGCGCCTCTTCGAGCCGTTTTTCACCACCCGCAAAGCGGGCCAGGGTACGGGCTTGGGGCTGGCGATCTCACAGGGGTTGGCGGAGCGTATGGGTGGCTCTCTGGTGTTGGCGAGCGCCGGTGGGGGGAGCCACGGTGCTCGCTTTCGGCTCGAGTTGCGCGGCGTGACTCCCCTATCGAGCGCCCCGGGTCGAGACGGCGCCGACGCAGCTGCCGACCTCGCGTGAAAGCCTGGCCGAGCCGGGCTGGAGCGGCCGTCCCCGAGTGAGCGTGTCGAGGGGACGGCCTGGGGAACAAGGGCGGCTCTCCTTGACTATCTTAGTGTCACATATACACTTTAAACATGAGCGTCGAGATCTTGGATCTAGAGGGCCTCAGGGCGCGGGTGCGTGCGGGCGAGTCCCTCGACTACACCTTGTTTTATGGCCACACAGAGCAGGGGCCGAGCGTGACTGCGGCCTGTTTCAGCCAGTGGTACCCGGCCCGCTTCGAGCTCGGAGGGATCGGGTACGAGAGCGCGGAGCAGTACATGATGGCCGGCAAGGCCCGGCTCTTCGACGACCCGGAGGTGCTCGCGGCGATCCTCGGGACCCCGGACCCCGGCCTGGCGAAAGGCCTGGGACGAAAGGTCCGGGGTTTTGAAGGGCCAGTTTGGAACGCGACTCGGCTCGAGATCGTGGTCGCCGGCAACGTCGCAAAGTTCGGCCAAAATCCCGCGTGCAAGCGGGTGTTGATGGCGACTGGTGACGCGGTCTTGGTCGAGGCCGCGCCCCGCGATCGAATCTGGGGTATCGGGATGGGCCGCGACAACCCGGATGCCCACAGTCCCCTGGCCTGGCGCGGCCAGAACCTCTTGGGGTTCGCGCTGATGGCAGCACGCTCGATTTTGGCCGATCTCTAGAGCTGTATCACCACGGGCTAGAGCGGCGATCAGCGCTCGATCCCGCGCTCCTTCACGACGGCGGCGTTGATCCCATCGGCTTTCTGAAGCGCGGGTCGTGCTGCTAGCCGCTCCGCGTAAGCGGTGAACGAGGGGCGTGGATCGATCATCTTGAACATGAGCAAGGAGCGCAGGGTGCCGCCGAAGATCATGTCGGCCATCGAGAATTCGTCACCGAGGATATAGGTTCGATCCGAGATCGCGGACTCCATCGCGTCGAGCATCGAGTCGTGGGTCCCCCAACCGACCGAGGCCGGCTCGTAGTCCCAGCCCGCGGCCTTGGCCGTCGAGCCCGGTTCGATCACCGAAGGGGCGAACAACGACCAGCGCAGGTAGGGGGCGCGGTCGGGATCGTCGAACTTGGGTGCCAGCCGCCCGAGGGCGTAGCGATCGGCAATGTAGAGCCCGATCGCCGCGGCCTCGGTCACGACCTGATCGCCGTCGGTCAAGGTCGGGAGCTTACCCATGGGGTTGAGCGCGAGGATCTCGGGCGATTTTTGGGCGCCGGCCATGCTGTCGACGAAGTGGAGGTCGTAAGAGACCTCTGCCTCCTCGAGCATCCACAACACATTGGCCGCGCGGGAGTAGGGATGGTGATACAGCGTGATGGACATCGGGACCTTGTGTAGCGCGTGACAGTGTCAGAAACTGTCACCCATGACGCGCGTCGATCGGGTGCTCGATCTCCTGGATCTACTGCGCGGCGCGCAGACGCTGACGGTGGCGGACATCGCGGAGGAACTCGCCTGCAGCCGGCGTACAGTGCTCCGGGACCTCGCCTCGCTCCGGGAGCGTGGCTGGCCCATCGTTGGAGAAGGAGGGCCGGGCGGAGGGATTCGCCTGGAGCGGGACCGAGGGGTGGCTGCGGTGCATCTGACCACAGAGGAGGTCGCCGCGCTGTGGCTCTCGACGCGCCTATCGGCGAGCACCAGCAATCTCCCGTGGAGTGGGGCCGCCCGCTCGGGCCTACGCAAGGTGTTCGCGAGTGTCCCCGTGCCGCGTCGTCGTGCGCTGCGCAGGTTGGTGGACCGGGTCAAGGTCGGTCGACCCGCGACCGCTCGAGTCCGTGCCGAGCTCGGTACAACCTCGGGCGACCTGCTCGGCGCGCTCGAGCGCGCCTTCACCCGGAGCCTGTGCGTCAGCTTCGCCTACACCGATCGCCAGGGACGGCAGACGCGTCGTCGCGTGGAGCCGCATGGCCTGCTGGTGGAGACGCCAGCGTGGTACCTGCTGGCGCGCGACGTCGTGACCGGCGACGCGCGGACCTTTCGTTTCGACCGCATCGAACAGGCGCGGGTGCTCACGTCCCAGCCGTTCCGACCCGACTTCGAAGCGCTGCAGGCCGAGGCAATGGGGCCACAACCCTGAAGGTCCTGTGGCTGTCCACGAGCCTGACCGCGTGACCGTGCTGCGCGGAGGGTCCTCGCCGGCGACCTTGTCTGCTGCGTCAGCATGCCGATCCTGAACGCTCGGCGAGGCTCGGCGCGATACGGGCACTGGCGGCGCGCGGCCGCCCAGAGATCGCCGAGCCGCTCCTGCACCTGCGATTGCGAAGTGGCGACAACGACCCCGAGGTGACCACCGACTGGATGGCCGCGATGCTCGAGCTCGCCGGGCCCGACAATCTCACCGATGTGGGGCTGGTGGTCGAGGCGGTACCTGTTGTGGTGTCGATGACTACGCCCGATTCCCATACGTGGCCGCATTTTTATGGGGTTGATCCGCCAGGCGCAGAATCTGTGAATTGGGCCTCCCCCGATCTTGTGGACACCACTTGGACTTCGGGTCAGGTCAGGTCAGGCCTGGGGTGACTTTGGTTGTTGAGTCATCTGCTCGCTCAATCTCGCCCTCTATTCTGAATTTTGTGGCCTGTACTGCCTCACCTTTGTTGGCACACAGAGGCAGGGTGTATGTATTGACATTCGAGGTTCGCAGGTTCATTTTAGGTCGACCCGGCTCGTAGCCGAAGGCGCCGTTTTATGAACACCTCGGTTCCAGAGAGCGGCCTCTCGAGCCATCGCAAACCCAAGTCACCCCCAAGCCAAGGAGACCAATCATGAGCACAAAGTCGTTCCCCCTCCAATCCATCGTCCTGATGACCGCTCTCCTGCAGGCCTCCGCCTGTGATCTGGACGATGATTTCATCGATGAAATCGATGAGGACGGCGGCACCGAGCTGAGGCTCTACCCGCTGACCTCCGCCATCTGGGGGTCGAACTCGATCCAGGTGTGCTGGGAGAACCCCAGCCCCGACAACGAGACGCAGCGCGGCTGGGTCCGCGACGCCGCCCAGAATTCCTGGCCGGCCGTGTCTGGCCTCGACTTCGTCGGCTGGGGCACCTGCGGCCCTGCCTCCTGGGGTGTCCGCATCCAGATCGCGGACGAGGGACCCCACACCAAGGGCCTCGGCGACGACCTCGACGGCCTGTGGCACGGCATGGTCCTCAACTTCACGTTCAATAATTGGAGCCAGTCGTGTATCGGGCAGGAGCAACACTGCATTGAAGCGCTCGCCGTGCACGAGTTCGGCCACGCGATCGGCATCGGGCACGAGCAAAACCGCCCCGACACGGATCTCGACTTCTGCGATCAGGCCGTGGGCACTAGCGGCAACTGGTCCATCGGCGAGTGGGACCTGGACTCTGTGCTGAACTACTGCAACCCGACTTGGAATGGATCCGGGCAGCTCAGCGAGGGTGACAAGGCGGGCGTGCAGGCGATGTATGGGCTGCTGGCGAACTCCGACGGCACCCTCGGAGACATGTCGGGTTGGACGATCACGGCCAACGGCGGCGACGGCTGGTCGACAGGCGGCGGGAAATTCTTGACCTCGTACGCCTGGGCTCGACGGACCCAGACCATCGACCTCCACGCACGAGGGTTCGATGCGAGCGCCATGGCGAGCGCGCCGCCCATCCAGGTGTCCGAGAAATTTCAGCGGACCTACTGCCCCGACTCCTACTACCTCGAGGTCGAGCTCCTCGACGCCAACATGAATGTCGTGGACGTCTTCGACACCGGCACCGTTGAGCAATCGGGGCCCTGTGACTGGGATGCTGAGTGGGAGACCGTGTCACACACCTTCACAGGCTACGGGCCCAACGTACGCTATGTGCGCTGGGAAGACGGCGGCAAGGACTCCGAGAACTGGTCGGGCCACTACGGTCCCGAGCTCGACGACGCGGTGTTGAAGGTGGGAACCAACCTGCTCATCAACGGCGACGCCGCGAGCGATGATATGTCAGGCTGGACGGTCACCGCGAACGGCGGCAACGGGTGGTTG